>Ga0116134_1001484_pt1 | contig 11863 bp, 11 predicted proteins | sample June2015DPH_19_5_FD_89737 | JGI IMG/M metagenome (GOLD analysis project Ga0116134, IMG submission 89737) | Peatland microbial communities from SPRUCE experiment site at the Marcell Experimental Forest, Minnesota, USA - June2015DPH_19_40 | ecosystem: Environmental > Terrestrial > Soil > Wetlands...
GGGGCGGCGGGGGGCGGCGGGGGGGGGGGGGGGGGGGGGGGGGGGGGGGGGGGGGGGGGGGGTTTTACGCCGGGGGGGAAGGTCTCTTTTCATGGTCCCAGGCTCGATGGCGGGGAGTCTGGGGGGCCGGGGCAATGTGCGGGGCTGTGGAAAGGGCGGGGTGCCGTGCACAGGGGGGAGAAGGGCCTTGACGGTGCGGGTCGGTTGTGATCCCGGACTACAGGGCTACGCCCAGCAGGGCATCGACCGCGTCCCGCACCAGGTGTCCCTCCGCGCGGTCCGCAGGCGGGGACGGAGGATCATCCCACGTCCGTTCCGCCAAAATTTCGGTCGCCCATTGATCCACGGCCGCGAGCGCGCCCGGGGCGTCCAGGTCATCGGCCAGCCGTTCGCGCATCTGAGCCAGCGTAGCCCGGGCGGTGCCGTGCGGGGCCAGGCCATCCTGCGCCGCCGAGGCGGCGGAGCGCCAGCGGGCGAGCCGGTCGCCGGCCTCGGACAGGCCGCCCGCGGTCCACTCCCAGTCCTCGCGGTAATGGTGGGCGAGCAGCGCCAGCCGGACCGCCATCGGGTCCTCGCCGTCCCCGATCAGGCGGGAGACGAAGACCAGGTTGCCCAGGGACTTGGACATTTTCTCGCCGCCGAGGCCGACCATCCCGGCGTGCGCGTAGAGGCGGGCGAACTTGTGCCCGGGGCGCCCGGCAAAGGCCACCCGGGTGTGCGACGCGCTCATCTCGTGATGGGGGAACACCAGGTCGAAGCCGCCGGCCTGAACGTCGAAGACCGGGCCCAGGTGGCTGGTGGCGATCGCCGCGCACTCCACGTGCCAGCCCGGACGGCCGCGGCCGAACCGCGAATCCCAGGATGGCTCGCCGGGCCGTTCCGCCCGCCAGACGATGACGTCCAGCGGGTCCTTCTTGCCGGTCCGGTCCGGATCGCCGCCGCGCTCGGCCGACAATTCCAGCATCTGCGGCAGCCCCAGATCCGGCATCGTGCCCGGCCCGGACAGCTCACCGAAGGCCGGGTCGGCCTCCCGGGCGAAGTAGACGTCGCCGTCCAGGTCGTAGAGCGAGCCACGGTCGGCAAGCCGCTCGGCGAACCGCTCGATCACCGGGATCGCCTCCACGGCCCCGATCAGGTGGGCCGGGGGGATCAGCCGGAGTGCCACCATGTCGCCGCGGAAACGCCGAATCTCCCGGTCGGCCAGATCGCGCCAGTCCTCGCCGTCACGTTGGGCCCGCTCCAGCAGCGGGTCGTCCACGTCGGTGACGTTCTGGATATAGGTCACCGCACGCCCGGCGTCGAGCCAGGCCCGGATCAGCAGGTCCCACGCGGTGAAGGTGGCCGCGTGCCCGATGTGGGTCGCGTCGTAGGGAGTGATCCCGCACGCGTAGATGGTGGCGGGGCCCTGGTCCGGGCCGGAGGCGGCGGCGCGTATCGCACCGGTCGCCGTGTCCCGGAGCCTCGGCTCGGGCCCGTGTCCGGGCAGCTGCGGGATGCTCGGGCGGCGCCAGGAATCCATGGGCACAGGCTATCTCGCCCGCGGGGTACCGCCTGGCCACGGCCGTCTGGCGCGGTCAGGGGGCGCGGTCAGGGGGAGAGGGTCTCGGCCAGGTGCGGCGGGGACCCGGTGGTGACGTGCGGCGGCATCCCGCTGGCGGCCAGTACAGCGGCCGGTGCAGTGGCGGCCGATCCGGCCGCGGCGGCCTGCTCGAAGGCGTAGGCGAGCGCGATCAGCCGGGACTCGCTCCAGCGCGGCCCCATGAACGAAAGGCCCACCGGCAGGCCCCACACGTAGCCGAACGGCAGCGACACCGCGGGATACCCGCCGACCGCGGCCGGGGTGGACGTATGGAAGACATCGTGATCGCCGAGCGCGTAGTCGGTCAGCCACGCGGGGCTGGCGGTCAGCGCGACGATCGCGTCCAGACGGTGCGTGACCAGCGGCGTCTCCATGGCGACGCGGGCCAGCCGGGCCGCGTCGGCGCGCAGTTCGAGGTAGCCGGGGTCGGTAAGGCCGCCGCGCGTCGCCTCCGCCTGCTCGAACACCTCCTGGCCGAAACGCGCGAGCACCAGCCCCGCGTTGCGCTGATTGAAGCCGATCACCTCGGCGAGGGTCCGCGGCACGTTGCCCGGCAGCGCGGCGAGGTAGGCGCCGACACTGTGCTTGAACTCGTGCAGCAGCGCGGCGCCCTCCGGCTGCCCGATCTTGTCCGCGGCCGGCAGCTCCACCGGGTCGATCACGGTCGCGCCCAGCTCGCGCAGCCGTGTCACCGCGCTGTCCAGCACGGCCGCGGTCGACGCGGCCGCGGCCGCCGAGCCGTCACGCCACACTCCGACCCGGGCCCCGCGGAGCGCACCGGGGTCACAGAATCCGTGGTAGTCAGGTACGCCATCGCCCAGTTCGGCCTGGCGCCGCGCGTCGGAGCACGCGGGATCTCCGGGGTCGGCGGCGGCCAGCACGCTGAGCAGTGCCGCCGCGTCGGCCACCGAACGCGCCATCGGGCCCGCCGTGTCCTGGGCCGGGGAGACCGGCACGATGCCGGTCCGGCTGACCAGGCCCAGCGTGGGCTTGATGCCGACGACGCCGCACGCGCTGGCCGGGCAGACGATCGAACCGTCGGTTTCGGTGCCCACGGCGACGGGAGCGAGGCCGGCCGCGATCCCCGCCGCGGAGCCGGAACTGGAGCCGGAGGGGTTCCGTTCCAGCGCGTACGGGTTGGCGGTCTGGCCGCCCAGCGTGGACCAGCCGCTGGTGGAATGCGTGGACCGGAAGTTCGCCCACTCCGACAGGTTGGCCTTGCCGATGATCACGGCCCCGGCCTCGCGCAGGCGGCGCACGAGGAACGCGTCGCCGCTCTGGGCGTTCAGCAAGGCGGGCGAGCCCGCGGTGGTGGGCATCCCGGCCACCTGGATGTTGTCCTTGACCAGGACGGGAATGCCTTCCAGCGGGCCGCGCGGGGCGCCGTCGGCCCGGGTTTTGTCGCTGGCGCGGGCCTCCGCTGTCGCCTCGGGGTTGACGGTGATGACGGCGTGCAGCGCCGGGTTCAGCCGGTGGAGCCGCTCCAGGTAGAAAGCGGTGATCCCGGCGGACGTCAGCGTTCCCGCCGCCATCGCGCGCTGCAGGCCACCGACCGACGCGCCGCCGGGAGCGGGTGCCGGGCCGGGAGGTGATCCGGGCTCAGCGGGGGACTCCGGCATGCGGGCAGGATAACGGGGCCGGGGTCTCGCGGGCAGCGGATGCGGCCGACCCGCAATGTCCGGTGTGCCTATTGTTGTCCGCGGGCGGCCAGGATCCAGTGGGACAGGCCCGGCAGCAGCCAGTAGCTCCCCGCGGCCAGCGCCACCACGGAGACGACGGCGAACAGGAAAACCCAGGCGCCGCCGTGCACACCGGTCAGCAGGGCCAGCTGGTCGGCGTCGGAGGCGAGCGAGCCGCTGCGGCGCCGCCGGCTCTGCAGCTCGAAGACCGGGCGGATGCCGCCGAACAGCAGGAACCAGGCGAACAGGTAGGCGAAGACCTCCTGGGCCTCGGCGGAGGCGAAGCGGCTGACGCCGAGCACCACCGCCGCGGTGGCCAGTACGGCGACCACCCCGTAAGCGTTCCGGATGGCGATGAACGCGGCCGCCAGCAGCAGCAGGGCCAGCCAGAGCAGGAATGTCGCGTGCCGCGCGGCCAGCAGCCAGGCGGCCCCCGCCCCGAGCAGGGAGGGGGTCACGTACCCCGCGGCGGTGGTGAGGATCAGGCCGGCCCCGCTGGTCTTGCCGCGCGAGGACGTCACCCCCGAGGTATCGGAGTGCAGCCGGATGCCGTCGAGCTTGCGGCCGGTCGCGACGGACACGACGGCGTGGCCGCCCTCGTGGGCGAGGGTGACCACGTTTCTGGACACGTGCCAGGCACGCTGGCTGAGCACGGTGACGAGGGCACAAGCGGCGGTCAGGGCGACGATCCACGTCGCCAGGACCGGCCCGGTCGCGGTCAGGCGATCCCACAGGTGCGCGAGCGCGGTCATGCGCGAAGACTAAGGCAGCCGGCTGGCCGGGGCGGCTGGAAACCGGGGGGATCCAGAAAGCTGGAAAACACCCGGGCGGCAGGGCACCGGAGATCAGGGCAGCCAGGAGACGTGCCCGTGCAGCTCCGCGTAGCCGATGAACGCACCCATGTCGATGAGGGTGTGCGCGATCACCAGCGGCATGACACGGCCCCAGCGGCGGTAGCACAGCGCGAAGATCGTGCCCATCACCGCGTTCCCGATGAACCCGCCAAAGCCCTGGTACAGGTGGTACGAGCCGCGCAGCACGGCGCTCAACGCGATGGCCCGGGAGGGCCGCCAGCCGAGCTGGTCCAGCCGGCGCAGGAGGTAGCCGATGACCAGGGTCTCCTCCAGGATCCCGTCATGGGCGGCGGAGAAGATAAGGACCGGGATGCGCCACCAGACGTTCGGCAGGCTTTCCGCCACGACGTTGAGGTTGAAGCCCAGGTGGAAGGCAGTCAGGTAAAGGGCGAGGCCGCTGCCGCCGATCAGCGCGGCCAGCACGGCGCCGCGGAGCAGGTCCGGGCCGGGACGGCGCAGGTCGAAGCCGATCGCCCGGAAGGGGTTCTTCCCTTCCCGGGCAATCAGGTAGAGGGCCAGCACCACCGGGGCGAGATCGATCGCCGTGTTGGCGAGCTGAAGGATGAGGTCCAGCGTGGGGCGGCCCGGGGCGAGCGACCCGTTCAGGACCGCCTGCTGCTTGCCGAGCGACTTGGTGGCGGTCAGCGACCCGATGAGCTGGATAAAGGCGTACAGCCCGCTGGCGCCGAGGGAGACGGCGAAGACCGCGAAGATCTCCCAGCCGAGCAGCCTCCGCGTCGGAGGGACCCATTGCCCGCTCGACGGAACGGGCTCCGCTGAGACAGTCCCGGCGCTGGATGCGGCCGCCGGGGTGACTGGTTCCTGGCCCTGACTCATCGATGGCACTCTAGCCGCGGAGACGTAGCGTTCTACGCCAGCAGGTCGTTGAAGTCCCCGTCGGCCGCGCCGCCGATGAGGGCCTCGATCTCCGCCTTGGTGTAAATGAGGGCGGGGCCGTCCGGGTCGCCGGCGTTCCGGACCGCGACGCCGCCATCGGCCAGCCGGGCCAGCTCCACGCCGGTCCCGTCCGGGGTGGTCGGCTGCCAGCGCACGCCGGTGAGTTCGCGCGCGGGAATCCCGTTGTACGGCGCCGCCGTCATCTCAGAGTTCCTTGAGGACCGCGGCCAGGATGTCCTGGGTGCGGTCGGGTGAGGTGGCCTTGACACTCAGTCGCTCCATGACCTCGCTGTACCTTTCGACATCTTCCCGCTTATCGAGGTACAGCGCGCCGGTGAGCTGCTCGATGTAGACGATGTCGCCCATATCGGCCTCGGGAAACCGCATGACCGTGAACGCTCCGCCCTCCGCGGCGTGACCGCCGAAGGTGAAGGGCAGCACCTGGAGCGTGACGTTCGGTTCCTTGGTCGCGGCTATCAGGCGCTCGACCTGCCCGCGCATCACCTCGCGGCCGCCCATCGGCCGCCGCAGCGCGCCCTCGTCCACGACGGCCCACAGCCGCGGCGGGCTCGGCCGGGTGAGCAACTGCTGGCGGCGGGTGCGGAGGGCGACCCTCCGGTCCACCTCTGCCGCGGGCGCGGCGGGCTGTCCCTGCCGGACCACGGCCCGCGCGTAATCCTCCGTCTGGAGCAGGCCCGGCACGAACTGCACCTCGTACACCCGGATCAGCTCGGCGGCCTCTTCCAGCCCCACGTAGATCTGGAACCAGTCCGGGACGACGTCGGAGTACTTCTGCCACCAGGCGGGCGAGTTCGCCTCACGGGCCAGCGCGATAAGCTGATCACGCTCGGTGGCGTCCGCCACGCCGTACAGCTCGAGCAGGTCGACGACGTCGCGCTCCTTGAAGCTGACCCGGCCGAGCTCAAGGCGGCTGATCTTGGACCCGGACGCGCGGATCCGGTAGCCGGCGTCCTCGCGTGATATCCCGCGCGCCTCGCGCAGCTTCCGCAGCTGCGATCCGAGGAGTATCCGCAGGACCGTCGGGCCGCTCCCCGGATGGCTGGGAATCACCCCCGGGCTCCACGGCGCACCGCACCACAACCGCCGGCCAGGCACCGTCGGCCGCTCCCCCACGGCGACATCCTGTTCACCACCCCACGCTAAGCAGGACACATGCGAATCTGCACGTGCATCTTCCCTTGCGACTGCAAGGTGTACACGGCATGATACCGCCCTCGCTCACAATTGCACGACCGTTGGCGTTTCCATTCCGGCAGACCACGCGGATGCATTCCGCCGCTCCCGCGCGCGGTGAATTCCGCCGCTACCGCGGTCGCGGTCAATATCCGAAGGATATCGTTTTGGGGGCCTTCGTCGCTGGTTCTGGCGACCGGAGCGCCCGGCTACTAGGCTCAGGGCGTCGTTAACGGGGTGACGCCGCGCAGGCCCCGCCGTATGCTGTGCGCACGCGCGCGAGGGAGCGAAGATGTACGAAAACTACCCGTCCACCGCCGGCGGCGGGCAGGTACCGGAGCCAGCACAGCGGCCGGCCCCCCCGACCTCCGTGCAGACCGCGGTCCGCCTCATGTACGCAGGCGCCGCCATCAGCGCGATCAGCTTCATCCTCGGCCTGGCCACGCTCGGCAGCCTGAAGCGCACCCTGGAGAAGAAGTACCCGACTTACACCAGCACCCATATCAACGCCCTGGTCACCAGTTCGGTCGTCGTCGTGATCGTCGTCGGCATCATCGCGGTCGGCCTCTGGGTGTGGATGGCGCGGATGAACCTGAAGGGACGCAACTGGGCGCGGATCACCGGCACGGTGTTCTTCGGGCTCAACACCCTCGACCTGCTCGGCGTCTTCAACGGGTCGGCCAGCTCCGTGTCCGCGGTGTTCGCGATCGTCACCTGGCTCGTCGGGCTCGGCGCGGTGATCATGCTGTGGCGCCGCGAGTCGACCGCGTATTTCAAGCCGCAGGAGCCGGTGGCGTACTAGCCCGCTCCGGGAACGGCACCAGACCGTTCCCGGAACTGCTCCGGGCCCCCCCCGGAGTAACTCCGGGCCGTTTTCCCAGGGTGGCGCAGAAATACTGGAGGCGTTCTTTTGGTGGATCCCTTATCACGGGGACCTCGGTATAACGGGGCGCGGCCCAAAGGTGTGGATCATGGAATGGACGCCGGAACCTTCATCACGAGCGCGACCATATCGTCGCTGAAACGTCCGCCGCTGAACGTCATCGTGGCGAACCGGATGGCGTCCGCCATGGCCGCCGCGGTGAGGTCGCCGCCCAGCCCGGCGACCAGGTGGCGGAGCCGCTCATCACCGTACAGGTCACGGGTGAGGCCATCACGGGCCTCGGTAACGCCATCGGAAAACATGATCAGGCTGTCCCCCAGCCGCAGCAGCCGCTGCGCGTCATGCAGCTCGGGCCGGGCCAGTACCCCGAGCAGCGTTCCCGGCCTCCCGAACTCGTGCACGTGGCCGTTCGCGGTACGCACCAGGGCCAGCGGGTGACCCGCGGAGCTAATCCGTACCGTGGCCCCGCCGTTGATGGGCCGTACCGCCGCGTAGATCGCGGTCAGGAAACGCGGGTCGCTGGTCGGCCAGTCGAGCAGCATCTGATTCAGGTGAGCCAGGATCAGGCTCGGCCGGGTCTGCCTCCGGGCCGCGGCCCGGAGGGTGTGGCGGGCCAGCGCGGTGGCCCTGGCGGCCACGGAACCCTTGCCGCACACGTCGCCGACTGCCATTCCCCATGTCCTCCCGGCCGACGGGAACACGTCACAGAAATCCGCGAGGACCGCCGCTCCCGTCCCGGCCGCCGCGTACCGCGCCGCCACTTGCAGGCCCGGGATTCCCGGCAGCGGCGGCGGCAGCAGGCTCTCTTCCAGCGTCTGGGCCAGGGCGGCTCGTCCGGCGCTCTGGGCCAATGCGGCTCGCAGGGTAACGTCGCTCCAGGCCACCTCGGCCAGGGTCTCCAGGATCGCGACGTCGCTGGCACTCCAGTTGCGCGGTTTCTGGTCGGCCACCCAGAGCACCCCGGCGACATGGCCGTCCTGGTCGCGTACTGGCACCCCGGCCCAGGCGATCACGCGGGCCGGCCCCGGCAGGTCTGCGTCACCCGGGCACCGGCCCAGCCGGGTATCGCCGATGATCACCTTGCCCTCGGAGCCGACGACCTCCGCGCACAGCGACAACCCGGACGCGCTGCGCCGATCGCCGATACCGGGGGCGCTCCTTAATCCCGGGAGTGCACGCGCGTCAGCGGACATTACTGAGGCGATCGGCGCGCTCAGGGCGGCTGCGGCGAGCGTCGCCACCCGGCCTAGTGACTCCCGCAGGCCGGTCGTCCACAGATTGGCCCGTTCATACGGGGCCGGCTCGTTCACGTCCATCGCCGCCCGGCGCGCCGGGACACCTGCATAGCAGAAGACCAAGGCCGATAAGAATCGGTGACTGACATTCCCCCCGCTTTCATCCAGAGCCTTCCAAGGACTCTCTTGCCAGGTCTGGCGAGGCGGGGTCTGGACCTCGACCGGCTCAGTCTATGCACAGAGCGATTAAGGAGCTACCGCATTTAACCAAAATTCAAGGTGCCATGTATCCCAGATCGGCAATGGCTTCGAAATGACCAGTGATAGGTAATAATAACCGTTTCCGTCTACTGTATTTTCCAGTTTGCTATTATGCCTGACATCATCATGGTATAAATAATTAACTGTCGCGATAAGCGCATCAGCCGGATCGGGGAGTAATTCGGCAAAGGCAGGCGCGCCGCGACCGGAATGGAGCCGCTGCCAGAGTTTCCGGGGTGATCGCCGCGTAACGCATAGGCAGGTGTGCGCCCGGATGGCCAGCGAGCGTGATGTGCCGGTACCGGGCGTCGTGGCGGCGCACCGGGGTACTGGTCGAGCCCGGTCTCGTTCTTGGCCCTGGAAGCACCCTCGATGGCCCAGCGGGGACCCGGGCACTGATATTCCCTCGGGAAAGCCGCTTCATCGCGCCAGGTGGTGGCAGGCGATCGCGGCGGCGGCCACCACGTTGAGCGAGTCGACGCCCGCGGCCCGCGCGGCCGGGTCCAGCGGGATGCAGACGGCCTCGTCCGCCTCGTGCAGCCACCGTGAGGACAGCCCATCACCCTCGGTACCCAGCATCAGGGCGGTCCGCTCCCCCGGCGCGACCTTGCTGATCCGCCCCGCCCCCGCGTCCGGGGTCAGGGCCAGCAGCCGGAATCCCGCCGCACGCACCGCCGCCAGCCCCCTGTACCAGTCCGTCATCCGCGCGTACGGGACAGCGAACACGGCCCCCATCGACACCTTGACGGACCGGCGGTAGAGCGGGTCGGCGCACCGCGGCGACAGGATGACCGCCCCCATCCCGAGCGCCGCCGCCGAACGGAAGATCGCGCCCACGTTGGTGTGGTCGACGATGTCCTCGAGGATCACGACGTTCCGCGCCCGGTCCAGCACCTCGGGCACAGGCGGCAGCGGACGGCGGTCCATCGCCGCCAGCGCGCCGCGGTGGACGTGATAACCGGTGAGCCGTTCAGCCACCTCGTCGGGCACAACGTAGGCCGGGGCGCCGCACACATCGGCCAGGCTGGCCAGGACGGCGGCCTTCCGCTCGGACGCGAGCAGCGAACGGACGGCGTAGCCTGCGGCCACGGCGCGGCGGATCACCTTCTCCCCCTCGGCCATGAAAAGGCCGTGCCCCGCCTCGAGGCTCTTGCGCAGCTCCACATCGGTCAGCCCGGCGTAGTCCGCCAGCCGCGGATCGCCGGCATCGTCGACAAAAATGAAACGTTGCACCTCATCAGTGTCGTGACTTCCCTCCAACCTGTCGATTCAGCCGTCCCGTTCCGGGGCTTTGCCCGGCTTGGCCTGGTCAGAGCGGATATTGCCGACCAGTCCCCTATGGACTATTCGCCCCCGTTGACGTAAGCAGTTGGGGTAGGAGGTCTAGACCGTTGGGGAGTGGTGGGGCTGTGGTTGACGCATGGATACCGGGCGCGCGGTGCCTCAAGGCCAACACGGACGGCGGGACGCTGCGAGGCGGCGCGCCGCGGGTGGTCTGGCAGGCACTGGGCGCGGATCCACGGCTAATCTCGGCCTGCTCCGCCGCGGAGCGACTGGATCAGGAAGGCCGGCCGCCGCACCTGGTCTGGAACCCGCTGTCCGGAGATATCACCCAGCTCATCCCGGCCGTCCGGGCCGCCTGCCTGCTCGGCGGCCCGGAAACGCTGGACGACGGGCCGGGATCGGGCGGGCCGGCGCAGCCACCCGCCGCCACCAACCAGCAGGGCCGGTTGTGCGTGCAGATCGGCGTGCTGGCCTGGGCCAGGGAGCCGTTCACCGACGGCCCGATGCACGGGGTCGAGCGCATCTTGAGCTGGCTGCACTCCTGGCGCGTGCCGTGGCGCTGGCCGGCCGGGAGACCTGTCCAGTTTGCGCAGGCCCACACGGTGGAGCGCAGCCGCGCGGTGTGGTCCACGGGCGGCCATTTCGGTGCCTCGCAGATTCCCGGCTGGGATGCGGCCGGCCCGGGCAACATCGACATCGAACTGCTGGGCATGGCGCGGGTCACGCCCTGCCAGGCCATCTCCCGGCATCGCAAGACCAGGCCTGCCATGGTTGAACCGGACCCACCGGGTAGCGCTGGAGAAGGTGCTGGCACCCGAGATCGACGCGGACGCCGCCGTCACCTCTCTGGCCAACGCCCCCTACTGACCAACGCCCCCTACATGAAAGGCATTTGACACGCGCCGCGCGCTTAGGGCCACATAGGGGCCATGAGCAGCAAGACATCTTCCGCGGCCCCGCTCTCGGCCACCGGCCGGACCACACTGCGCCGCCACCGGGAGCGCGGCAAGACGGGCCGGGCCGACCTGTACGCCATCCTCGACGCCGGCCTGATCTGCCACCTCGGAGTGGTGGTGGACGGATCGCCGCGGGTACTGCCGACCACGTACGCCCGCGACGGCGACACGCTCTACCTGCATGGTTCATCGGCCAACGCCGGTTTTCTCGCGGCCGACGGCGCGGAAGTCTGCGTGACCGTCACCCATCTGGACGGCCTGGTGCTGGCCCGCTCGGTGTTCAGCCATTCGGTCAACTACCGCAGCGCCATGGTCCTCGGCACGGCCGCGATCGTGCGCGATGACCAGGAGCGGATGGCCGCGCTGCACGCGATCGTCGATCATCTCGTACCCGGCCAATGGGCCGCCGCGCGGCAGCCAACGGCCAAGGAAATGGCCGCCACCTCGGTGCTCGCGCTCCCGCTGGCCGAGGCCTCGGTCAAGGTGCGCGAGGGCGGCCCGGCAGACGATCCCGCCGATACGGCGCTGGACGTCTGGGCTGGGGTAGTGCCCGCCACGGTGACGTTCGGCTCGCCGGAACCTGCCGCAGACCTGCGCCCCGGTATCACGGTTCCCGGGCACATCAGCCGTTTCCCGGGCACCCGGGCGGCGGCGCTGGATGAGCGGTGAAACAGGCCGGAATCATTCCGGGCCGGGCCGACACAGCTCAGATAAGGGCCTAACCTGGGACAATGAATGATCGGCTGGTGTGGATTGATTGCGAGATGACGGGGCTCGACCTTGAGCAGGACGCCCTGATCGAGATTGCCTGCCTGGTGACCGACGGCGAGCTCAATATTCTCGACGAGGGCGTCGACGTAATCATCAAACCGCCGCCCGAGTCGGTGGACGCGATGACCCAGGTCGTACGCGACATGCACACCACATCAGGACTGCTGAACGAGCTGGGCAAGGGCGTCACGATCGATGAGGCCCAGGACATTGTGATGGCCTACATCCAGATGCACATCAGCGAACCGCGCCGGGTGCCGCTGTGCGGCA
>Ga0116134_1001486_pt1 | contig 11860 bp, 9 predicted proteins | sample June2015DPH_19_5_FD_89737 | JGI IMG/M metagenome (GOLD analysis project Ga0116134, IMG submission 89737) | Peatland microbial communities from SPRUCE experiment site at the Marcell Experimental Forest, Minnesota, USA - June2015DPH_19_40 | ecosystem: Environmental > Terrestrial > Soil > Wetlands >...
CTGCCCCGCGGCGTCCGTCTTTTCGCAGACGGACGATCTCTTCGTACAGGTCCATAGCGTTGATTATGGTTGGGAGGGCGGGGGAAGGTCAAACGTGGGGCGTCAGGATCATCGGCGATTGGTCGATCTGCGCTCGACCGGACAGCCGAGGGCGGCTGTCCCTACGCGGTTGCTGCTGTTCCGGAGCAGAGCCAAAGCGGTTTGTGCTAGCTTGTAGGGTTCAAATTTGCTGTCCGAAGTTGCAGGAGCTCCCATGAAAGCCGTTCGCATCCATCAGTTCGGTGGACCCGAAGTTCTCACCTACGAAGACGTTCCCGATCCCAAGCCTCGCAAAGATCAAGTTCTCATCCGCGTGCGCGCCTGTTCTCTGAATCACCTCGACCTCTGGGTGCGCAAAGGACTGCCCGGGGTCAACCTGCCGCACATTCTCGGCAGCGACATCGCCGGCGAAATCGTCGAGGTCGGCGAGTACATCACCGACTTCAAACCCGGACAGCGCGTGCTGCTTGCGCCCATGCATTTCTGCAACCACTGCGCGAAGTGCGTTGCCGGCCTGCAGAACCAGTGCCGGCAGTTCAGCGTGCTCGGCAACGCCGTGGACGGCGGCAACTGCGAACTGATTGCCGTGCCCGCAGTGAACGTCATCCCCATCCCCGACTCGCTCGATTTCAATGAGGCCGCCAGCGTCCCGCTGGTTTTTCTCACCGCATGGCACATGCTCACGGGACGCGCCGCCATCCGCCCCGGCCAAACCGTGCTGGTGCTGGGCGCGAACTCAGGGGTGGGCATTGCGGCCATTCAGATTGCGAGACTGTTTCACGCGCGGGTGATCGCGACCGCGGGCGACGAGCGCAAAATGGAGCGCGCCCGCGAACTCGGCGCCGACTTCGTCATCAACCACTATGAGCAGAAAATTTCGCAGGAAGTCCGCAAGATCACCAACTTCGAGGGCGTCGATATCGTCATCGAGCATGTTGGGCTCGCCACCTGGGAGGAGAGTGTGCGGTCGCTCAAAACCGGCGGCACGCTCGTCACATGCGGCGCGACCACCGGGCCGAAAGTCGAACTCGATCTGCGATTTCTGTTCTCGCGCCAGTTGGCATTGCTGGGCTCGTACATGGGCACGATGAGCGAACTCCACGAAGTGCTCGGCCACGTGTTTGCCGGACGCCTCAAGCCGGTCATCGACCATACGTTCCCGTTGAGTGAAATCCGCACCGCACACGAGTACATGGAGAAGAGCCAGATGTTCGGCAAGATCGTGCTGAATCCGTAAGCAAGAAGGTTGGATTCTCCTCGACGTGAGGTGCTCCGGCGTTGATGACAAAGATTGACAATCATTGATATCGACGCTACAGTGAGAGGGTCGGGAGCATACCCATGAACGTCTCTCTTACCGCCGAGCTTGATAAATTCGTGAACGCCAAAGTGGAATCGGGCCGCTACAACTCCGCCAGCGAAGTAGTCAGGGAGGCGCTCCGGTTGCTGGAAGAGCATGACCAGGCGCGCGCCGTCCGGCTTGCCGGGTTCAACCAGGAGCTTGGCCGCCGTCTGGAAACGCTTGACCGGGGCCAACATGTTTCCCCGGCGGATGCCCGCGCCCGTCTCAAGCGTAAGTCCGAGCAGCGCCGGAAAGCCAAGGCCCAGACGAAAGCATGACACAGTATGTTCTGAGCGAGGATGCCGACCGCGACCTGGATGGCATTTGGAACTATATCGCCGAGGATAATATTGACGCCGCCGACCAGTGGATAGGCAGGCTGTTCGAGGCGTTCGACGCCATTGGCAACACGCCCGGCATAGGCCATAGGCGAGAGGACCTGACCGCTTACCCGGTTCTGTTCTGGCCGGTGGGCGCTTACCTCGTCATCTATCGTGCTACATCCCGTCCCATTGAGATTGTGGCCGTGACCCAGGGCGCACGTGATATTCCCGCTTTCCTGCACCAGCGGTTTTCGCTGTGATTCGTTTGAATGGAAGACGCATTGCTCACGAGTACATGGAGAAGAGCCAGATGTTCGGGAAGATCGTGCTGAACCCGTAAAGCGCCGAGCGCAGCCCGGATACCCATCGCTCGAGGAATGACGACATTATGTCAACGATGCTTTCGGTTCGCAGAGTGCCGCGAAGAAGGCAGCGCGCATGGCAAGAGTAATGTAAGACCATAAGAAGAATACGGGTGTGACCTCTCCTGCATCCTCCGCTAATGCCGAGACTGCTGCTGCCACACACGATACGGCGAAAATCAGTCCGACCACGCCAATAAGCCGTTGCCCACTTCGCAGGCCTTTGCCGGAAGTTCGAAGAGAAACTCTTCCCGGATACCTTCTAGTCAAGAACCACCAAACAAAGTTCAACGGGAGTAGAAGTACGACTACCCACATTGCTATCCCGACGATTGGGAGACCGATTGAGTCAGCGTTCACCGGGTACGCCCCGTGACGTAGCTGGCGGTCATAGTACAGAGCAGCGGCCGGCGCGACTGCAATCCATGCGACGTTCGCAAGGACCCATAAGGTTGCCCGATGTTTTGGAGTTGTGAGTCGCATGTCCAGTTAAAGCCTAGACCCCAGCCTTCGAGGTGTCCACATTACTGTTGCCTTGTTCCGCACGCACTTGAGTTGACGAAAACAGCGATTTCACTCGCGACCTGATCAATAAGTGAAATCGCAAACCTGCGTGAGGAAACCCTCTCCTCTTCGCACTCGGCGTCCTCTGCGGTTAGAATAGTCCCATGGCGCAAGAGCTCAGTTTTGGCCCCTACGTTGACGTCGAGAACGGCAAGAAGGTGGTTAAGGAACTTGTCTTCGGAGACGGCGTGCCCGAAGGCATCGTCATGACCACGCTCGACGCTGCCGTCAACTGGACGCGCAAGAATTCGATCTGGCCAATGACGTTTGGGCTGGCTTGCTGCGCGATTGAAATGATGTCGATGGGGGCGTCGCGCTTCGATATCGCGCGCTTCGGCGCCGAAGTGTTCCGGCCGTCGCCGCGGCAATCGGACCTGATGATTATTGCCGGCCGCGTCTCGAACAAAATGGCGCCCGTAATTCGCCAGCTCTGGGAGCAGATGCCGGAGCCGAAGTGGGTGATTTCGATGGGGGCGTGCGCGACTTCCGGCGGCGTTTTTCAAAATTACGCGCTGGTGCAGAGCGTGAATCAGGTTATTCCCGTGGATGTTTACGTTCCGGGCTGTCCACCGCGTCCCGAGCAGTTGATTTACGCGATCACGCTGCTGCAGGAAAAAATCATGATCGAGCGCGGCTCGATGAAGAAGGCGTTGAATCTCGTCCCAAGAGGCGAGTAGAGAAAAGATCGGGTCATCTGGTGATCGGGCCATCGGGTGATCGAAGATCAAAAGCCTTTGACTTTCGATGACCCGATCACCCGATGACCAGATCACCCGATCCGGTTTTCACTGTTTCATTCTTGTCGCCATTTGCCGCTCCGGCGGCGTCATCTGGTTCCAGATCGCGCTCAAATCTTTTTCCAGAATCTGATTATTCGGATCCACGCGCAGAGCCAGCGCAAACCATAGATACGATGTCGGCAGATCGCGCGGCGCACAGTGGCCGGTGGCATACATGGTTCCGAACGCGCTTCGGGCCTTGGCGCTGGATTTGGCCGAAGCGGCCTTCAGATATTTCACTGCCTCGGCACAGTTTTCGGGAACGCCTCGTCCGTAGAGATAGGCCTCGCCTTTGCGGAAGTCCGCGTCCCCGGAGTCTGCCGCGGCGGGCGCGGGTAATTTCGAAGCGCTGGCTGAGGTTGCGCGAGGCTCGCGTTTCTCCGCACTCTTGTCGCCCAGCGCGATCCTCGGAGTCACCTTCGGAGTCACCGGTTTCGCTGCGGGCTTGGCGGCTGCGTCCACGGTTTTCCGCGCAGGCTCGGGAAGAGCGCTGGCGTTCCCGGCGTGGCTCTCGGGAGCTCCGGCTGACGGAACCGCTGCCTGCGGCGAGCCCGCTGCGGGCGCTGGTACCGCGTTCTGGGCCGGCGCTTTCGTCGATGGCTTCTCGGCCGGAGCTTCGGTGGCGTTCGACGTTGCGGCCTCCGGCTTTCGACTCTCCATAGCGCCGAGATAGTTTGTGTAGGTCCACCAGCCGGCTACGCCCAATGCCGCCAGCAGCGCTACCAGCAACAGAATTCGCCACCTGCCGGTCTTGGGCTGCTCGGGCTCAAAAAAAGAATCCAAGCCGGAGAAGGATTTTTCCCGCAGCGAGTCCAGGCTCGGCTGATGCAGGATGGGCTGATGTGGGCTGGGCGGATGCAGGCTGGGCGAATGCAAGCTGGGCGGATTTGCGGCAGGGTGATTCAAACCCAGCATCGAGGGTCCGCTGATCGGCGGCACCGGTTTGTTTGCGGGCGTGGTAGCGTTCTCCGCGAGGGGAGTCCGCAACGATTCCGGCGCGTTCGCTATCTTTGTGGGAAGCGGCGGTGGGACCGTTGGCCGTGGGTTCAGTATGGGCGCGCCTGCGGGTCGCCGAGCTTCGGTTCGAGCTTCGGTTCGAGCGTCGGTTCGAACGTCGGTTCGAGCTTCGGGCCGAGGTTCGAGCAAGGTGCCGCACATTCCGCAAAAACGGAAATTGTCCGAATTGTCCTCACCGCACTTCGGGCAGATCACGAATGCTTCTCCAGATGTCTTTTGCTACAGTTTAACTCCTGCCGGGCAATGCCATTGCGCTCTTCCATTCATATTAGAATGCAGACGCCCGGTTTCCGTTCATGCCGAAAGCTTCTAAAGCCAAGCCCACGCTCGCCGCCAAGTGTTTCGAGGCCAGACTCGAGCGCATGCGTTCCCGCCTCAATTGGGTCATCGTCTACATGCCGTTCGATGCGGCAAAGGTCTGGGGGGTTTGCGGCCAGATTAAAGTGAAAGGCGAAATCAACGGGTTTGCGTTCCGGACTTCGCTGTTTCCCACGCGCGAGGGGCGGCACATTCTGCTGGTCAACAAGCGGATGCAAAAGGGAGCACGAGCCGCCGAAGGCAGCGTCGCCCGCTTTCAGATGGAACTCGACCGCGAAGAACGGACGGTAACCATCCCCGCTGAGCTGAAGCGTCTTCTCAGTGAAGATCGCTCGCTTCGGCGCTGGTATGACGAGCTGAATCATTCCACACGCAACGACATTGCCAAATGGATCACTGAACCCAAGAGCGCCGAAGCCCGCGTGCGTCGCGCGCAACAGCTCGCGGAACGCCTGCTCGCCGTCATGGAGGCGGAACGGGAACTGCCACCCGTTCTGCAGCTGGCTTTCGCGCGCCATCGTCATCGTTATTCAAATCCACGCGCCCGCGAAGGTTGGGATCGCATGTCGGCTTCGCGCCGGCGCGCGCACCTGTTCGGCATTTTCTACTACAGAACTCCAGACGCCCAAGCCCGCCGCATCGACAAAATGCTCGATGACGCGGCCGCGCTCGCCGAGAAAATGAGCGGCAAGAAAAAATAAACAATCGAAACTTGGCTGCCGCAAGGATAGATGGGAAAGGCGGGGCCACTTTCGCCCAAGAAAAAAGTGGCGCACCGGAGTGCGCCACTGAGTTGAACACGAGTTGGTAAGTCTACTCCCCGGTTACTGCTGAGCGAAGTATCCGAGGGTTAGCTGATTGGCGTCGGTTTCGATCGCTATGTTGTCTCCCGTCGCGTCAATCAGGTAGTAGTTGAATGCGTCGGCCGTGCAACCGGGGGTGCCCCCGAAGAATACGCAGGTTGTGAGATCCAAACCGGTGATGGTGCCGCCGGAGAAGATGCCGTTGGAAGCAGCCGTACCGGTAGTGACGAAGGTGCCGGAAACGGGCGCATCCGTATACAGTGGGCCGCTCCAGTTGAGGTCAACGAATCCAGCGAAGGCTCCGACTCCGTCAGCCGAAAATAAACCGACGGCATCGAACTCGAACCCAGTCACATCCACGCCACCGGCGCCCAAGGCGTAGGGGCCGTTGAAAGACGCAGCGGTGAATGAGCCCGCTCCGGTTTGCAGGTAGCCACGACCGCCGAGGACGTCTTTGTTGTCCAGGCTAATCGCCAGCGCATTGCCGTTCCCATCCAAATAAACCTGGAGGTTAAAGTTGATGGTGCCGTCGGTTATGGTGGGTATCGTCACATCTCCAGTAGAGGCCACTGTGTAAGTCGCAGCAGTGACGGGGTCCGGACTTGCCGGCTCCACCAGGACGAGATCGTTGTAATCGACGAAACCGGTAAGGGAAGTGGCGCCGAAAGTGAACTGCCCGGCGGCTTGCAACACTCCGCCAGGGACGTCCGCGCCGGTGAGGCCGACTACATAGGTGTTACCAGAGACGGAAGCAGTACTGAAGGTTCCAGTATTCGCTCCCTGGCTGAGGGCGACTCCGCCCGTGGTGCCACCAAACGCATCAGCGTCGCCTTCCACCAGACGGATGCGGTTGGCGTCAATGATGTAGCCATACAGCACGATCTGGCTCGTGACCGTTGGGCCCGTAGGTACTAGTGTGAACGTGACCCTGCCGAAGGCGTCAGGCGTTGCAGTAACTGTGCTGGCGCCTAAAGTCTGACCCTGCAAAGTGCTGCCGGAGGCGTCGTCGTTTACGTCGAGAATGCTGCCCGTCCCCGAGATGCCGCCCGGGGTTGCAGTACCGCCGTCAACGTTGATGACTCCCCCAATAGCGAGTGGAGCGCCACCGAGGTCTTCGCCGCCAATGGCGAAAGCGTAGCCGTTTGCCAGAGGAGTAGCGGCGGCGCTGGTTTGCGCGTTTATGTCTCCGCTGCCCGAAGCCGAAGCGTCGAACTCGTTAATGAAGGTCTTGCCGGTAGCGCTGAGCGGAAGCACCGTACCATTCAGAGTCTCGAGCCCGCCAACACCCACATCTGCGTCTCCGGTGTTGAGGACGATCTGCAGGTTGCCATCGGCGGTGACTGCCACGCTGCTGCCGGTGGGGTTGATCTGGTCGTAGAGGTCGCCAAATTCAGGGTCGACGAAGTCCTGCTCGCCCGCGGTGATCACGCCGCTAAGGACGGTGAAGGCTCCAGCGACATGGTAAGACCCGAAAGCGTCCACTCCAGACAGAGAGAATACGTAGGTTCCGGTGCCCAGAGGCCCGGTGGAGACGGAAGTTGTGTTTGTCAGGCTAAAGGTGACCGGCGTCAATGCTAAAGCTGGCGCCACGCTAGCCGTCACTGAATAAGCCGCGCCGGCTGTCGCGTCCGCTGTGAACGTCGAAGAGGTAGCATTGCCGCTGCCGTCGGTCATATCCGTTTCGATGTATGGTGTGGCCACTATGCCATTCGCGAACGTGCCGGAAGGTGCCGTCGCCGGAGCGGTGAACGTCACCGCCACGCCGCTCTCCGGGTTACCGAAACTGTCAGACACGGTTGCCACCAGCGGACTTGCAAACGCCGTGCTGATCACCGCGCTTTGCGGTGTTCCGCTAGTCGCCGTAATCGAGAAGGGCGGTCCTGCTAAGTTCGTGAGAATGAAGCTGGCCGCCGCCGACGCTGCTGCAACCGTGGCTCCCACGTCCGCCGATCCGGCTATCGTATTCGCCGTAAAGGTCGTAGTAGCCACGCCGCTCGAGTTGGTTGTATCCGTTTCCGTGGCCGTTCCGCTCGTAGCGAAAGTGCCACTCGGTGCTCCCGCTGCCGTCGGAGCCGAGAACGTCACGCTCGCGCCGCTCACTGGGGTTGAGCCCTGCAGCACCGTCACTTGCAGTGGTGTTGCGTATGCTGTGCCAACCACCGTGCTTTGCGGCGTTCCGGCCGTCGCTGTAATGGTTGTGATCGGCTTGCTGGAACTGCTGCATGCCACCAGGGCGGCAATCATGATCAAACTGAAAAGAAGAAGAAGAGATTTGCGGAATGTCATCGGGCACCTCCGTTGAGTTCAATCTGGGATGTCTGTTGGGTCTTGCCTTCAGACTGTAAACGCGTCGCGCGGGGCGTGTGCTCGCGCACAAGCAATCCGTGCTTGCTGCGCACTGTGACGGTACGGCCGCCGACGGTCAGTTGGCGAGCCAGGAAATATTCCTTCCCGCGCAGCGTCAGTGTGGCCCCGATGATCTGAACCGGCGTTCCTACCTGCAGGGCTTCTATAGTCGCCTTGCTCAGGAAAGGTCCGACATGGGTATCGACCACGCCCTGCGGGCCAGCCACCAGCAGATGCATCCCTGCCGGACTGCCGATCACGTGCTTGGTGACGACTTCCTGAATGGTCCCATTAAGAGTGGTTTCGTGCGCCGCATCGTAGGCGGGGCCAAAGCCTCGTTCACGGGATTCGGGCGCGGTTGTGGCGGCGAGTGGAATAGCCAGAATCGCGAACAGCAGGCCGGTCAGCAGCCCCGCGATCGTTCGAGTGGGTTTCGTCAGAAAATTGCGACTCATGGACAAGCTCCTTAAGCACAGGTTTATGGAAATCATTGATAGACCGACAAACGGATTGTGACGGCACGCGCTGTCGTTTCTGCCGACTGCGTACATCCCGGCAAGCAACCGTTTCGTCCTCATGCTTCCAGGTCGGGTTTAGATTTTGAGTTAAACCTCTGGTTCGCAAGGGTACACTGCCCCCGCCCCGGAGCGCAACTTGGTTTCCCGCCGGACGTTACTACTTTGTAGACAAGGAGACTGGCGCCTGAGTACGTCTTGATGACGCTCCCCGAGATAAAGCAAATGCGTCGGAGTGTGATCTGTGCTTGTGAATTCGTCGGTTCTGAAGCTCAATGGCAAGTCTTGCGCTCCCGTCGCTAACGCCACTTTTCTGCCTCTTTACTGCAATCTACTTCCTTCGCAACTCTTTGTTGACACTGGCACTCCGACAGCGTAATTATGTTCCCTCTGTGTTTACCGGTGGTGATCTCTTGTTATGAAGTGGTGATTGCCCTGGCCCTTCCTAACGGATAGTGGGGAATCTGGCCGCTCGTACCGAAGGACACCATGATCGTTCCACGTCCCGACCCGGCGTACGCCGAGGTGCGGATGCCCGCACTGGCGGGTAAATTGACCGTTCTTTCAGGAGAGTCACTTATGTCCCAAGATACACGTAGGATGTTTCCCGCTGTTGTGCTGGCCTGCCTGGCTGTTATGCTGATCGCTGTGCCGGCGTTCTCGCAGTCCGCGAGTGGCGTCCGCGGTTCTCAGATTCTTGGCGCTGAAGATCCGTCCAAGCAGATTTCCGTTACGTTCTGGCTCAACCAGCGCGACAAAGCTGGCTTCGACGATCTGGTCCGCCAGATGTACGATCGAAATTCGTCCAACTACCATCACTGGCTCACGCTGAATGAGTACAAAACCCGGTTCGCGCCGAGCGCTGGAGATATGGCGATTGTCCGGCAGCATCTGGCTGCGAATAATCTCCATGTGGTTGCGGCCGACCAGCTCAATCATGCCGTGACCGCGCGCGGCGCCGTGGCTGACGTGCAACGCGCGACCGGTGTGCAACTCAACCGCGTATTAGTGAACGGCGAGGTTCATCGCCTGCCCAGCTCAGCGCCCGTCATCCAAGGTGCCGTCGGTAAGCTGGTTTCTGCCGTCCAAGGCCTCTCCGATTTGACTTATCACAACTATGCGAAGCGACAGATCGACCCTGACACCGGCAAGCCCATGGCGGTGGTCCCGCTGTACCACACCGGCCCGGCCGAGAAGTTCTTTAACGCCGACTGCCTCCGCGGCACGCTGACGAAAGATTTCAAGACCAACGGCGGCGCTCCCTACGCCATCTACACCGGCGCGCGCTACGGCGGCAACATCAACGCCGGTCCTCCCAATCTTCCCCCCTGCGGCTACGATTCACCACAGGTGGAGAAGGCGTACGGCCTCACTTCCCTATACAAAGAGAAGCTCGATGGCACCGGCCAAACCATTGTCATCGTCGATGCCTACGGTTCCGACACGATTACGACCGATGCCAACACTTTCGCGCAGATTAACGGACTTCCGGCGTTGACCGCGAATAACTTCACGATCTACTACCCCACGGGCCCGACTAATTGCGGAGGTAATACTTGTGGCTGGGATGTGGAGACCAGCCTCGACGTGGAGTGGTCGCACACGGTTGCTCCGGGAGCCAACATCGCACTCCTTCTGGCGGCCGACAACTCTTTCACTAACCTCGACCTCTCGATTCTCTACGCTATCGATAACGAGCTGGGGCCGGTGATCTCCAACAGCTACGGCCTCGAAGAGTACATTCTCGAAACTGAGGACCCCTCCGAGCTCACGGTGCAATACAGCCTCACCGAGTTGGCCGCGGCGCTTGGCATCTCAGCCAACTTCTCCAGCGGCGACGATGGAGACTTCGTTCTCGCCGACGGAGTCGCTACGGTTAGCATGCCTGCGGCTTCTCCCTACGCGACCGGTGTCGGCGGCACCAGCTTGTTTCTGAATGCCAACAACTCTATTAAGGTGCAGACGGGTTGGGGCACCAACTTAACCCGCATCGCCGATGTTGCTCCCAATCCTCCGCTAATCCCGCCGGACTTCTTCGGCTTCTACTTTGGAGCGGGCGGCGGCACGAGCGCTGTCTGGCCGAAGCCTTCTTACCAGGGGAGCTTGCCTGGCGGTTGGCGGCTCGTCCCGGACATCGCATTCGTGGCTGACCCCTACACCGGGGCCGAGTTCATTGATACCGAAGGCGGGCAGCAGTTCATCAGCGTGGTCGGTGGAACCAGTCTCGCCTGCCCCATGTTTTCTGGTATGTGGGCAATCTCCACTCAGGCAGCGGGCACATGGCTCGGCCAGGCCGCTCCGATTCTTTACGGTCTGCCTGCCGATGCAATCACTGACGTGGTCGCCGTGACCGGCCCTAACAACGTCAGCGGCATCACAAACAGCCCGCCCGCCGCTCCCGTCTACTACTCTCCTGCGGAACTGGTGGCTCCGGTGCAAAGCAGCACTGACTTCATGAGCTTGCTTTACAACGGCACGTCTACCCGTTGGTACGCCATCAGCTTCGGAACCGACAGTTCGCTGACGACCGGCCCGGGATGGGACAACGTCACCGGGTTAGGTACGCCCAACGGCGCCAACTTCGTTACGGCCGTTGCCGCAGCAAAGTAGCCGAAGCAAACTGAACGAAGCATAAACCAGAGCAGGCCGGAGCGATGCCGGCCTGCTTTTTTCTTCTGGCTGAACAACCCCGTGCCTGGTTATCTCAATATTAGTTTATCGACAATGTTTATCTACAATATGACCAACGTAACCGCACGCCGCGGTTTCTTCTGCTATACTGACGTTAACGCTTTTGCTACGGTTTGCTCGTCACGCGGGGATCCTGTTGGATCCGAAACACTTCCGCATTTCCTGCCCGCCGTTTGGTTCCAGCGCCAATTTCATTGCGAGCGGCATGCGAACTCGGACATGTGTCTGAGAAATCAAAAGTAAGCCCCTCCAGAAAGAAAACAATCGAATGACAACATTTACGGAACTGCCCTTGTCTGCTGCGTTGCAGCAGAAGTTGGCGGCAGCTCAATTCATTACCCTCACACCCATCCAGGCACGCGCCATTTCTCCGGCCCTTGAAGGCAAGGACGTGATCGGCACGGCCCAGACAGGCACCGGCAAGACTCTTGCGTTCCTGATTCCGATCATCGAAATGCTGCGTGCTGAATCGTCCAAAAATGGATCATCCAAGAACGTCAGCGCGCTGGTCCTTTTGCCCACGCGTGAACTGGCCATGCAGGTTCACGAGCAGTACGAACAATTGCGCGACAAGAACATGCCGAAAGCGGCGCTGGTGATCGGCGGCGTAGCGGAGAAGGCGCAGATCCAGAGTCTGCGCTCCGGCTGTGAATTTGTGATCGCTACTCCGGGACGCTTGCAGGATTTCATCACCCGTAAGTTCGCGGACCTGCGTCACGTGAAAATACTCGTGCTCGACGAAGCCGACCGCATGCTGGATA
>Ga0116134_1001495_pt1 | contig 11821 bp, 9 predicted proteins | sample June2015DPH_19_5_FD_89737 | JGI IMG/M metagenome (GOLD analysis project Ga0116134, IMG submission 89737) | Peatland microbial communities from SPRUCE experiment site at the Marcell Experimental Forest, Minnesota, USA - June2015DPH_19_40 | ecosystem: Environmental > Terrestrial > Soil > Wetlands >...
CAGACCGCATCTTGCCTTGGCGTCGTGGTCATTGGTCGTGGAAACCCTGCGAGAATGACTGGCACAGAATGGAACTGGATACCTCAAAGCCCAGACCCGAAGCCCTGCTTGCGGGGCAGCGCGGCATCAGCCTGACAAGGATCAACCAATTGAAAGATTTAAGGCAGTTGGCTCAATCCCTGAATCACCTTTGCCGACGCAAGCAAATCGAGCGCGGAGAAATTGTGCCCGAACCTTTTGAAGACTGTCGGCAAGCGATGGAGGACGCCCGCGAAGATCGAGCCAAGCAAATCGCTCACGAAATTTTTGCCGTTGCGCTTGGAGTAGAACTTGCCCCGCCACCAGCAGACAAACAGGAACGAAAGCAGACTGAATCGTTGCACGGCGTCTATCGCTGTTTGGAACGCGGCCCGGTAAATTTTATAGCGCTCGAAAATCTCACAGAATATAAAACCTCCGCCAAACAAGGCCGGAGAGAAAATCGGCAGCTTACTTCTTGGTCACATAGGCGAGTGCATAAAATTCTTGGCGAGCTTTGCGAATTAGTCGGCTTGCCAATCGTTCTTGTTGATCCAAAGTTCACTTCGCGATTCAGCGCGAAAGACCACAGCGCCGGTTTTCGGGCTGAAGAAGTGCGCAAAGACGACCCGCGCCGTTCGTTCTGGCAAAGAAAAGCAAAGGAAGACCCAGGCTGCTGGCAATTTGAATTCCTTTCCTGGCTTGACATGATTCCAGATGGAAAATCACTGCTGCTTCCGAAAAAGGGCGGCGAGTTTTTCGTGTCACTAGGAAAGGACAATTCGCTTTACCAAGCCGACCTTAACGCAGCCTACCGCATAGCCCTTCGCGCGTTAGCCCACCAAAAGCGTGCAGAGTTATTGGGGCAGGCATGGATTGAGAAGAAGCCATATCTTGTAGATACAGCCAGCGTCTTTTCTGATTCGGTTATGCGGGATGGTTGTTCGTTCAAAACAATTCCCAGCAGCGAGCGACTATGGGAAGATGTAAATGATGATCTCGCTTCGCAGCGTTGCCGAGAAATTAATCTCGCCCGATTTGCAGGCTGGAAAATCACGTTGCCGAAACAAACACTTCCCAAAGCACCGCCGCCAGACGAAGAAGATGATGTTCCAATGCAATTCACATGAGCGACGCCCCGGTTCAAACCCAAGGCGGACTTGAATTGCAACCGCCGTTGCCGGTGCGTCGGCTTCACAATTTCATCTACTGCCCGCGCCTGTTTTATTTCCAGTGGGTTGAAAACATTTTTCAGGAGAACGCTGACACGGTGGCTGGCAGTCATGTTCATCGCAACGTGGACGCGCCGTCCAAGCTGGACAATCCCAAGGAACTCGGTTTGCCGGAGGGCGCGAAGCTCCGCAGTTTGCGGCTGGAAAGCGAATCGCTTGGTCTCATCGGTGTGGTGGACATTGTCGAGGGCGGGCCGGACGGCGCGGAGATCATTGACTACAAACGCGGCTCGGCCCGGCGCGATGCCGAGGGCGAGCGCGTGGCGAAAGAACCGGACGCCATGCAAGTCGCCGCACACGCCCTGCTATTGCGCGAGCATGGAGTCAACGCCGTTCGTGGCGCGATTTATTATGCGGCGGACAAACGGCGCGTGCCGGTGGATTTCAGCGAGGAACTTTTCGGGAAGGTGCGAAACGCCGTTGCCGAGGCAAAAACTCTTGCCGCCAGCGGTCATTGCCCGCCGCCGTTGAAAAATGACGCGCGTTGTCTGTATTGCTCCGCGTATCCGATTTGTCTGCCGAGTGAATCGCTTTGGTGGGCAAAACGGCGCAAGTCCACCGCGCCGGAAGGCCAGCTTCAATTCGGTTTCGCCGGGCAATCGGAAGACGCCGTGCGCGATAAAATTTTGGAGGCGCTGGATTTTGCAGCCGAATCCACGGACAAGGAACCCACGTTACAACCGCCCCGCCCCGGCGGCGATGACGGCGAGGTGCTGGTGGTGCAGACGGCAGGCGCACAAATCGGTCAGCGCGGCGAGGAATTGATCGTCAGCGTCAAAGGCGAGGACGCGCGCAAAATTCCCGGCCAGCAGGTGCGGGCGATTTATTGTTACGGCGCGGTGCAGATAACAGCACAGGCCGCCGAGACGTGTTTGGAACTTGGCATTGATGTTTCCTATTTCAGCCCGGCGGGAAGATTTATTGGAATGTTGCGCGGATTGCCCGCCAGCGGCGTTGACGCTAGGCGCGGACAATACCGGCTTTTTGAACTGCCCGGCGTGCGGTTGCAACTCGCGCGTGAAGTCATCCGCGCCAAAATCCACAACCAGCGCGTGATGCTCATGCGCAACGGTGAGGCGCCGGACCGGGTGTTGAGTTTGATGTCAGGCTTTCGTGACGCCACGGATTCGGCTCGCGATTTGACGGCGTTGCTTGGCATTGAAGGCAGCGCAGCGGCGCTTTATTTCGAGCAGTTCGAGTCCATGTTGAAACAGCGCGACGACTGGAAATTTGACTGGCGCGGGCGCAATCGTCGTCCGCCGCGTGACCCGGTAAACGCGCTGCTTTCACTCGGCTATTCGATGTTGGCAAAGGAACTCACAGGCGTTTGTCATTCCGTCGGGCTTGATCCATTTCTTGGTTTCATGCACCAGCCGCGCTATGGCCGCCCTGCCCTGGCGCTGGATTTGATGGAGGAATTCCGGCCACTGGTGGCCGACAGCGTGGCGATCAGCCTCATCAATCGCGGCGAGCTTGGCCCGGAGGATTTCATCCGCAGCGCGAACGGAACTTTTTTGAATGACCGGGGACGCCGCCCGTTTTGGGAAGCGTGGTTTCGCCGGCTGGACGCCGAAGTGAGCCACCCGGAATTCAGCTACAAAATGGCGTATCGGCGGATGCTGGAAGTGCAGGCGCGGCAGTTGTGGCGGTTCGTGCGCGGCGAGGCGTTGACCTATCACGGATTCACCACGCGATGAGCCGCATCCGTTACTTGGTCAGCTACGACATCAGCGACCCGAAACGGCTGCGAAAAGTGGCGCGCTCGCTGGAGGGTTTTGGCGTGCGCCTGCAATACTCCGTTTTTGAATGTCCGCTGGACGATTTGCGGCTGGCAAAATTGAAGGCCGAACTTCAGGACTTGTTGGACCACGAGGAAGACCAGGTTTTATTTGTATCGCTTGGCCCCAGTGCGAACGACGCGAGCCTGATTATTGAGGCGATGGGATTGCCCTACGAAGTGCGGTCGCGCGTGACGATTATTTGATTTTCAGGCTTGCAAGTTTTTCCGAAAGGCGTTGAATAAACCCCGGCTAAGGCCACCGACCACCTTTCTTCCGCCATTGGAAAGGCATGATTTTTGAAATCGCGAACGACTGCGCCTGATTGCGGCTACGCGGCGCGAGCGCTGAAGTGCTGGCGCTCGCCCGCAAGGACGCTCGCATTAAGTAAACGATTGAAAGCGAAGCTCTAACGCATGAAGACCCTGCCGACAAAATCATTTGGAAAGCTGCGAAGCCTTATCGCTCGCCAACAGCAGCGAATCGCAGCGGAAAATGGGCCTGACGGCAGGGGTAAGCTTCAGTCGGCGCGAATTCAGGAATCGTGAGGCGGATTCAACCGCAAACGGAAGTTGGTCCTGCCTTTGGCTTCAGTCGGCGCGAATTCAGGAATCGTGAGGCGGTCGTCAGGTTCGGGCTTGCGGTTCCCTTTGTCGGGCTTCAGTCGGCGCGAATTCAGGAATCGTGAGGCGGGCACCATGGCGGGGGAAACGGTCGAGGGGGTGGGGCTTCAGTCGGCGCGAATTCAGGAATCGTGAGGCGGAGCGCGGTGGATTGTCGTATCGCCAGCATCGGAGCGCTTCAGTCGGCGCGAATTCAGGAATCGTGAGGCGGGCTCCAGGCTTGAACATCCTCCCTGGGCACGTTATTGCTTCAGTCGGCGCGAATTCAGGAATCGTGAGGCGGATATCATGTTTCAAAATCAATGTTACGGGGCATCAGGCTTCAGTCGGCGCGAATTCAGGAATCGTGAGGCGGGTCAGCGCCGCAAGCACGGGCACGATCTGGCAGCGGCTTCAGTCGGCGCGAATTCAGGAATCGTGAGGCGGTTGGACAGGGCGCCGGACAGGGCGCTGGACAGGGACGCTTCAGTCGGCGCGAATTCAGGAATCGTGAGGCGGATTATACTTCCTGATGTATAGTTTGTTATCGGGTCGCTTCAGTCGGCGCGAATTCAGGAATCGTGAGGCGGGTAAAAGATCGTGCCGCAGTCAGGCCACCAGTTGCTTCAGTCGGCGCGAATTCAGGAATCGTGAGGCGGGTCATAAAGATCTGTGTAAAACCACAAATACAATGCTTCAGTCGGCGCGAATTCAGGAATCGTGAGGCGGTAATAGTTGTTATTTTTTTTCGGCGTTTGGCTATGCTTCAGTCGGCGCGAATTCAGGAATCGTGAGGCGGATCTATGCGGTGAAAAGCTGATGGAAAAACACACGCTTCAGTCGGCGCGAATTCAGGAATCGTGAGGCGGCAGTTCCGGAACGACTGCAATTCTTGCCCCATCATGCTTCAGTCGGCGCGAATTCAGGAATCGTGAGGCGGGTGATCTCATGTGGGTTTTTACCATGATGAACGGGGCTTCAGTCGGCGCGAATTCAGGAATCGTGAGGCGGTATGATGCCGAGCATTTCGCGTGGGTTTTTCCACTCGATGCTTCAGTCGGCGCGAATTCAGGAATCGTGAGGCGGCAGAATTTGATCTCCCGGCTTGAATCGGGCGGAATCAGCTTCAGTCGGCGCGAATTCAGGAATCGTGAGGCGGGTATTTTGTGGATTGATGTTAGCCCAAGAACCTGTTGCTTCAGTCGGCGCGAATTCAGGAATCGTGAGGCGGAGAATGTGCCGCCAACTCCAGCTCTAATGCCCGGGCTTCAGTCGGCGCGAATTCAGGAATCGTGAGGCGGCCGAAAATGTCCATCATCACGAGCAACTGGCAAAAGCTTCAGTCGGCGCGAATTCAGGAATCGTGAGGCGGCTTCACGTTGAAACCCTTGAACAACAATACCAGCATGCTTCAGTCGGCGCGAATTCAGGAATCGTGAGGCGGCATCACCGCCGTTCTCACCAGAGTCTTCGAGTCCGGCTTCAGTCGGCGCGAATTCAGGAATCGTGAGGCGGGGACAACGGAGTTCGGCAATCCGTATCGTGTCGGGCCGCTTCAGTCGGCGCGAATTCAGGAATCGTGAGGCGGCAGCAAAGCTATTTGACTTTAGTGGCGCTGACTTAGCTTCAGTCGGCGCGAATTCAGGAATCGTGAGGCGGAATCGAGCCGGCATTGGTGATTGAAGGGTTGTAGGGCTTCAGTCGGCGCGAATTCAGGAATCGTGAGGCGGAATGGGGGACTTGCCTGTTTTCTTGTCCTTCCAGAAGCTTCAGTCGGCGCGAATTCAGGAATCGTGAGGCGGCAGTTATAGGCTTTAAACTCAGGAATGGTCTGCTGGTGCTTCAGTCGGCGCGAATTCAGGAACCCGGCCACCCCACACCCCCGAAATCAAGGCCCAAATCGCCCTAAAACGCGCCGCACGCCTCGCCGCCTGTCCGGCCCTGTCCCGCCCCCTTCTGGCGCGTTGCTGGTTGCGCGCCACGTCGCCTCGGTCACTCGCCAGAATCATGGCACCAATGAGGCTTTAATCTTGCCCGCTGGCTCGGAGCGGCGGCGGAACCCGGCGGATGTGGTCAGGGCCAATGCCGCCCGGCGCAGATAAACTGCCCCTCCAAGTCCCGCCAGTGCCGAGCATAGCAGCGTAAACGTAGCGGGTTCAGGGATGGTAGGGTATTCCGTCATTACGTATGTGCCGGGATTTGGAAAGTTCAAAACGAGGTCCATGTTCAAGACGTCATCAGAGTCGGAGGAAACCGTTCCATCCCAGAAAGTAAGCGCCGATGCGGGTAAGGTGGACCACTGGTCGAACCGGGTGATTGAGTACGCTTCCGTAATGGTGGCACCCCCCGACAGAGTTAACTCGAAATCGGTCCACGTGTCTCCGGTGGCGTTGATGATGTACTTGTTCAACGTTATGACCTCGTCGGAACCGACCTGAATTGTGTCGTTGATGTAACCCAAGCTCGTAAAATCCTCTTGTATGTTGGCCGTGTCGCCCGCGAAAGTCGCCGAGCCAGTACCTCCCGGACCCTGCACGGTCACGCCCAGTATGTCTGCGGGACAAGTTTGGACCACGCAGAAGATCCAGCCAATGACTGCAAACGTTTGAAAGAAACGATTCATCTCGTATCTCCTTGCCTGTGTCACCCAGCGACAGTGACGCCCTTCCTGCCCCCAGATGACTGATAGGAATTTTCTTTCTTTGCGCCCGCATGTACTCGACGCTGCTGACTGATAGGAATTACTGATTGGAAATTGCTTTTGGCGGCCACGGGGAACGGGGTCCGACAAGGGGGTTAAGAGTTCGTCTTCGAGCATGATGTTGAGGTTCTTCATAGGATTTTCTTAGTTACCTGATTGTTTGTCTGAATGCATATTGACTACTGAAACATCGCCTTGCGTCCATTCGCGGCAAGTTGCCAAACGCGCAGTCACCAAGGGCACCGCAGGAACCCATCTGATTTATTGCAATTCTACGCCGACCTCCATTCCTGTCTAGGAAAAGTTATTCACTTCCCAACGACAAGGTGCGCTCTGTTGCGAGTGTGGTTGGTCGTTGTCGGTTAACGCCCGTGCGGCACCAATGCCTCAAAGACGCGGTCGAAATCCGGGCTGACAATGGACAATGAAAACCCCGCCTTCCTACCCCCCGAAATCAGCACGAAAATCGCCGCCAAACGCGCCGGACGGCTCGCCGGCTGTCCGGCCCTACCGCACCATTCTGGCGCGTTGCTGATCGCGCGCCATGCTGATTTCGCATACCGGGAAGGATTTCTGTCAGGAGTGCCAAGGCTATGCCCGCTGGCTCGGAGCGGCGTCGGAACCCGGCGGATGTGGTCAGAGTGCGCTGAATTGCTGGGCTGCAAGTCGCGGCCTCGATACCCGCCTTGCACCGCATTTGACGTTCGCCCGGCGGCGGCGCGCCACAACCAATCCAAGCCGCCTCAAGGCTGTGGCACAATTTGGTAGAGCCGCTGCGGCTGGCCGAGGGCAGAGACATCGAAATAAAGCTGCGACGTGTTGGTCAGCGTGATCGTATCCAGCATGACCCAAGCGTTCGTGGGGCCAAACTGGTTGATGTAATCCAGTTGCAAGGAGTTACCCACGTTTCCGGTCAAAGTGATCGCCGGAACGAAATTCAGATTCAAGGACGGGATCACGCCTAGCGTTCCCGTCTGCCACGCCCGGTAAAACCGCTGCGGCGGGAGCGGTGTGGTCAGGTCGAAGTAGTATTGTGAAGAATTGGAAAGGGTGATCGTGGCCATCGTTTCCCAATTTGCTGCGGGGCCAAGATTGTCCGAGTAATCCAGGCCCAGAATGTTCCCCACCTGCCCCATTAAATTGACGCCCGGCACCAACATGCTTTCAACCGGAGGAATGACGTTGAGCATGACCGGCGCGCTGGTCACCGCGCCGAAAAGATTGGTAATGACCACGGTGTAGGCACCCGATTGGGAGAACTGGACGTTGGTCAGTTCCAGAACGCAGTTCGTACCGAAAGTGATCACGTTACTGCCATTGAAAGACCACTGATAGCACGACAGGTTAGAGCCTGCAATGTGCACTTTGAAGTCAACAGTGGCCCCCATTTCAGCCGTTTGAGTTTGGGGAGGTGTTTGTATGGTTGGAGGATACCCCAGGGCGAATACCACGCCTCCGCTAAAACTGCCCCCATTATCGGTCATCCCGTACAAAGTCGTGCCGGACAACACAAGTACCAGAGGATTCGCACCATCGCCGTTGGTTCCACCTGGATAATTAAGAGGAGAGAGTGCCGTGAAAGTATACAGGTTCATAAAACCCGTGCCATCGGTGTTGACTGCGAATACGATGCCGTTGCTGCTGCTGCCGCCGCCCCATGTCGTCCCATACAGCTTGGTGCCGGACGCCACCAAGGCTCCCATCGGATGTGCCCCGTCGTTGCCACCTTGGAAATCTTTGAGCACCGTGAAACCGCTACCATCCGTGTTGACTTTGTACACCGTGCCGAAATTTGGAAAACCCGGCGAGCCCGGACCCCACCATGTTGCCCCATAAAGTGTTGTGTCGGACAGAATTAGACCTGCCTCCGGTTCATAGCCATCGTTGTTAGTCCAAGTGAAGCTCTTAAGTACAGCGAAATCACTGCCATCCGTGTTGACTTCGTAAATCGTACCCTCATCGGAGGTTCCGCCATATTCGGTTATCCCATACAGTGTCGTGCCGGACAAAACTAAACCCTCCCCAGGGGCATATCCATCGTTGCCGCCGGTGAAGTTCTGAATCACCTCATAACCACTGCCGTCGGTGTTGATCTTGAATACCGTTCCACCGCTATAAATACCTCCATAACTGGTCGTTCCATACAGCGTCGCGCCGGACAACAGCAGATCACCACTGCCGTCTGCCCCGTCACTAGGATAACCGGTGAAGCTTCTGAGCACAGTGTAACCGCTACCGTCGGTGTTGATCTTGAACACCGTGCCGAAGTTGGAAGTGCCACCAGAATCAGTCGTCCCATACAACGTCGTACCAGACAATGTTAGACCGAGAGGTTGCACTCCATCGCTGCCGGTGAAGTTGTGCAGGACCGTGTAACCGCTACCGTCAGTGTTCATAGTGAACACGGTGCCACACCCGTATGGGTTGTCTTGATTCGTAATGCCGCCCCACCATGTCGCCCCAAACAGCGTCGTGCCAGATACCAAGAGGCTCCCTTGCCCGTTGAGACTGCCGAAGTTATGCAGGACTGCGTATGTCTGCGCCTTGCCGCTGGCCGCAGCCAAGCACAGCAACAGCACACCAACCTGGACGGCCAAAAGCTGTTTGAACTGTCCATACAACCGATTTTTGAATTCTGTTTTTGATTTCATGGAAAACTCCTTTCTTAAACGAAAGCGCATGGCAATAGCCGCGCTGGTTGTAGATTGTGGAAACTTGTCGGCGGGATTGGGACGGATGCGTCGTTTGTCCTAAAGACCGTCACTCGACCGCCCGTGCAGGTCGAAGTGTTCATCGGATGAACAACCGGTTCGGGGCTGACACCGCCCAAAGAAGCCACCGGGCCAGACCTAGACTAAGAGTATCAGCCCATTAAAAATGATTGTCAAGCCCGGTTAATTCCCCGCACCCCTTACATATGGCGGTGACGGGTCGCCGCGAAAAAGAGAGTCCTCATTTGCCGGTACACTCGCCACGATGCCCGCCTTGCGCCGCATTTGACGTTCGCCCGGCGGCGCGTTTACCAAACGTAACAGTGGCGCGGTAAGCGTGCGGAATCAAACGCCGCGGAAAAATTCATGAATGGGAATTTTTACGCTTTGGCAATTCTCAGCAAAGCTTCGTCTATGGGTGAAGGCGTGATTACTTTTTGCCAGCTCTGATCTTGGCCCACCTCGCCCGTGCGGCGGCGGCGATTTTGGCTCTGCCTGCCGCGCTCATTTTCCGGCGTTTTTTCGGTGCGGGATTGGATTGGGCGGGTGCGCCAAGTATCCGGGCAAGTTCCTTTTCCAAGAACGCGATCTGGTCTTTGATTTTAGCAGCCCGGCGCAATTGCTGCGAAGTTAAGTTGATAATTAAATTCATGGAGTCAGTTGGGGACAATTGGAGCAGAATGTCAAGTATCCCCTTCGGCTTTGTCTTTGTGGTATGGGGTTGAGTGTGCTTTTGCTACTTCTTGGTCAACCTGCCTGGCTCGGCTTGGTAGTCAACCGGACAAAACAGGACTGACTATTCCCTTTGAATGAGTTCTTAGTCTTAGCGCACAACGAGCGCGTCCAATTCGATTTCAAACAGCAACTCGTCACGACAGATGGTTGATTGCGCCACAATAAACGGAAATGGTTCCACCTTCTGCTCTTGGCGCCAGGCATCAAAAGCCGGTGCATCTTGGATGTTTTTGAAATAGGCGGTCGCACGGGTGACATCGGAGAAGTTGAACCCGCGTGAAATCAGAATGGCGTTTGCCACTTCCATAGTCAGTGCAATTTGTTTGTGCAAGTCGCCAACATGTGCGCTACGACCGTTTGGCCCGATACTCGCTGTGCCGGAAACCAAAAGCCGTCGGCCGGCAGGCATATCAATCAGCACGGCTCGATTGAAAGCACTGCCGTATTCCAGCGACGAACATTGCTGTGGTGACGGCACTGCCCGGACAGCAACTGAATCATCCGTTGCCTGAACCGCCCAAGCGCCGCCAACAATTGCCACTCCCGCCAGATTCCGACCACCGATTCCCGTGCTGGCCGGTAACGGACCATTCAAAAGTTTTTTCTCTCTGAAAAAACAAGTGCGGATGCCGTTGAATTCCCCATACCACGAAAGAATGTCATCGAGGAAAAGCCAGGTCCGCACCACGTTCGTCATGTCCATGCCAGCTTCAATCAGCGCCTGCTCAAACATCTCCCGGCTTTGCACAGATTTGGAAACGGAAGGATTCAACGGCACCAAGTTTCCCAAAAGACAGTGTCGGATGTAGCCATCATCGAAAACCCGGCCAATGACCTTCCCCTTCTGACGAATTGTGTCCACCCAGGTTCCCGTCACCGCAAAAATGTGCATGCCCGAAATGCCTCCATTGCCGGAACCTGAACCTTCAACCCAGGTCACGGGCCAGTCAACGCTGCCAAACTCTTGTCGCAGGGCGCGCAATGTCTCGGTGTGCGCAACAATGGAGCCGAAAACTTCATGCCGGACAATGCTGGCATCCTTGTCTCTCAGTATTGCGGCCAGACGGCGAACTGTTCCCGTTGGGTTCTCGCCGGGAAGAAGACGAAGGGTCAGGTGGAACTCCTGATGCGATTGCCAATCAATCACGGTCAAATCGTGTCCCGTGGAGTTTTGTTTTTCCAGCACACGACACGGATTGGGACGAACATCAGGGATTTGCTGCCTGGCTGGATTTTCCCTGGTTTCAAATTGGCTCATAGGGAAAGTACATACTCACAGAAGTCGTTAATGTCCAGTTGCGACATTCGTTCTTGCGATCAAACATGGTCGATGTTTCGCCCAAAGCCTGCTTTGACTTTTAAGCCCCGGCGTTTCATCATTCTGCGTGCGCTTCGTACAACCCCAATTCCGACGGCTTCCATGCCTGAGTTTGGGATTGTTTCATCTCGTTGTTGTGTTGAATGTCGGTGGCGTGGAACCCCTCTTGCAGCAACAACCGTCCCCGAAGGCTGAAATCAAAACCTTCGCGGGATATGTCGGTTCGGCAAGCTGTAAAGAGTGCCACCCGGTGGAATACGATCGCTGGGCTCAATCATCCCACGGACTGGCCGAACGGTCGCTGCAACCGGAAATGGATCGTCCCGCTTTTGATCCCTCCCGTAGTTTCAAGCATGGCTCCCAAACCACCACCGTCCGCGCCAAAGACGGCCAATACCAGATTGTCACCCTCGGTTTGGGGACCAACGCCGAGCCGTATCGGGTGGAGCGCGTCATCGGGCAGGACCCAATCCGGCAATTCCTCACGCCTGCGCCGGGCGGACGCTGGCAGGTGCAGGAAGTGTCTTACGCCCCCAATTCCAACCAGTGGTTCGACGTTTATGGCGACGAAGACCGCCGTCCGGGCGAGTGGGGACATTGGACCGGGCGCGGCATGAACTGGAACAGCCAATGCGCCTCCTGCCATAACACGCGCCTTGTCAAGAATTACGACTCCGCCACCGATTCCTACCACACCACGCTGGCGGAACGAAGCGTCGGCTGCGA
>Ga0116134_1001499_pt1 | contig 11815 bp, 9 predicted proteins | sample June2015DPH_19_5_FD_89737 | JGI IMG/M metagenome (GOLD analysis project Ga0116134, IMG submission 89737) | Peatland microbial communities from SPRUCE experiment site at the Marcell Experimental Forest, Minnesota, USA - June2015DPH_19_40 | ecosystem: Environmental > Terrestrial > Soil > Wetlands >...
ACCCAGCTCCGGTACTCGCCGTGGCTGCTCGCCGGGACGCTGGCCGGACTCGCCTGGCTCTATGCACTGGCTCCGGTCAGCGCGATTGCGGGCCTGATCGCCCTGGCGGACGGCGCGGGCCGGACGGCGGCCGTGGGCACCGGGCCGGGCGGCGTGGGACCGGTCCGCTGCTCTGCGCGGTGGCCGGCGCGGCCGGCTGGACGGCGATGGCGATCAGCTACCTGCCGATCCTCCGGCTGTACCGGCTGTCGCCCCTGCGTGCCCCCCTGTTGCCTGTCATCGCGGTCATCTACGCGGCCATGACGGCTGATTCAGGCCGCCGGCATTACGCCGGGCGCGGCGGGTCGTGGAAGGGCCGTGCCGGACGGCCGGATCAGCGCGGAACGGGCCTGCCAGAAAAGGCGCACAGATAGGCGCACAGAGCTAGACCGGCTAAGAGGACAGTTGTATGTGTCCGAAAGCGCCCGTATCGGCGAACCAATTCCGTCGCTCCCGATTGTTCCCTTTGCTGCCGTAGCCTGCCCCCGCCCGCGGAAGCCCCGGTCCGTCAGGGCCGTGCGGCCCTCGCCTCTGATAAGTAATGGGGGTAATGAGAGGCGCCGCGGCCGGACCTGGCCGGGGCAGGCAGGTCTGCCTGGGAGGGTAAGCCGATGACGCATAGCGTGCCGGGAGTTATCGCGCGGGAAAAGGGTGCTCCGGTCGAGGTCGCGACGATCCTGGTGCCGGAGCCGGGTCCAGGGGAGGCCCTGGTCCGCATCCAGGCCTGCGGCGTGTGCCACACCGACCTGCATTACCGCGAGGGCGGGATCGGTGACGACTTCCCGTACTTTCTCGGGCACGAGGCGGCCGGCGTGGTGGAGGCTGTCGGCGACGACGTGACCGACGTGGCCCCCGGCGACTTCGTCGTCCTCAACTGGCGCGCGGTCTGCGGGCAGTGCCGTGCGTGCCGCCGCGGGCGGCCCTGGTACTGCTTCAGCACCCACAACGCGAAGCAGAAGATGACGCTCGAGGACGGTACCCCGCTGTCGGCCGCCCTGGGCATCGGCGCGTTCGCCGGGAAGACCCTGGTCGCCGCCGGGCAGTGCACCAAGGTCAACCCGGCCGCCCGGCCCGAAGTGGCCGGCCTGCTGGGCTGCGGCGTGATGGCCGGGCTCGGCGCGGCGCTGAACACCGGACAGGTTGGCCGCGGCGACTCGGTCGCGGTGATCGGCTGCGGGGGTGTGGGAGACGCCGCCGTCATGGGTGCCCGCCTGGCCGGCGCGGCACGCATCATCGCGGTGGACGTCGACGACCGCAAGCTGGAGTGGGCGCGCCAGTGCGGCGCGACGGACGTGGTCAATTCGCGGTCCGGCGACCCGGTCGAGCGCATCCGTGAACTGACCGGCGGCTTCGGCGCGGACGTGGTGATCGAGGCGGTCGGCCGGCCCGAGACGTACCAGCAGGCTTTCTACGCCCGTGACCTCGCGGGGACCGTGGTGCTCGTGGGCGTGCCCACGCCCGATATGCGGCTGGACCTGCCGCTGCTGGACGTATTCGGGCGGGGCGGGGCGCTCAAGTCTTCCTGGTACGGCGACTGCCTGCCCAGCCGTGACTTCCCGATGCTCATTGACCTGCACCTGGATGGGCGCCTGCCGCTGGAGCGGTTCGTCTCCGAGACTCTTCCCCTGGACGACGTCGAGAAGGCTTTCGGCAAGATGGAGCGCGGCGAGGTGCTGCGCAGCGTCGTCGTCTTCTGAGCCCGGCGCGTAACCTTGGGCGCCGGGCCCGGGGCGCCTGCCCCCCGGGCGCATGACGACCCGGCGCGTAACGAGGAGCCATTGTGCCGACCATCCTGATCACCGGCGCGGCCGGCCAGATAGGGACCATGCTGCGGACCCGGCTGGCGCGGCCGGACCGGACCCTTCGCCTGCTCGATGTCGCCCCGCTGACGGCCGGAGCGGGGGAGGAGACGATCCGGGCGTCGGTCACCGATCTGGCCACGATGACGGCCGCGTGCCAGGGCGCGGACGCCGTAATCCACCTGGGCGGCTACGCGGGCGAGGAGAACTGGGAATCAATCCTGGACGTCAACATCAACGGCGGCTACGTGGCGTTCGAGGCCGCGCGCCGGGCCGGTGTGAGCCGGGTCATCTACGCCTCTTCCAATCACGCGGTCGGCTTCGCGCCCGGGCGAGCTTCCCTGTCCCCGACTACGCCTTCCCGGAACCGGATACGTACTACGGCGTCTCCAAGGTGGCCACCGAGGCGTTCGCGTCCATGTACCACCACCGGTACGGCCTGGACACGATCTGCGTGCGCATCCTGACCTGCGCCGAACGGCCCGTCAATCCCCGCGCCCTGTCGACCTGGCTGTCACCGGATGACGCCGGGCGGCTCTTCGAGGCGTGCCTGTCCGCGCCCCGGCCCGGCTTCCGCGTCATCTTCGGGGTATCGGCCAACACCAGGGGAGGCTGGGTCTCGCTGAACGAGGCGAAGTCCCTCGGTTACGAGCCGCAGGACGACGCCGAGATCTACGCCGCCGACGTCCTCGCCCGCACGCCGGCTGACCCCGACGACCCGGTCTTCCGTTATCTCGGCGGCGAGTTCACCCTCCCCGGGCGGGACACCCCCATCCCTTAGCCGGCATCCCTTAGCCGGCATCCCCTAGCCGGCCGCTGGCCCGCGAAGAGCTCTTCCCGGGCTATTCAGCCGGGCGAGCGCGGCCGGGCCCCGGGTGCCTGTCGGCGATCGTCGCGGGGCAGGCTGGCCTTGTATTCTTCCCAGCGCTGCACGATGCCGGGCAGTTCCTTGCTGACGAACTCGACGTAGGCCGCGTGCTCGGCCATCCGGGCCCCGGCCGGGGTGCCGGCCCCGATGAGGTCGATGCCCTCGCGCAGCAGGCCGCTCCATCGCACGAGGGTCTGGTCCCGCAGGCTGAGCATGGTGATCCAGACGTCGTCCGGCATCCGGTAGTAGTCGCGCCGTGAACCGGGTTCGCGTTCGCGGTGGATCAGGCCGAGCCCGGTCAGGTAACGGACGCCGTCGGAGATCGCGGCCCGGCTCACGACGAGCGTGCTCGCCAGTTCGGCCGCGGTCAGCCGCCCCGAGTCGGTGACCAGCAGGGCGCCGAACACGCGGGCCGGCATCGGCGGGACACCCAGCGCGATCAGCAGCGAGGCGAAACGCTCGATGTACCGGAGGAGGCCATCGGCGCCCGGGTCTTTCGGCTCTGCCACGGGCTGCCCCACTCTGGCCACACTGGTTTCGTCCGGCACTCTTTCAGCTTCCTTCCGTGCGCGATTGCCCTGAAGTTTATACTGTTCACAAAGTTCAGGAATTTGTGAAAATCCTGGTGGGTGGCGTCATGGTAAACGCAATCGAGGTCCGCGGGCTGCAGAAGAGGTTCGGGCCGGTCCGCGCCCTCAACGGTCTTGACCTGACCGTCCGGTCCGGCGAAGTGCACGCCTTCCTCGGCCCGAACGGCGCCGGGAAGACCACCACGCTGCGGATTCTGCTCGGCCTGCTCCGGCCGGACGGCGGCGAGGCCCGGCTGCTCGGCGGCGATCCATGGCGGGACGCGACGGCGCTGCACCGGCGTCTCGCCTACGTCCCCGGCGACGTCACCCTCTGGCCGAATCTTTCCGGCGGCGAGATCATCGATTTGCTCGGCCGCCTGCACGGCGGGTTCGACCCCCAGCGCCGGGCGGCCCTGTGCGAGCGTTTCGCCCTGGACCCGGCGAAGAAGGCCCGCGCCTACTCCAAGGGCAACCGGCAGAAGGTGGCCCTGGTCGCCGCGCTCGCGTCCGACGCCGAGCTCCTCCTGCTGGACGAGCCGACCTCCGGCCTGGATCCGATCATGGAGGCCACGTTCCGCGCGTGCATTGAGGAGGAACGGCGCGTGGGCCGGACCATCCTGCTGTCCAGCCACATCCTGGCCGAGGCCGAGGCACTATCGGACCGGGTGAGCATCATCCGCGACGGCCGGTGCGTCGAGACCGGGACGCTCGCCGAGCTGCGGCACCTGACCCGGACCGCCATCGACGCCGAGCTGGTCGCGCCGGTCAGCCTGGACGGCGTGCCCGGCGTCCATGACCTGGACGTCGTGGGCCTGCGGCTCCGCTGCCAGGTGGACAACGACGAGCTCACCGGCGTGCTGCGCCGCCTGGCTGAGGCCGGCGTCCGCACCATGACCTGCCAGCCGCCGACGCTGGAGGACCTCTTCCTGCGTCATTATTCAGCCGAACGGGACGTGGCGGGAGCCTCCCGGTGACCGGGGCCGGCGGCGGCGGGGTAGCCGGGGCGGGGATCCTGGCCCGGCTCGCCCTGCGCCGGGACCGGATCATGCTGCCCGCCTGGGTCTACGTGATCACCGCGCTTGTCGCCGGCACGGCCTGGACATTCCGGAAGGCCTATACGGCCGCCGCGCGGGCTCAGCTCCAGGTCACTGGCAGCCAGAACCCCGCCATCCGGTTTCTGTATGGCAAGCCGTATGCCAGCTCCGTGGGGGGGCTGACCGCTTGGCGGTACGGCATGTGGGCGTCGATCCTGGCGTCCCTCGTCGCCATCTTTATCGTGGTCCGGCACACCCGGGCCGACGAGGAGGCCGGCCGGCTGGAACTGATCGCGGCCGGTGTGGTCGGCCGGTACGCACCGCTTACCGTGGCGCTTGCCGTGGCCGGGACCGGCAGCGCGGCGCTAGCGGTGCTGATCACGGCGGCCCTGGCCGTGCTCGGCCTCCCGGTGCCGGGTGCCGCCCTGCTCGCCCTGGCCATCGCGGCGGCCACCCTGGCGTTCACCTGTATGGCCGCGCTCGCCGCGCAGCTCGCGTCGGGGGCCCGCGCGGCCCGCGGTATCGCGGCCGGTGCCCTCGGGGGCGCCTATCTGCTGCGGGCGATCGGGGATTCGGCCGGGGCGCGCGGGCCCGGCTGGCTGTCCTGGCTGTCGCCGTTGGGCTGGGTCGAGTTCACCCGGCCGTTCGCCGGGAACCGCTGGTGGGTCCTGGCGCTGCCGCTGGCCCTGGCGGCGGTGTCCGGCGGAGCCGCGTACGCGGTGGCCGCCCGGCGCGACTACGGGGCGGGGCTGCTGCCCGGCCGTCCGGGCCGCCCTCAGGCCGGCCGCCTGCTCCACGGGCCGTTCGGCCTGGCCTGGCGGCTGCAGCGGGGTGCGCTGGCCGGCTGGGTTACCGCGGTGGTGTTCAGCTGTGCCGCCGCCGGGGCCGCGGCCAAAGGAGTCGGCTCGCTGCTCAACAGCCCGCAGCTCAGGCACGTGTTCACCTCGCTGGGTGGTCAGACCGCCATCACCAACGCCTACCTGGCCGCGGTCATGTCCATGGCCGGTCTGGCCGCCGGCGCGTACGGGGTCACGGCCGTGATCAGGCTCCGGGCCGAGGAAACCGGCCAGCTGGCCGAGCTGGAGCTGGCCACGGCGACGGGGCGGATCCGGTGGGCGCTCAGCCACATCGCGGTGGGGGCGGCTGGTTCCGCGGTCCTGCTCGCCGTGGCCGGCCTGGCCAGCGGCCTCGGGTACGGGCTGCGGGCCGGCGGCCTGGGCACGGAGGTACCCCGGCTGCTGGGCGCCGCCCTGGCCCAGTGGCCGGCGGCGCTCGCGGTCGCGGCCGCCGCGATCGTGCTGTTCGGCGCCCTACCGCGGGCTGCGGTGGCCGGGGGCTGGACCGTGCTGGCGGCGGTCGTGCTGGTGGCGTTCTTCGGCCCGCTATTCCGGTTCCCGGGATGGCTGCTGGACATCTCGCCGTTCACCCACGTGCCGAAGCTCCCGGGTGCCCCCGTGCACGCCACCCCGTTCCTGTGGCTAGCACTGGCCGCCGTGCTCCTGGCCGTCGGCGGCCTGGCCGCCCTCCGCCACCGCGACATCGGCTAAGCGCCAGTCCTATAAAACCTCAGGCATGCAGTTCAGGCTCCGAAGGCACACAAGGCCCGCAGGGCGCAAAGGCCCGCAGGGCGCAAAGGCCCGCAGGGCGCGTAGGGGCCCCGGAAAGACCCTCGTGTCACCTCCGGCGGAGGATCCACCGGGCCGGGTAACGAGGCCTGGCTACGTCCGTTCGGGATCAATATGAGCGTCCGAAGATGACGCGCTTGCCGTACGCAGAGGGCCGGCCACAGCGGATACAGGGCCCGGACTCGGGCTCGCCGTCCAGCGGGATGCAGCGCGCCGTGGCCGCGGTCTGGGCCTTGATGTCGTCCTCGCATTCCGGCGTGCCGCAGTGCAGGGCGCGGGCCCACCCGGAGGCGACCGCCGCTTCGAACTCCTCCCACGAATCGGTCGTGACCGTGTGCTCGTCGCGGAACACGGTGGCCCGCTCGAGCAGGAAGGCCTGGAAGGCTTCCAGTTCGGTGGCCAGCCGCGCGGGCGCCCCGTCCAGCGGGATGGGCTCCTTGGCGGCACCGAGCCGCCGCGCCATCACTGCGGTGCCCGCGGCCAGGTCACGCGGCCCGAGTTCCAGCCGGATCGGCACCCCGCGCAGTTCCCAGTCGTTGAACTTGAAGCCGGGGGAGAGCTGTGGCCGGTCGTCCACGTGCGTGCGAATGCCGGCGTCGGCGAGCCGCCGCGCGAGCTTGCTCGCGGCCGCCGCGACCTCCGCCGCCTGGTCGCCGCGCCCGATCGGCACGATGACCACCTGGTACGGAGCCAGCCGCGGGGGCAGGACCAGTCCCTTGTCGTCCCCGTGCGTCATGATCACGCCGCCGATCATGCGGGTGCTCATGCCCCACGAGACCGTGTGGCACAGGGCCAGGTTGCCGTCTTCGCCGGCGTAGGTGATGTCGAAGGCGCGGGCGAAGTTCGTGCCCATGTAGTGCGAGGTGCCGGCCTGCAGGGCGCGGCCGTCCCGCATCATGCCCTCGATCGTGAACGTCCGGACCGCTCCCGCGAAGCGCTCGCCGGGCGTCTTCTCACCCTCGATGACCGGCATCGCCGCCATCTCGCGGGCCGTGGCCGAGTACAGGCCGAGCGCGAGCATGGTCTCCCGCATCGCGTCCGCCTCGTCGGCGTGCGCGGTGTGGCCCTCCTGCCAGAGGAACTCCGTGGTGCGCAGGAACATCCGCGGCCGCATCTCCCAGCGGACCACGTTGGCCCACTGGTTCAGCAGCATGGGCAGGTCCCGGTGCGAGCTGATCCACTTCGACATCATCTCGCCGATGATCGTCTCGGAGGTGGGCCGGATGACGAGCTTCTCTTCCAGCTCCTTGCCGCCCGCGTGCGTGACGACCGCGAGCTCGGGCGCGAAGCCCTCGACGTGATCGGCCTCGCGCTTCAGGTAGCTCTCCGGGATCAGCAGCGGGAAGTAGGCGTTCTGATGACCGGTCTCCTTGATCCGGCCGTCCAGGTCCGCCTGCAGCAGCTCCCAGAGCCGGTAGCCGTAGGGCCGGATGACCATCGTGCCCTTGACCGGGCCGCGGTCGACAAGCTCGGCCTTGAAGACCAGCTCGTTGTACCAGGCGGAGAAGTCTTCGCTCTGCGGCGTCACCCCGCGTTCGTCTCTTACCACATGCACGAGGTTAGACCAGTAACGTGTGGAGCCATGACCGAAGCCAGAGCGTATGTCACGGATGTGGTAGCGGAGGCGCCTGTTTTGTCGCAATGATGGAGATTCACTGCAGTTCGGCCCTGCCCTATCAGACTCGGGGGTGACCCGGAATATGAGTAGCGGATGGCCGCCGGAGGAAGATGACCACCGGTGGGAACCGGTCCGGCGCGCTTCCGTCGTCGGCGCGGGGCACGATTCCCGCGGTGCCGAGCGCGGCTACTCAAGCTACGGCCGCTACACGCCAGGCGCGGGGGAGAGTGGCGGATTCGGCCCGTATGACCTGCCGCCCAGCTACGAAGAGGACGGCTGGGGCGCGTCCGGCCCGGTGGGCCTCACGGGGCCGGTAGACGCGGCGCATCCCTCTGGCCCGCTGCCCGGCACGCACGGCGGCTACGGCGGGATCGGCGGTGCGGACCTGTATGGCGCCCCCGTCTACACGGAGGCGGACTACCAGCAGACGGACTACAACGAGGCGGGCTCCGCGAGCGGCGCTTACGACGCGGCGCAGTACGGGAACGACGCGCAGTACGAGGACGGTGGGCACGAGGAGGCCGAGTACGGCCGGGCCGACCACGGCCAGGCCCAGCCCGGGCCGGCTCGCCGTGGCGAGGAGCTTTACGCCGGCGGGTCGTACGGGCCGGGACAGTACGGCGGCGCCCAGGACGGCGCCGGGGAGTACGCCGGCGGGTACGACGGCGGGCAGTACGCGGAAGACGGCTACGAGCCGGACGGACGCCATCCGGGCGCGCCGGGCGGTTACCAGCCGGGCGGCTACGAAGGCCACGAGGACGCCGGTAACGAGGAGATTGGCTACGGGACCGGCGCGGGCCACCAGCAGGCTGGTTACGCGGGTTACCCGGGTGGCGGTGACGGGCCGGGGACCTATCGGGAGACGGGCTACCAGCAGGCCGGTTATCACGGCGACGCGGACGGCAGCCGGGGCTATCAGGCCCCCGCGCCCGGCCCGCAGGGTGCGCGCCAGCAGGGTTCCGGCCCGCGGGACTACCGCTCGCAGGATTATGGCCAGCGGGATTACGGCCAGCGGGCCTCTGCGGGCCAGCAGGGGTCCGGCCCGCAGGATTACGGCTATCAGGATTACGGCGATCCGGGGTACGACGACCCCACCTACGGTGATCTCGCCTACGACGACACCCCGTACCCCGCCTCCGCCGACCGCGGGACCCCGCAGGCCGGACCTGCCTACCCGGGCGAGGGTTTCCAGGATGCGGGTTACGACGGCGAGCGTCACGGATCCGGCGGCTATCCGGGTCAGCCGGGACCGGCCGCGGGCTACGGTTCCGGCGCGTTCCGGGCCGTAGCCGCTCCCGGGTACGCAGACGGCGAATATGACGGCTACCCGGACGCCGGAGACCTCCCCGGACCGCGGGCTGACGATGGCTACGCGGCGGCCGGGTACGACGGCGCCGGGTACGGGAACGATCCCGGCCGTGAACTCGCGCCGCAGGACGCCGGCGGCCGGGTCTACCCCGGGGACGGTTACGGCTCCGGCTCTGAATTCGCGGACGCCGCCCCCGGCCCGGGGGACGGATCGTACGGCCCCGGCGAGCAGCCGGGTTACGTGGCCGCCGAGTATGCGTCGGGCCAGTACCCGCCGGGAGCCGGCACGATCGGTGAGCTTTCCGCCGGGATGCCCGATCCGGCTGCGACCGGCATGATGGACGCCACCGGCATCCTGGACAGCACCGGGCTCTCGGACAGCGTCGAGCTATACAACTACCACCCCGGTGCGGCGGAGGCCAGCCAGGGCTTCATGGGCGCTCCCGCCCCGGTCGGGACCCTGGAGATAACCGGCCTCGGCCCATCCGGTTTCCTGGACGATCCCGCCTTCGCGGACGACGGCAACATCCTGGATGGTGCCGAGGCGGGCGACGCCACGGGCGTGCTGGAGGGCGGCTCCGGTTTCTTCGACGCGGAACCGGCCGAGACGACCTCCATCGACCACCTGCCGGCCGGGTCGCTGAGCCGCGGCGCGACGACCGGCGGCACCGGCGCTCTGGTCCGCCCGCGCCCGGGCAGCCGGCCGGCGGGCCGCCGCCGCGGCCGCAGCGGGGACCGCCGGCTCTGGGTCGCGCTCGGCGGGGTCGTGGTCGTGTTCGTGGGGGCACTCGTGGCCATCGTCATGGTGGCCTTCCCGTCCGGGCCCGGCGGCCCGGCGCACACCACGGTGACCCCTAATCAGCTGAATGCCTTCATCCGCCGGCCCGCGCTGGAACTGCAGATGAACGTCCCGCAGCTACGTCAGGACGTCGTGAACATGAGTTCCGGGCAGGCGCGGCATGTTGTCGAGGCCGTCTACGAGTCCGGAAACTCGACCTCCGGCACCACACCGCAGATCGTCCTGTTCATCGGCGGGAATTTGCTCAACGCCGCGCCCAACGTGTCGGTGACCCGGCTCACCCAGCGCTTCAAGGGTGCCAAGATCACCAACGCCGGCGGCCCCGGTGAGGCCGCGTGCGTCAACGCCACCGCCTCGGAGCCGGGCAGCGTGGCGATGTGCGCCTGGTTCGACAACGACAGCTTCGGCGAGGTGCTTTCGCCGACCATGAACGCCTCGGCCCTGGCCAGCACGATGCGGCAGATCCGGCCGCACGTCGAGCTGGTCGTCAAGCAGAAGCAGTAACCCGCGACCTGCCTGTCCGTCCTCCTGGGCAGGCGGGCGTCCCGGCCGGGCGGGCAGGTGCCCCCGGCGGCCTGGGGCACCTGGAGAGGCTCTAGCGGCTGGGCTTTCCGGTGGCCCGTGCCTTGCGCACCGAGAGCCGGGTGACCGCGATGGCCACGCCGAGCAGCAGCACGATCAGGCCGATGATCTGCGCCCCGAACTCCGAACTGGTCAGTGACAGCGGGATGACCGAGGATGTGGCGACCGGATTCTTGCCGGGGCTGGCCTGGCTCCCCGGCGCTGGGCTGGGCACCGAGGACGGACTGATCTGCGGGAACAGGCCGGACGCGCTGCCTGTCGGGACGATACTCGTGGCCCCCGGTACCAGCGGGAGCGTCCCGACGGGCAGGGCCGAGCCGAGGTTGTTACTCGCCCCCGACAGACCCGCGCCCGAGACGCCGGGGGTCGAACTCGATGAGGAACCCCCGCCTGCGGACTTCTTGCTCGGCGTAGGGCTGGACGAGGAAGACACCTTCGCCACGGTGACCGTGGGAGCGGTGGCCGTCGCGGTCAGCGAACCGACCGAGACGGTGGCGGAGAACTTGATCGTCTCTCCGGCCGGGGCCGTCGACGGCACGCTGACCTGCGCTTCGACCTGCGAATCCGGAGGCTGCGCCGACGGCAGGGTCAGGCCGCAACTCGCGGGAGTCGGGTGGCTCGTGCAACCGACCGTGAACGCCGGCGTGCTGAACGCCGGTGTCTTCGCCCCCGGCGTCAGGGTCGTCGTGATCGTGCCGCCCTCCGACGAGGTCGACCACGCGGAGATCCGGAACAGGATGGTGCCGCCGGCCTGCACGCTCGTCGCGGACGCCGAGACGGCCACACTGGGTTTCGTAGCCGTAGCCGTAGCCGTAGCCGTAGCCGTAGCCGTGGCCGTGGGTGTCGGTGTGGGGGTCGGCGTGGCCTTGGGTGTGGGGGTCGGCGTCGGCGTGGGTGTCGGTGTGGGGGTCGGCGTTGTCGTGGGGGTCGTCGTGGCCGCTGCGGTCGTAACCGTGGGCGTAGGTGTGGTCGTGGGCGTAGCTGCAGTCGCGGATGCGCTGGTCTCTCCGGTCGCCGACGGTGCGGCCGAGGTGGACGGCATGGCGGCCGCCATGGCCGTGCCGGTCATGCCGCTGGACATGACAAAGAGACCGGTGGCCAGGCCCAGCGTGACCGGTCGCGCGTGCGGGGATCGCATGAGGACACCCTGTCTGTGTGTACTGTGACGGCTGGAATGGCCTCTGGGGGGAGGTTACGTCGTCTTGGTGCACGGGTTGCCTTGGGCCATGAACGCTCTTATTCGACACCAATACCGGCGTTCACCGCCACCCCTTGTGACTCAGTAGTTTCGGCTGGCCTCACGTCGCCGCCGGGATGGCTGTCCCGGCGCCCGTCGTCGGCGTGGCACGAACCACACCCTCTACTACGACGTTTCCGGTTCCCCGAACGGTTCCGTATATTTCTCCGCCCGGCTGGGAAGATTGCCCGCCGGCGCGGATCGGCGGCCGCACGTTCCGGCGTCAGATCACGTCAGATCATGATGCTTTATGGGCCAAACGCCAAGCGCTCCGCCCCTCCTCAGGGGGGCGGTGCGCTTCAGGTTCTACCGGGCGTGCTTAGCCCGATGGTGGCCC
>Ga0116134_1001500_pt1 | contig 11808 bp, 8 predicted proteins | sample June2015DPH_19_5_FD_89737 | JGI IMG/M metagenome (GOLD analysis project Ga0116134, IMG submission 89737) | Peatland microbial communities from SPRUCE experiment site at the Marcell Experimental Forest, Minnesota, USA - June2015DPH_19_40 | ecosystem: Environmental > Terrestrial > Soil > Wetlands >...
CCGGCCCGCCCTCGCCGGTGCTGTGCGACGATGACGGGGTGCAGGTACTGCGAACGCCGGAGGATCGGTTCACCGGCCTGCCGGACTTTGACCACGCGCCGCGATACGCCGACCTCGGCGGAATACGGATGGCCTACGTCGAGGCAGGGCCGCCGGACGGCGAGCCGGTGCTGCTGCTGCACGGCGAACCCAGCTGGTCCTTCCTCTACCGCACGGTGATGGCCGTGCTGGCCGCCCGTGGGCTGCGGGCGATCGCCCCGGACCTGATCGGTTTCGGCCGCTCGGACAAGCCCGGCCGGCCGGAAGATCACAGCTACGCGCGGCACGTGGAGTGGGTCCGCGCCCTCGCCTTCGACCGGCTGGACCTGCACGGGGTCACTCTGGTCGGGCAGGACTGGGGCGGCCTGATCGGGCTCCGCCTGGTCGCCGAGCACCCGGACCGGTTCGCGCGCGTGGTGGCGGCCAACACCGGGCTGCCCACGGGTGATGAGCCGATGCCCGAGGTGTGGTGGCAGTTCCGCCGCGTCGTGGAGCGAGCCGCCACCCTCGACGTCTCGCGTCTCGTGCAGGCCGGCTGCCAGACGGTACTGCCGCCGCCGGTGCGGGCGGCGTACGCGGCCCCGTTCCCGGACGAGCGCTACCTGGCCGGGCCCCGCGCGATGCCGACCATCGTGCCGACCGCGCCGGACGATCCGGCCACCGAGGCTAACCGGGCCGCGTGGAAACGGCTGCGCACGTGGGACCGGCCCTTCCTGGTGGCGTTCAGTGACCGTGATCCCATCACCGGCTCGATGGCCGCCGTCCTGAAACGCGAAATCCCCGGCGCGGCCGGCCGCGAGCACCCCGTCATCACCGGAGCCGGCCATTTCCTCCAGGAAGACGCCGGCGACCGCCTCGGCGAAGTGATCGCCGAGTTCGTCCGCCCGCGCCGGTCCGCGCCCTCAGCCTAGACGTCGGCCCCGTTGGCTCCGTTGGCTCCGTTGGCTCCGTCGGCTCCGTCGGCTCCGTCGGCCCCGTCGGCCCCGTCGGCTCCGTCGGCTCCGTTGGCTCCGTTGGCCGTGCTGGGCGCGCCCGCGGCCGGGCCCGGGGCCAGCAGCAGTCCGGCGGCGAGGCAGTTGACCTGGGCCCAGACGCGAGGGTCGGCCCAGTAGCCGGAATGCCCCTGGGGGGCGGGCGGTGCCTGCCCGTAGACGTAGTAGCATTCCCCCGGATCGAGAAACTCCGTGTCCACCGGATCACCGGCCGCCGTGGACAGGTCGGAGGCTACTGGTCCCCCGATGGGGTCGGTCGGGTAATAGAAGTTGAGCCAGTCGCTGATGCGCGCCCGGCCGCCCGGCGCCAGCGGCCTTAGCAGTTCCGGGGTGACATACGCGGGGAAGCCCCAACCGTAGAGGTTGCATACCGGGGAGCCGAACGTGACCAGCGCGGGGCCGTCACCGGCGGGCTGGCAGCCGGGCTGGACGAGCGCTGCGGTGGCCAGCATTGCGCCCTGGCTGTGCGCGACAAGGACGACCCGTCCGCCGTTGTCGTGCAGCCACCACATACGGCGCTGTAGCTCAGGCACGGCTCGTTCGGTGTAGCAAGGCGGCGAAAGCGGGTGGTAGGACCGCGGCCAGAAGGTGCCGACGTCCCACAGGACGCCGATCGTGCGCCGCCGGGTGGGATCATTCCACGCCGAGTACAGGAAGCCCATGAGCGCCGGAAGCACCAGGCCGGCGAGGGCGACTCCGATGTTGCGGATGACCACGGGCGGCTGCACGTGGTACCGCCAGACGCCCAGGGCGATAATCAGCTGCGCGAGGATGATGCCCCAGAGCAGCCAGGTGGCGTCGTGCGCCGCACGCCCGAGGAACTGTGCGCGGGCGATCTTCCGCTGCCAGTTCTGGCCGTCGGCGCGCGCCTTCTTGGCATCGTCACCGTCCGGGGCGAACGGGCTGACCCCGGACCAGTACCAGGGTTTCAGCGCGCTGGGCTCGAGGTTCCCGAGTTCCTGCGCCGCCTCGGCCTGGTAGGTCGTTCGCATGCCGGCGGGCATCTCAGGCGCCCGCATCCACCGGGTGAGCTCGCACGCCGCGAACGCGAGGGCCGCGGCCACGGCCGCCCACACGACCAGCGGAGCCCCGGCTGTGACCAGGTACGGGAGGTAGACCTTGCCCTGCGGGCGGCCGATGGCGTCGGCTGCGCTGCTGGTGACCGGGCCCACGAGATGCGCCACCCAGATCTCCGCTCCGAGCATGAGGGTGTTCAGCAGGCTGAACGCCAGCATGAGCGTGACCCACGGGCCACCGATCAGGGTTCCCCGGCCGCCGGGCAGGCCGAGCAGCACGGATATCAGCACGACGGCCACCGCCAGCGCGATCGCCAGCGCGGTCCAGCCGATCACGCTGGCCATCCCCGGCAGTTCCGCCGCCTGCCCCGCCGGTCCGCCCGGCTGCAGCCAGGCGAAGACGCCGGCGCTGATCAGCGCGGCGGCAGCCGGCACGAGCAAGAACGGCAGCCAGCCGCGGAGCTTGCCGGCCAACCCGTCAGCGGCCGGCCCGTTACCGGCCGGCGCGTTACCGGGTGCCGGATTGACCGGTGGCGTGGCGAGGGCGTCCAGGCAGATAAAGGCGATCCCGAGGGCGACCGTGGCTCCGCCCAGGCTTATCGCGATCCACCCCAGGGCGGCGACGTGTGACGATCCGGCGGTGAGCGCTTTCGCGGTGACACCCAGCACGATCGCCAGGAATCCGCCGGTTACGGCGACATGCAGCCAGGTGAGCAGGCGGACGCTGCCCTCGCCGTCCCAGAATTCGTTGTGGGCCAGGCCGTCCTTGAGCGCGGCCGCCGTGATCTTCCTGGCCTCGGTCTTGTGCTGGGCCCCGATCCGGTAGGGCGGCCGAACGGCTTCGTACCGCCATGACCGACGGGCCAGCCAGACAAGCGCCAGGACGAACAGCGTCGGCACCAGGAATCCGAGTATGACCTGGCGGGCCGGATGACCGGAGATGAAATGCCAGCCCAGCGGCGCGAGCCACCACTGATGGCGAGCGAGCCCGGCCCGCGCCGCCTGGTAGGCAAGGACGTCCGCGCTGATCATTAACGCGACCAGGGCCGCGTTCACCGTGAGCGCCAGCCCGCCCAGCCCGCTGGCCAGGCGGTGCAGCCGGAACCTCCAGGCCGACTCCCGGGTCCGGGCCGAGCACATCCAGCCCGCCAGGTTGCCGATCAAGAACGGCAGCAGGGCCAGCCACAGGACCCGGACCTTGCTCCGCGAGGTCAGGCCGCCCCACGAGTAGACCTCCACGTGCCGGTCCACGTCCAGGCGCGCGTCCCGGTCCTCGTCGCTGGCGTGGTGGTCGGAGGTGCGGTAGAAACCGGCGATTGCGTCGCCGCTGGCCTGCTCAGGAGCCAGGTCGCCGAGAATGGCATCCGGCGGCGATCCCCCGACGCCATGAACCCGCAACTCGGTCACGGCATCGCACTTGGCCACCAGCGGAAGCTGGACGCTCGGCAGTTTCGTGGAATGTCTGGGAAGGGGCACGTCGATCCTCCACCCAAGCTGGTTACTGACCCGCAGTGATACAGAGGAGCGAGCGCCCCCCGCTGATACATTGTCCCCCAGTGGGCGCTCGCGCACCGCCGCGGCGAACGACGCGGACGGCTCGACCGCGACCGGTCATGGTTGTTGTGGAGGTGAGCTCGCCGCTGGAACGCATGCTTACCAAGTCCTGTAGCGTATGCTGGCTAGCGCCCTAAGTCAGCTCCCTTTGGGGCTGGAGTCCTCAAGGAACTGCTTGATCTGCTCCCACTGAAGTAGGTTCTCTACCTCAAGATCCGCATCAGAAAAATCATGGTGTCGATTAAACTTATGCCTGACCGCGATCACACGACTGCCCGCTCCAATCGCTGATTGAATGCCCGCCTCAGTGTCCTCAAAGACGACACTTCTGCAATTACGAGCTCTAAGGCGTACGGCAGCCAGAACATACGGCTCCGGGCTCGGCTTTTCTTGACTTACATCCTCAGATGAGACAATGACGTCAATCAGTTGAATAATTTGAAGTCGATCAAGGGTGATGTCTATCGCGTGACGATCTGAGCTACTTACCACGGCAATACGAAAAGCCCTCGCTAGCATCTCAACTAGCTCAATAGCGCCGGGCATCGGCTTGAGCTGCGTATTGATTAAGGCAGTGTAATATCTGCGGAACAAGCTCTGATAATATTCTGGATCTACCGCCTCCGCGCCTACCGAATTCAGAAGATGAAGCCTTACTTGCTCGGAAGGCTGGCCCATAACCTCGGCGTACTGGTCGAGGTGGGCAACATATCCAAGCGTGGCGATGGCCATAACGTGGGCGAGTCCCTTGAGTGGTTCGGTGTCAGCCAGGACGCCGTCCATATCGAACATGATGGCCGAGAATTCCGGCATTATTCCAAGACTCTCCTTTGATTCTGTGTCAGAGTACAGTCGCAGGTCTCATGTGCTTCAACGCAGCTCTTGTGTCCCATTCCTGGCCTGGTCCGCAGTGGGGTAACGAATCCCGCCGGGATCGAGAAACTCGAGGAGAGAGATAAGCTCGTCGTGCACGTTGGTAAGCCTGTCCATGTATCCAGGTAGTGGATCAATCATCAGATCCATTTCGTCGCCAAGCCTAGTAAACCAACGGGCAAAGGCAGGGTCAAGCTCTAGGCGGCCAACAAACCGTGCGTATCCCATGCACTGGTACCCGCGCTGGTCACTAGGTAGAGTTTCGATTACCAACTCGCCTATTGCTCTCTGCTCGTCACGAAATAGCCGGAAAGCCGCATTAGGGAACTGGTGCGTGTTTGCGAACGCCAGGCTTATCCGCTGGAGTAACGTAGCAAGCTCTCGGCTGCGCCCCTGATCACCAAGGTCGAGAAACTGGACTCCCTGTCTTAGAATCTCAATCCACCCGAAGAACTCAGCGATCCGGAAGAGAGTACTGGCCTTGGCATAATCCCTCCACTCCTTGTCATCACTTTTCAGATGACGTTTTACGAAATCCACTTTCATAATGCTATAAATTCTTCCGTGCAGATCTATGGCAGACCGTAGCAAGGGATTCTTATATTGCGCCATTACTTCCTCGATGGCATCACGGCCGCTGGCCTGCTGGCGACGCATTTCCAGCTCGTTCTGGATTCGAATTGTCCGAACTGTAGCGTACGAACTGAGCACGATACCAGTCACCGCCACTATCCCGGATATGACTGCTACTAATATAGTAGATGTCATATTGACCTCCTGATCTTAAGTGGAAATCAGTAGCCGCGTATGGGAGTCTACAATGACCGCTGAGTGCGGAGAGTGCTCGCTCGTGCCGCGTTGAGGATGGGGGCCGTGGAACTATGGGCAGCTCAAGCGGCGTGGTGGTAGACGAGCGAAGCGCTACTGTAATTCGGTCTAATAAGTGGGGTGTGAATGGGTGTGCGGGGCCGTCGGCTGGCCGGGTGGGCGTATGTAGCGGCGGCTGCGCTGCTGACGGGTTCATGCGCGGTCCTGACGCAGCGGTCGATACCAGGTGCCGTGGCATCGGGTGCTGCGGCGGCTGCAGCGGTGATTGCCGGGGTATGGACGGCCCGGGGGACCGTGGTGAGCCAGGAGCGCGCCAGCCAGCAGCGCGCGATCGCCTGGCAGGTGCAGCTTGATGACCATGGCAGGCTCCCGCTGATCAGGGATATCCAGGATCCGGTATCGATCGGGGTGCATCCTGCTGCCCCCGCGGAGCCCAGGTCGCGGGACCGGGTTCCTGTGTTCGTCGCCCGGGACAGCACTGCTCAGATCCACGAGATGCTGCTGCGCGATCGTTTCGTGCTACTGGTGGGCGACTCGGCTGCGGGCAAGTCGCGTGCTGCCTATGAGGCGATTCGTGAGCTGTTCCTGGACAGGCGCCTTGCCGTCCCGGCGGGCCGGGACGGGCTGCGCGACACGCTGAACCTGGCGATGGAACATCCAGGCTGCGTGCTGTGGCTCGATGACCTGGAGCGGTTCCTGGGCGACGGCGGGCTGACCGCGGCAGCAGTCCGGAATCTGCTCGCCGGACCTGGCCAGGCGCGGTACATCATCGCCACCATGCGCGCTGAGGAGCATGCCCGGTTCGTCAGCGGGACGGCCATAGCCGGTCATCTGGCCGGGGATACGATGCGGCAGAGCCGTGAAGTGCTGTACCTGGCGTCCACGGTGACGATTGCGCGGCTGTGGTCACCGGCCGAACTGGCACGCGCCGCCGGTCATCGTGCTGACCTACGGATCGCTGACGCCCTTGACCACGCCGACCGGTTTGGGCTGGCCGAATACCTCGCCGCCGGACCTCAGCTGCTGGCTAGCTGGCGAGACGGCTGGGCACCGGGTATCCATCCCCGCGGCGCGGCATTAGTGCAAGCCGCGGTCGATGCCCGCCGGCTGGGTACCCGCCGCCCTTTGCCGGTCCCGCTGCTGGTCCGGCTCCACGAGCCGGACCTGGACGCCCGGGGCGGCGCGCTGCTGCGCCCGGAATCCGTGCCGCTGGCACTGGAATGGGCGATGGCTCCGCTGCACGCCACCAGCAGCCTGCTGATACCGGCGGGTGAGGAGATGCTGCTGGCGTTCGACTACCTTATCGATGCCGTCCCGCGGGACCCGGTCCCGCCTGCGGTCTTCGATATCCTCACCGGTCACGCAAGCCCGGAAGAGGCCATGGAAATCGGCCTAGCAGCCTGGTACTGGGGCCAGACAGACCCGGCCGAGGCCGCATTTAGCCGCGCGGAGAATAGCGGCCGCGGCCCGTTCGAGGCGACCAATATGCGCCTGCACCTCGTCGGGGAACGTGACGGCACCTCCGCGGCCCTGGCGTTCGCCCGCAACGCCCTGGCCATACGCGTTCAGGCACTGGGGCCGGACCATCCGGATACCTTGCGGGCGCGGCGAATGCTGCTGGACCAAGAAGGCGAAGCCCGGACCGGCGCTGACGGCCACGTCCCCGGCGCTCGACCAATGGCGGAGCGGTTCGCCGCGCTGCGCCAAGACGCTGTCCGGCTCCTCGGGCCAGAGGCCCGCATTACTTTGGAGGTCAGGCTCGCCGAGGCTCACTGGACCATGAAGGCCGGTGACGCCGCCGAAGCCACGTCACTAGCCACGGACGCAGCCGCAGCATGCGTGCGGACCTTCGGCGCAGATGATGACATCACCTTCGTAAGCCGCAGGCTGCTGGCCGAATGCACCCAGGATGCCGGGGACCCGCAGACAGGACTGCAGATGCTTGAGCAGCTCATCGCCGACTCACAGCGCCGCGACGGAAGATACGGCCAGTTCGGCATCGACGCCCGCCGCGCCCACGCCAGGTGGCTGATCAAGGCAGGCCATCCCCGGGAAGCGGCCCGGGAATGGCACGCCCTGATCACCGACCTGACCACCTGCCGGGGCAGACTGCACGCCAACACCCTCAACTCACGAGCCGGACTCGCCGAGGCCACCGGCGCCAGCGGTGACTCCGCCGCTGCGGTCACCATGCTCAGGCAGGTCGTCGCCGACGCATCACAGATGTCCCCCGAGGACACCATCCCGATGCTGGCATACCGCCGCATGCTCGCCGAGTGGACCGGCAAGGCAGGCGACCCCAGCGGCGCGGCAGAACAGTTCCATGAACTGGCCGAGCGCAGTGCCCGCCAACGCGGAGACGACGACTACTACACTAAGTCGCTGCGTCAGCGCCTCGCAGAATGGCAGAAACGTGCCGGAACAACTACCAATCCACAGCACCTTCCTTAACCTCACGTCAGACCGAGCACAACTATCCTGCATCCAGGGCACAATCTGCCCATCCCGCCCCCAAGCCGATAACTCGCTTCTCAGCGACTGACAGGCACCCGGGCCCTTCCAATATTCGCCATTCGGCGCGGACGTCGGCCTGATGTGGATCATGGCGTAGTCTGCCCAGATCGGAGTTGATCTGCGAGGCGAACCGGACTTTGACTGCACATGACCTGCCGCAGGACACACCTATCGCCGCGCCTTTAATATTTGCGTGACAGGAACGCAGGAGACGCCAAATCGCGCAATTGATGGCGGCCGACAGGCTCCCACGTGAGCAAGTGTTTCCGGATCCCGCAGAGCGCCGGTTTTCAAGGCGCGACGGCGAGTGCGGCTGGCCGTTGCTTATTATCCGATCGATGGCGAGACCGGCAGCCTCATTAGGCTTGCCCACGCATTTCTTGCTAAACCGGAGCCGAACATCGATTCCGGGGGGTGCATCCGAATCGTTTATCGCCAGGTCCGAAGGCCGGGTTACAAACGCTGGCGCCGGCAGATTGATGTCCGCCGAAAACCACATAGAGCTCGATAATCTGCCACCGAATTCGATGAATCCGGCAGGCTTCCCGACCTGCTTGCCTAGATGACGACCGCGCTGTCCAGCGTGGCGGCAGAATGTCTGGGGCAATGCCCGGATTTCCGATGCATAATTTTGAATTGCTATTTGATCCGTTGCCGTTCAGGGATGATGGATGACAGCCAGATGAGTGATACGAAAAAGCCGGTAGTCCGGCAGGAGAACGATACCGATGGGATCACATCTCAGAGCCGCGGCCTTGGCGGGCGGCATGCAAAGCGGATCATCGAGCTACTCTCTGGGTCGGTTTTGCGGCGACCGCAGCAGGTTTCGTTACCGACTTCAGCTTGTCGGACGTCGTCGCTCTCGCCGGCGGTCTGGCATCGCTAGGTGTGGTCTCTGCGGGCAGTGCAGCGCTGAGTGTGCTCCTGCGGCGAAGGTCACTTTCTGCGAAGGTGGAGGAACTAGGGGATCTTAAACAGAAAATCGCCGGTGATAAGTATTCGGAGATCTCCGGCGAAGCGCTGGTGAAGATGCTCCAGATCATTGAAGCGCGTATGCAGGAGCAAGAACAGCGCATGACCCGGATGGGATGGCGTCAGGGGGCTGTGTACACGATATTCGCGACGGCCGTGGCAGTGCTGCTAGTTGTCTTCGGTCATTGGGTACCCTTGGTTCGGTGAGCAATGCGGCGAATGTAGCGGCATGACTCGAAGCACATCCTGTACCTGCCGCCTCTGGGCGTCCGTCATCCGAGACTACGGAAGACTGGTTGCGCCGTGTCCAGATCCAGCGCCTTTCCCTGGTCCGGTTCCGGCATGGGCCGATCGTAGCTCCCCGCGCGCCGGGCACCGAGAACCCAGCCGCAGCCACCCCATGCTGGCGAACCGTTTACCGGAACGCTTCCGCGTGGGCCAGGGCCCAGTCACCGAAGGTGCGGGGAGGCCGGCTCAGGAGGCGGGCGGCTGTGCGATCCACGTGTGAGTCGTCGTAGCCGCCGCGGCGGAAAAACTGAAAGAACGCGTCCACCAGCGTGTCCGGCATCGATTCACCCATCCGGCGGCGGGCGTCGCCGTCTGGTTCAGCGACCAGGCGAAGGTTGCGGCCGAGGACACCGCCGAGAATGACGGCCCGCTCCGCCGGAAGGAGCGGCTCGGGACCGGTCAGGCGGTAGCTCTGCCGGTCGTGCCCTCCAGAGGTCAGGGCCAGGGCAGCTACGGCACCGATGTCATACGGGTCGATCACGGCGATCGGCACGTCCGCGAACGGTTCCCGCACCACATCACCGGCCCGCAACTGCGGGATCCATTGCAGCGTGTTGGACATGAACCCGCTGGGGCGCAGCACCGTCCAGTCCAATCCCGAGTCCCTGACCGCGGCCTCGGAGACGACATTGAACTGCACCACGTCGTTGTCAAGGTCCCCGCCGGCCACCGCACCGCTCGACAGCAGCACCACGCGGCCGACCCCGGCCGCGCGCATGTCAGCCAGCAAGCCTGTCACGTCCGGGTAGCCGGCCAGCAGGAACACCGCATCGACGCCGGCGAGGGCCGGCCGCAAGCTGCTGCGATCACTGAGATCGCCCGACACGATCTCGGCCCCCGCGGGGATACCGGCGGCTGATGACGACCGGGACAGCCCACGGACCTGATAACCGGCGGCCAGGACAGCCCGGGTCACTTCGGCCCCCACGTTCCCTGAAGCTCCTGTTACCAAGATCATGACTGTACGTCCTTCCCGCAGGCTGGCCGTTAATGGCCGCGGGCGATCCAGGCGGGCAGGGCCGGGGCTTCGGCGGCCACCGTGGTGCTGTCCCCGTGGCCGGGGTGCACCACCGTGTCGTCCGGCAGGGTCAGCAGGCGGTCGCGGATGGACGCGATGATCGTGCCGAAGTCACTGAACGAGCGGCCGGTGGCCCCCGGGCCCCCGGCGAAAAGCGTGTCCCCGGTGAAGACCGCGCCGAGCCCGGCGCCGTAGAGGCAGCACGACCCGGGGCTGTGCCCGGGCGTGTGCAGGACGGTGAGCACGGTCCCGCCGACGGCGATCTCCTGCCCGTCGCTGAGTTCCCCGTCGGGGTCCAGGGTGGGGTGGGTGAGCCGCCACACCGGAAGGTCCGCGGGATGCAGCAGAACTGGCGCGCCGGTCGCCGCAGCGAGTTCGGGCGCGACCCGCACGTGGTCGTCGTGCGCGTGGGTCGCGATGATGGCCCGGACCCACCGGGAGGCGACGACGTCGAGGATTGCGGGCACGTCGTGCGGCGCGTCCAGCACCACGCATTCGGTGTCATCTCCGGCGACCCAGACGTTGTTGTCCACGTCAAAGGTCTGCCCGTCCAGCGAGAACGTTCCCGACGTCACGGTGTGATCAACTCTGGCTTTCACCCGGCCAGCTTAGGGGGCCGGTCCCGACTACCATGGACAGCAGCCGCATCGGAACCGTTGCGAGAGCGAGGGCATTGGACACCACGCAGGGGACGCCGGGACCGGAAGACCCCGGTGCCGTCAACTACGGCGAGGCTGGCCCGACGGTTGTCCGCATACTCCTCGGGGCCCGGCTGCGCCGGCTCCGCCAGGCGGCGGGAGTCACCCGGGACAGCGCGGGCAACGCGATCCGCGCGTCCGGCTCCAAGATCAGCCGTCTCGAGCTGGGCCGGACCGGCTTCAAGCAGCGCGACGTGTCGGAACTGCTCACGCTGTACGGGGTGGGCGACGACGCCGAGCGCGCGGTGCTGCTCAGCCTGGCCCGGCAGGCCAACACGGCCGGCTGGTGGCACTCCTACAGCGACGTCCTGCCCACCTGGTTCGAGCCGTACCTCGGGCTGGAGCAGGCGGCGGTCATCATCCGCAGCTACGACGTGCAGTTCATCCCCGGCCTGCTGCAGACGCCCGACTACGCGGGGGCGGTGGCCCGGCTGGCGGACGGCGCCTCGGAGGCCGACGTCCATCAGCTGGTCACGCTGCGGATGCGCCGCCAGCAGGTGCTGCACCGCGACAGCCCGCCGCACCTGTGGGTGGTGATCGACGAGGCAGCCCTGCGGCGCCCGATCGGCGGCCGGGCGGTCATGCTGGCCCAGGTTGACCACCTGATCAGGATGTCGCGCCGGCCCCACGTCACCATCCAGGTCATGCCGTTCAGCGCGGGCGGGCACGCGGGCGTGGGCAGCCAGATGATCATGCTGCGCTTCCCCGAGGGACTGCTCCCCGACCTCGTCTACCAGGAGCAGCTGGACAGCGCGATCTACCTCAACAAGCCCGCCGACACGGTGCCCTACTGGAACATCCTGAACAGCGTGGCCACCGAGGCGCTGCCGCCCGAGCAGAGCACCGAGATGCTCCGCCGCCTGTCCGACCTGATCTGACCGTCCGCTCCGCCGGCAGGCCCCGCCTTGCTGTCCTGGCCACGGCTGCTGCGACTCGCACCCGGCTCGTGGCAGGCTCGGAGGAGCTACCTGGGAGGAGAGGGCAGTTGACAAGGCGCAGGGATGCCGTCGTGGTCG
>Ga0116134_1001503_pt1 | contig 11783 bp, 7 predicted proteins | sample June2015DPH_19_5_FD_89737 | JGI IMG/M metagenome (GOLD analysis project Ga0116134, IMG submission 89737) | Peatland microbial communities from SPRUCE experiment site at the Marcell Experimental Forest, Minnesota, USA - June2015DPH_19_40 | ecosystem: Environmental > Terrestrial > Soil > Wetlands >...
GCTGAATACGACGCGATCATGCTCGCCGGCGGCGCGACCGTGGCCCGTGGACTGCCCGTACCCGGTGCCGACGCCGACGGCATCCACCAGGCCATGGAGTACCTGCCGCTGTCCAACCGCGTCGTGGGCGCGGCCGGGGGAGCCGGCACACCGGGCCCGGTCGCCGAGCCCGCGATCAGCGCGCGCGGGAAGCACGTGGTGATCATCGGCGGCGGCGACACCGGCGCGGACTGCCTCGGCACGGCCCACCGCCAGGGCGCGGCGTCGGTCACCCAGCTGGAGATCATGCCCCGCCCGCCGGAGCTGCGCCCGGACCACCAGCCGTGGCCGACCTACCCGATGACCTACCGTGTCTCCAGCGCCCACGAAGAGGGCGGCGAGCGCGTGTACGCCGTCTCGACCCAGGAGTTCGTCACCGACGGGGCCGGGCACGTACGCGCGCTGCGGCTGGTTGAGGTGGAATTCACCGGCGGCCGTTTCGAGCCGGTCGCGGGCACTGAGCGGGATCTGCCCGCCGATCTGGTGCTGCTCGCGATGGGATTCACTGGCGCCGAACGTTCCGCGCTCATGGCCGACCTCGGTGTGGAGTTCGACGCCCGGGGCAATGTGGCGCGGGACGGCAAGTACGCCACCTCCGTGCCGGACGTGTTCGTGGCCGGGGACATGGGCCGCGGCCAGTCGCTGATCGTCTGGGCCATCGCCGAAGGCCGCAGCGCCGCCGCCGCCCTGGACACCCACCTAACCGGCGCCACCGTCCTCCCCGCGGCGATCCCCCCCACCGCCCGCCCCATGGTCTAAGGAGCCCCGGGTCAACACGGCTAACACCGCGTTAAGCTTTGGTGACACCCGTCGTCCTCGCCATGCCCGGGTCCTACAATGGTATAGACCACTGGGCGAGCAGAGGGAATGCCATGAGCCGCCGCGCGAAGATCGTCTGCACGCTCGGGCCCGCGACTTCCAGCGCGGAACAGATCGCCCGGCTGGTCGAGGCCGGGCTCGACGTCGCCCGGCTGAACCTGAGCCACGGCCGCTACGCCGACCATGAGGTGGCCTGCGCGCGGGTCCGTGCCGCGGCCAGCGCCGCCGGGCGCGGCGTCGGCATCCTGGCGGACCTGCAGGGCCCGAAGATCCGGCTCGGCACGTTTCCCGGCGGCCCGGTCCGGCTGTGCGCCGACGACGAGTTCACGGTCACCACCGAGGACGTGCCCGGGGACCGGAACCAGGGGTCGACCACCTACCAGGGCCTGGCCCGGGATGTGCGGACCGGGAACCGGATCCTGATCGACGACGGCCGGGTCCTGCTCGAGGTGACCGGGGTCGACGGTCCCCGGGTCAGGACGAGGGTGCTGGTCGGCGGGACGATCTCCGACCACAAGGGCATCAACCTGCCGGGGGTCGCGGTCAGCGCGCCCGCGCTCACCGAGAAGGACCAAGCCGACCTGCGCTGGGCCATCGACTTGGGCGTGGACATGATCGCGCTGTCCTTCGTCCGGCGGCCGGAAGACGCGGAAGTGGCCCGGGACGTGATGAACGAGTGCGGCGTCCGGCTGCCGCTCATCGCCAAGATCGAGAAACCCGAGGCGGTCGAGGCGCTGCCCGAGATCGTGGCCGCCTTCGACGGGATCATGGTGGCCCGCGGCGACCTCGGGGTCGAAATGCCGCTGGAGCAGGTCCCGGTGGTGCAGAAGCGCGCGATCGTCCTGGCCCGGGAGAAGGCGCGCCCGGTCATCGTGGCCACGCAGATGCTGGAGTCGATGATCTCCGCGCCGCGGCCGACCCGCGCCGAGGTCTCCGACGTGGCCACCGCGGTGGACGAGGGTGCCGACGCGGTCATGCTGTCCGCGGAGACGAGCGTGGGGGAGTACCCGATCGAGGCAGTGGCCACCATGTCGCGCGTCATCTGCGTCGCGGAGGACGACAACCTGCGCCCGCTGTCCTCGCTGACCCGGGTGCCGACCACCACCGGCGGGGCCATAGCCCGCGCCGCGGCCGAGGTCGGCGCGATCGTGAATGCCCGCGCGCTGGTCGCCTTCACGATGACGGGCGAGACGGCCAGGCGGCTGGCCCGGTACCGTTCGCCGATTCCGCTGCTCGCGTTCACGTCCGAGCCCGCTACCCGCAGCCAGCTCGCCCTGACCTGGGGCGTGGAGACCTTCATCGTCCCGATGGTGGACCACACCAATGAGATGGTGCGCCAGGTGGAGGCGGTGCTCCTTGACATCGGCCGGTGCGAGAAGGGTGACAAGCTGGTGATCGTGTCCGGTTCCCCGCTCGGCAGCCCGGGCAAGACGAACTCCCTGCGGGTGCACCGCATCGGCGACGCCCTCGCCCTCAGCTGAGCCGCCGCGCGGCCCGGCCCTGGTATTGTCACACCGGGCCGTAACTGGCGCTGAGGTGGAGTACCACCGGGGAGCGGTCCGTCGGCCAGCCGCGCGCCTGGGCATCTGCCATATCCGTCTGCCCGGGGAGAAGAAGCCATGGCTGAGACCGATACCGCCCAGGTCGGCACCGTACCTGCGGCCGCTGCGCACGGCGCGGACGCGACGTCCGCGGTCTCCGTCGGCTACCACGCCATGCTGGACGTGATCGCGGGATCCGAACCCGCCGTGGCCCGCGCCATAGCCGACGAGCTGGCGAACCAGCGCCGCCAGCTCAAGCTCATTGCCTCGGAGAACTACGCCTCGCCCGCCGTCCTGATGGCCATGGGCACGTGGCTGTCGGACAAGTACGCCGAGGGGACGGTCGGCCATCGTTTCTACGCCGGCTGCGAGGTCGTGGACCAGGTCGAGGCGCTGGCCGCCCGGCACGCCACCGAACTGTTCGGCGCGGACCACGCCTACGTCCAGCCGCACTCCGGTATCGACGCCAACCTCGTCGCCTACTGGGCCATCCTGGCTCGCCGGGTCGAGCGCCCCTTCCTGGACTCCCGCGGCGTCAAGAACGTCGACGCCCTGGACCCGGCCGCGTGGGAGCAACTGCGCCGCGACTTCGGCGTGCAGCGGATGATGGGCATGTCACTGGACGCCGGCGGCCATCTGACCCACGGGTTCCGCGCCAACATCTCCGGCAAGATGTTCGACCAGGCGAGCTACGGCACCGACCCGGACACCGGGCTGCTCGATTACGACGCGATCGCCGCCCAGGCCCGTGCGTTCAAGCCGCTGATCCTGGTCGCCGGGTACTCGGCCTACCCGCGCAACCCGAACTTCCGGCTGCTCCGCGAGATCGCCGACGAGGTGGGCGCGACCTTCATGGTCGACATGGCGCACTTCGCCGGGCTGGTGGCCGGGGGCGTGCTGACCGGGGACCTCAACCCGGTGCCGCACGCCGAGATCGTCACCAGCACGACGCACAAGTCGCTGCGCGGCCCCCGCGGTGGCCTGGTGCTGTGCACGCCGGACTACGCGCCCTACGTCGACCGGGGCTGCCCGCTGGTCCTCGGCGGCCCGCTCCCGCACGTGATCGCGGCCAAGGCCGTGGCCCTGGCCGAGGCGCGCCAGCCCACCTTCGCCGGCTACGCCGCGCGCATCGTGGCCAACGCCCGCGCCCTGGCCGATGGCCTGCTCCGGCGGGGCACACACCTGGTCACCGGCGGAACCGACAACCACCTGGTGCTGGCCGACGTGACCGCCAGCTTCGGGCTGACCGGCCGCCAGGCCGAGGCGGCGCTGCTGGAGGCGGGCGTCGTCACCAACCGCAATTCGGTTCCGCGCGACCCGAACGGGGCCTGGTACACCTCCGGCATCCGGCTTGGCACGCCCGCCCTGACCACGCTCGGCCTGGGGACCAGTGAACTGGACGAAGTCGCGGACATCGTGACCACCGCGCTGAAGGTGACCACCCCGCAGGCCGGCTCCAAGGCCAAGCACATGATCGACCCGGGCGTGGCCGCCGACTGCCGCGCCCGCTGCGCCGACCTCCTGGCCCGCTACCCGCTGTATCCCCAGATCCAGCTCTAGCCCGAAGTTACCGTCACTATATGTAGATATCTGGGCCCTGACCTGCGATAACGCTGAACAGAGCACGGTTTTCTGCACAAAAAATTCGCGACCATGACCGGCTACCATGATGAAAGTTTGCGCTGGTCAGACCATATAGCCAGCAGACATGACCTTCGAGCTCGCGATGGCCCAGGTCAGCGCCGCGAGTGGCGTGCCACCGCCAAGTAACTTCGGTCTAGCCCGCGCCTCCGCGCAGGACTCCGCCTCGGCTCAGAGCTCCGTACGGCTCAGAACTCCGTACGGCTCAGAACTTCGGCCCGACAAACTCATCCAGCCGCGCCACTGCCTCCCGCCGCGCGACCGAGATGACATTGCGGCGGGAGAACCGCCAGGCGATTCCGAGCTGGTCGAGAGCCTGGCCGCAAAGCCCGAGGATGTCTGTGGATTCATTCGAGAACAAGTAGCGCGGATATTCATACCAGTGGTCTCCGTCGGCCAGACTCCGCCGGATCCGGTTAGTCACGCGACAGCCATCCGAATGAAACAAACCCCGGGCGAAAAGCCCGGGATACCTCGCGACGATCTCGCGCTGCCAGGGAGTTAGCTCGATGGTGCGCTCATGCTTTCGCCCGGGACCATGCTGCGGGAACAGGCACGGCCAATGTTTGGAGGTGCTCTTTACTTCAGTACAGCCGATCCGCTGGACACAAAAAACGCCCGACGTCGGCATCACGGCGGACATCGTGACTTTGGCGGCGACGAGGAGGCCCGGCCAGTCGTCGCAGCACATGATGCTCAGGGCGTATACCTCCCGGCGGCCGAGCGTGATGTGCCCATCGCCCAGGTAAAGACCGAGCAGATAGGCATAGGCCTGTTCGTCGAGTGGCCTCCCGTCACACCTCGGGCACCGAGCTTTCACCTTCTCCGGAGACCGACGGCTCCCGTATCGCCAATGCCGGATCGTACGGATCGATACACCGCAGATCAGAGCGTTCTCACGATCTAGGACGTCCAAGCTTGACAACAGTCGGCCGATTTCAACCGTTGCTCGGGGGTACACGACCTAATTCTCGCAGGCACTACTGACATAACCTAGGAGAGCATGAAGAAGCGAATTTTGTACCCCGGGTGGGACTCGAACCCACATCGAATGGTGTTTGAGACCATCGCCTCGTACCTATTGGGCTACCGGGGCGTGGCGGCCCCGTCGGGGACCGCCGGGTCATAATCTACCCGCAACCTGTACGCTCGTCAGCGTGAGCCACAAGCAGCTACGAGTCGTTATCGCCGAGGATGAGGCGCTGATCCGCCTGGACCTCAAGGAAATGCTGGAAGAAGAGGGCTATGCCGTCGTGGCCGAGGTCGGGGACGGTGAGGCAGCGGTCGAGCGGGTCACCTCCCTCCGGCCCGAGCTCGCGATCCTGGACGTCAAGATGCCGGTGCTTGACGGCATCTCGGCCGCGGAACGGATCGCGGCCGAGCGACTGGCCCCGGTCGTCATCCTGACCGCCTTCTCCCAGCGTGAACTCGTCGAGCGGGCCCGTGACGCGGGCGCCATGGCGTACCTGGTCAAGCCCTTCACCAAGGCGGACCTCGTACCGGCCATCGAGATGGCGGTCAGCCGCTTCCAGGAGATCACGTCGCTCGAGTCCGAGGTGGGCAACCTGCGCGAGCGGCTCGAGGTGCGCAAGGTCCTCGACCGCGCCAAGGGCCTGCTCCAGGCCGGGCACGGGATGACCGAGCCTGAGGCGTTCCGGTGGATTCAAAAGACATCGATGGACCGCCGGCTCACGATGCGTAAGGTCGCCGAGGCGGTGATCGAGGGCTCCATGTCGGCCTCGCAGCCGACGGAATCGCCCTCCACCTGACCGGGCTCCCGGTCGACCGGGGACAGTCGACCGGGCCATAAGGGAGCCCGGGGTGCCTTTGGTGCCGTATCCGCCTTCCCCGGTCGGACACGTTCTCTACTGAGCTCCCCGGGCCCGCTCGCACAACGTTAGCGAGCTTTCGGCATGCAGCGCAAAGGCGGGCTACCTCGCCGAGGGTGGCGGGCCGCCGTCCCGTCGCCCACCGTTCACCACTGCGCGCTCGCGGCCACCCACCGGCTGCGCTGCGCCGACCACGCGCCGGCTTTGGGTGACCCGGGCCGGGATCCGCCGCGCGCCGGCCCGCGCTTCCGGTCACGCAACGTGACGAACGGGGTGCGGGAGAGCGGGGGCCGGATGTGCCCTCGAGGGGCCGGCCCCTGGACCGGCGTCGCGCGAAGCCAGGCCGCCCGCGGTTGCGTGGCGGACCGTGGCCAACTGATCACGTAGGGCCCGATGCCCGCTTCCCCGGGTCGCCGCACCGAAGATAACAATCTCGTTGCCGTCTTGGGGCCGCCTCTGCGTGCGGCCGGGGTCCCGCGCCCGGTCTGTGCGAGCGCCAAACTCCCCCGGGCCCGCGCGAGCGCCGCTCGTCCCGCCCCTGGCCTGCGCGAGCGCCGCATGTCCCGCTCCCGGGCCGCCCCGGTAACCCCCGGCGGATGCCTCCGGCGGACCGCACGGCCCGGTATCAGGCCCATTACAAAGGGCGAGGTTACCGCGCCGTTTCGTATTTTCTTGTGGGAAAAGGCGTGACTTCTACGTTGTTAGCGTTCACAATGCCTCTTGAAACCGGCATAAAGCCGTATCTTCAAGGAACCCAACGAAGGGAGCCTTCATTGTCTGACGAAACGAGACACCGGAGATTCGGGCGGCGAGCCCGGGTCAGCGCGGTGTCGGCCGTCACCGTTGTCGCGGCGGCCGCGGGAGCATTCGGCGTGACGGCCGCCTCGGCGGCCCCGGCCAAGCCCGCGGGGGGAAGCGGCACACCCAGCGTCAGCAGCGAGCCGTTCGGCAGCACCTACGACAGCTACGCTCAAAAAGTCCTCCCGGTCTACCGCTACACGCTCAGCAGCGGCACCGGCGTGACCGCCCAGATCCTCAGTTACGGCGGCATTGTCCAGTCGATCGACGTGCCCGGCAGTAACGGCCAGGAGGCCGACGTCGTTCTCGGCTTCAAGACGCTGCAGGACTACGTCACCCACGACAGCCCGCCGGTCACCGCGAACGGCGGCCCGTACTTCGGCGAGTCGATCGGCCGCTTCGGCAACCGGATCGCCAACGGCACGTTCTCGCTGGTCCAGCCGACCGGCAAGGTGACCTACACGCTGCCGATCAACAACAACGGCAACACCCTGCACGGCGGCCTGGTCGGCTTCGGCAGCCACGTCTGGGCGGCCCAGGAAGTGCACGGCAATGGCTCCGCCGGGGTGCAGCTCACGCTGGTCAGCCCGAACGGCGACCAGAGCGCCCCCGCCGGTTCCCCCGGCTGCCCCAACGGCTGCACGGGCTTCCCGGCCACCCTCAAAGACGTGGTGACCTACACGATCAACAGCGCCGGCCAGCTCGGCATCCACTACGCCGCCACCGACGAGTCGACGAACCTGAACACGATCATCAACCTGACCAACCACAGCTACTTCAACCTGGCCGGTGAGAACTCTCCCGCGGGCTCGGCCTACAGCCAGAAGATCCAGATCAACGCCGACCAGTACACGCCGACGAACCTGACCCAGATCCCGCTGGGCTACAACGTCAGCGTCAAGGGCACGCCGTTCGACTTCACCTCGCCGCAGGCCCTCGGCTCCCGGATCGACGACGTCAGCGCGCCCGACAACGCGCCGGCCGCCTACAACCAGCTCCTGCTGGCCCAGGGGTACGACCACAACTGGGTGCTGAACCAGCAGACGCCCGCGACCACCGGCCCGGACGGCCTCAACCTGGCCGCGCACGCCTGGGACCCGGCGAGCGGCCGTGAGCTGAGCGTCTGGACCGACCAGCCCGGCGTTCAGTTCTACAGCGGCAACTTCCTCACCGGCACCCTGGTGGGGATCAGCGGCAATACCTACCGGCAGGGCGCGGGCTACACGTTCGAGACCCAGCACTTCCCGAACTCGCCCAACCAGCCGAACTTCCCGTCGACCGAAATCAAGGCGGGACAGACCATCAACTCGACGACGATCTTCGCGTTCTCTTCCTGACGCACTGATTTCGTGCGGCCCGGCGGCAGGTGCCGCCGGGCCGCATCACTTTGACCATAAGATTTGAGCCGTGGCGACGAAGAGCACGGCCGCGCCGGGCGGCCAGGAAGCCAAGGCCCAGCCCGCGGGGGGTACGCACGGTCGGCTGCTGCTGCTCGACGGGCACTCGCTGGCCTACCGGGCGTTCTTCGCCCTCCCCGCCGAGAACTTCTCGACCACCACGGGCCAGCCCACCAACGCCGTGTACGGGTTCACGGCCATGCTCATCAACGTCCTGCGCGACGAGCAGCCCACGCACATCGCGGTGGCGTTCGACCGCAGCGAGCCGACGTTCCGGCACGAGCAGTACGTCGAGTACAAGGCGAACCGGCGGGAGACGCCGGAAGACTTCCGCAGCCAGCTCAGTCTGATCTTCGAGGTGCTGGACGCGCTCGGCATCGCCCGGCTGTCGGTGGCCGGCTTCGAGGCCGACGACCTCATCGCCACCCTCGCCACCCGGGCCGAGAACGAGGGCATGGACGTGCTGATCGTCACCGGCGACCGGGACGCGCTCCAGCTCGTCGACGGCCACGTGACGGTGCTGATGACGCGCCGGGGGATCAGTGATATGTCCCGCTTCACGCCGGAGTCCGTCGAGGAGAAGTACGGCCTCACGCCCCAGCAGTACCCCGACTTCGCCGCCATCCGCGGTGACCCCAGCGACAACCTGCCCGGTATCCCGGGGGTGGGGGAGAAGACCGCGACCAAGTGGGTCAGGGAGTTCGGCTCGCTGGAACAGCTGGTCAACCGGGTCGATGAGGTCAAGGGCAAGGCCGGTGACGCGCTCCGGGAGCACCTCGGCGACGTGCTGCGCAACCGGCAGATGACCGCGCTGGTCCGGGACGTCCCGCTGGACCGGATCGGCGCGGGCCCCGAAGAGCTGGTGCCGAACGTCTGGGACCGGGAGCAGATCCATCAGCTCTTCGACACCCTGCAGTTCCGCGTGCTGCGCGAGCGCCTGTACACCACGCTGCCCGACGGCATCTGCGGTGTCGCGGCCACCGACGCGGCCGCGACCGAACCGGCCGCCGGGTTCGAGGTCGAGGTGGAGCTGCCCGGGCCCGACGAGCTGGCGCAGTGGATCACCAACCACGTCGCCGACCCCCCCCAGAGGAGGGATAGCGGTGCGGCGGGTAACGGTGCGGCGGACAGCGGCGCGGCGCAGACCACCCGCTCCGGGCTTGCGGTCACCGGCACCTGGGGCCGGGGCACCGGAACGCTGACCGGGATCGCCCTCGCCGCCCCGGACGGCCACGGTGCCTACATCGACCCCAGCACGCTGACGGAGGACGACTCTGCGGCCCTCGCGGGCTGGCTCGAAGCGGACTCGCTGCCCAAGGCCATGCACGATGCCAAGGGCCCGATGCACGCGTTCGCCGCCCACGGCTTCGAGCTCGCCGGGCTGACCAGCGACACCGCGCTGGCCGCGTACCTGGCGCTGCCCGGCCAGCGCTCGTTCGACCTCGGCGACCTGGCCCTGCGCTACCTCGGCAAGGAACTGCGCGGCGACGCCGTGGCCCCCGAGCAGCTCACCCTGGACGGTTCCGGCGAAGAGGACGCCGCCGCCAACCTGGTCCTGCACGCCCGGGCGACCGCCGAGCTGTCCGACGCGCTCGACGCCGACCTGGAGCGGCGCGGCGCGGCCACCCTGCTGCGGGATGTGGAGCTGCCGCTCGTCGGCGTGCTGGCGCGGATGGAGCGCACCGGGATCGCCGCCGACACCGACCATCTGGCCGCCATGTCGGCGACCCTGCACGGCGAGGTGAAGGCGGCCGAGCAGGCCGCGTTCGCGGTCACCGGGCACGAGTTCAACCTCGGCTCACCCAAGCAGCTGCAGGAGGTGCTGTTCACCGAGCTGAGGCTGCCCAAGACCAAGCGGATCAAGACCGGCTACACCACCGACTCCGACGCGCTGACCAGCCTGCTCGCCCAGACCGGGCGCCCCGTGCTGGAGCACCTGCTCCGGTACCGGGACGTGGCCAAGCTGAAGAGCATCGTCGACTCGCTGATCCCGATGGCCGGCGAGGACGGCCGGATCCACACGACGTTCAACCAGATGATCGCCGCGACCGGCCGGCTGTCCTCTACCGACCCGAACCTGCAGAACATCCCGATCCGCACCGAGGAGGGCCGCGGCATCCGGCGCGCGTTCGTCGTCGGCGAGGGGTACGAGACCCTGCTCACCGCGGACTACAGCCAGATCGAACTGCGGATCATGGCCCACCTGTCCGGGGACGAGGCGCTGATCGCCGCGTTCGAGTCCGGCCACGACTTCCACGCGGCGACCGCCTCGCGCGTCTTCGGTCTGCCGCCGGAGCAGGTCAACGGGGAGCTGCGGAACCGGATCAAGGTGATGAACTACGGGCTGGCCTACGGGCTGTCCGCCTTCGGGCTGTCCTCGCAGCTGCACATCCCCGCCGACGAGGCGCGGGCGCTGATGGACGGGTACTTCAGCGAGTTCGGCGGGGTCCGTGACTACCTGCGGGACGTCGTGGCCCGGGCCCGCCAGGAGGGCTACACGGAGACCATGTTCGGCCGCCGCCGCTACCTGCCCGACCTCAACTCGGACAACCGGCAGCGCCGTGAGATGGCCGAACGGATGGCGCTGAACGCCCCCATCCAGGGGTCGGCGGCCGACATCATCAAGATGGCGATGCTGGCCGTGGACCGGGCCATCCACGATCGGGGCCTGAAGTCCCGCATGCTGCTCCAGGTGCACGACGAGCTGATCTTCGAGGTGGCGCCCGGCGAGTTCGAAGCGCTGCGTGACCTGGTCAGCACACAAATGGCGAATGCGGCCGACCTGCGGGTCCCGCTCGAGGTTTCGATAGGCTCCGGATCCAGCTGGTGGGATGCCGCCCACTGACGCCCCGGGCGCCCTGCCGGCGCCCCGCCGGCGGGGCCCCAGATTGACCCAGGGCTCCTACTCTCATATTCTGGACGCTGCGTTGTGTCTCGTGTGGTCCGTCTGTCACTTGACCTCACCGGCGGCCGTCCGGCCGTTCCGAGAACCGGTCTAGGCCGGTCCCGGCAGGTTTCGCGATTCTGGTCCTCCCGGCGGGTGCACCGGGGTTCAGCGCGCCCTCATATTCCTGTCCGCATCCGGAGCCTACCCACACATGACGAGCAGTACAGAAGCAACCTCGACCCCTCAGGTAGCGGTCAACGACATCGGGTCCGAGGAAGCATTCCTCGCCGCGATCGATGAGACCATCAAGTATTTCAATGACGGCGACATTGTCGAAGGAACCGTCGTCAAGGTCGATCGAGACGAGGTCTTGCTCGACATCGGCTACAAGACAGAGGGCGTGATCCCCTCTCGCGAGCTGTCGATCAAGCATGACGTCGATCCGCACGATGTGGTCAAGACTGGTGAGCACATCGAGGCCCTTGTCCTGCAGAAGGAGGACAAGGAGGGGCGTCTGATCCTGTCCAAGAAGCGCGCGCAGTACGAGCGCGCCTGGGGCACGATCGAGAAGATCAAGGAAGAGGACGGCGTCGTCACCGGCACCGTCATCGAGGTCGTCAAGGGCGGCCTCATCCTCGACATCGGGCTGCGCGGCTTCCTGCCCGCCTCCCTGGTGGAGATGCGGCGGGTCCGCGACCTGCAGCCGTACGTCGGCCGTGAGCTCGAGGCGAAGATCATCGAGCTGGACAAGAACCGCAACAACGTGGTCCTGTCCCGGCGCGCCTGGCTCGAGCAGACCCAGTCCGAGGTCCGCCACACCTTCCTCAACACC
>Ga0116134_1001505_pt1 | contig 11766 bp, 11 predicted proteins | sample June2015DPH_19_5_FD_89737 | JGI IMG/M metagenome (GOLD analysis project Ga0116134, IMG submission 89737) | Peatland microbial communities from SPRUCE experiment site at the Marcell Experimental Forest, Minnesota, USA - June2015DPH_19_40 | ecosystem: Environmental > Terrestrial > Soil > Wetlands...
CGAAAACCCGCTGGCGCACTTGCAGGGTGTGAACGCCCGGACGGACAAGCGCCATGAGCGCCGGGCGCTTTCACTTGATGAGCTTCACCTGCTGCTGGACACAACCGCCGCCGGGCCGGATCGGTACGGCATGAGCGGAGTATCCCGCGCCCTGCTGTATCGCCTGGCCGTGGAAAGCGGTTTGCGATCGGCAGAGCTTCGGAGCTTGACGCGGGCGAGTTTCCAACTTGAAGGCGACACGCCCACCGTCTCCATTGCCGCCGCCTACGCCAAGAATCGCCGGCAGGACGTGCTGCCGCTGAAAATGAACACCGCCGCCGCCCTGGCCGTTCACTTGGCGGGGAAGATGCCGACGGCGCCGGCCTTTGCGATGCCGAAGTCAGACCGGATCATCGACATGATGCAAGCGGACCTTGCCGCCGCACGCACGAAATGGATTGCGGCCGCTGGCTCGCAACAGGAACAAGCCGAACGTGAAGCCGGTACATTCCTGTCCTACCGTGACGACGCGGGCCGCTGCGCTGATTTCCATGCCCTGCGGCACACGTTTATCAGCAACCTTGCCGCTGGTGGCGTCCATCCAAAGACAGCGCAGCGCCTGGCCCGGCATTCGACGATCACCTTGACGATGGATCGGTACACCCATTTGCGGCGGGAAGATTTGGCCGGGGCGCTGGACTCCCTGCCGGACCTTTCCAGCACCCGGCAAGCTGCCGTGGCGACCGGGACGGATAACGCCGCGATTTCCCTTGCACCTGGCTTGTCACCAAACAGCGGAATTCAGCGCAATGCGGCGCAATCCGGCGCACTAAATGCCGGTGAAGTTGCCAAGAGTGAAAATGCCGAAAAACCTCTGGAAAACACTGGTTTTTCAGGCAATGGCCTCTATCGGAGTCGAACCGATACACCCTTACGGGTATTGGATTTTGAGTCCAACGCGTCTGCCAATTCCGCCAAGAGGCCGGCGAATGAGCCAACCAAAGAATAGAAAAAATTGTCCAATCCCGCAATGACCCCATCGGCTTATCGTCCGCACTTGAAAGATCATCGCCGCCAGAGATAATCGCCCGCCGCAGTTCATCGTTAACGGCATTCTGTTCCCGGCCCCCCCCGTGGACGGATGTCTCGTGGCGGCAGCGGAGCGAAAGGACAATCCCGGTGCACATACTTGCCGACGGCAGTCATCTGCTCAATCTCGGAAGAGTCGATTATCTCATTTTCATTGTCTATTTTGCCTTCGTCCTGGGCATCGGCGTGGTCATCAAACGGTTCATCAAGACCGGCGATGACTTCCTCCTCTCCGGTCGATCCGTTCCCGCCTGGATCGCCGGGCTGGCGTTCATTTCCGCCAATCTCGGCGCCCAGGAAATGATCGGCATGAGCGCCAGCGGCGCCCAATACGGAATCCTCACCACGCATTTCTATTGGCTCGGGGCCATCCCCGCCATGGTGTTCCTCGGCATCTTTATGATTCCGTTCTATTACGGTTCCAAGGCCAGGTCCGTGCCCGAATACCTCAAGCTCCGCTTCGACGAGAAAACCCGCGGGTTCAACGCCTTCAGCTTCGCCTTCATGACCATCATGTCCTCGGGCATCTCGATGTACGCCCTCTCCGCCCTGCTGCAAATTCTGCTCGGCTGGAATTTCAACATCAGCCTCGTCGTTTCCGCGCTGATCGTGCTGATCTACACATTCCTCGGCGGCCTGACCGCCGCCATCTACAACGAAGTCCTCCAGTTCTTTCTCATCGTCCTCGGTTTTCTTCCGCTGGCCCTGCTGGGGCTTAAGGACATCGGCGGCTGGAACGGGCTGATGGAGCGGCTCAACGGCCTGTCCCTTGCCAATCACTATCAGCCGCAGACGCTGACAACCCTTTACCGACATTTGGGCTCGCCGCACGACAATCCGATGGGCGTGGATTGGTTCAGTCTCGTTTTTGGGCTGGGTTTCGTGCTTTCCTTCGGCTATTGGTGCACGGACTTTTTGGTGGTCCAGAGGGCGATGGCGGCCAATTCCATGGGCGCCGCCCGGCGCACTCCGCTCATCGCCGCATTTCCCAAGATGCTCTTTCCATTCATCATTATTCTCCCCGGCATGATCGCCGCCGGCCTGAGCTATCATGCCGCGCACGCGGGCGTCGCCGATCCGTCCGCGTATCACTTGCCCATGAAGAACGGTCAATTCGATTACAACATGACGCTCCCCACCCTTCTGGGCCATTATTTCCCCACCGGCATGCTCGGCATCGGATTGACGGCGCTGATGGCCTCGTTCATGTCCGGAATGGCCGGCAACGTCACCGCTTTCAATTCCGTCTGGACCTACGACATCTACCAAGCCTACATCCGCCCCGACCAATCCGAACAGCATTACCTCCAGGTCGGCCGGCTCGCCACGATTTTCGGCATTCTCGCCAGCATCTGCGCGGCGTATGTCGCCAACCAGTTCAACAACATCATGGACCTGTTGCAGTTGGTGTTCGGATTCGTCAACGCTCCGCTGTTTGCCACGTTTGCCCTGGGAATGTTCTGGCGGCGATCCACCGGACATGGGGCTTTCACCGGCCTGCTCTGCGGCACCCTCGCCGCCGCCGCTCATCATGGCCTGACCCTACCGGCCGGCGAACACATCGGCGTCAAGGGTGGATGGTTGCTTATGGGCCACGCCCCCTTTCACGTTTATGACTCCGGAATGGCGCAGAGCTTTCTCACCGCCGCGTGGGCTTTTAGCGTTTCCTTCGCCGTCACGCTGGTTGTTTCCCTTTTGACTCGGCGAACCAAGACCGATGAAGAACTGCGCGGCCTGGTTTACGCCCTGACCCCGAAAATCAAGGAACACGAGACGCACTTCCTCACCCGCCCGGCCGTTCTGGGTGTCATCATCCTCGGATTCACCCTCGTGCTCAGCATCATCTTCTGGTAAGGAGTCGAATCATGGCTCTCGATCTCAGATTTCCCCTCGGCCTGATGTTTGCCGTCCTCGGCCTCATCGTCACCGCCCAGGGCTTATTCACTCCCCAGGAATCCCTGGGCGTCAACGTCAACCTCTGGTGGGGATTGGTCCTGCTGGCGTTCGGCGCCGTGATGCTGCTATTGGCGATCTTCGGCAAAGGCGCAACGCAGATAAAGACCGGCGTCGTTCTGGAAAATCCCGAACATTCCCATCCGCCGCGCTAAAAAATAGAATCGCAAAATTCTCGACCCTGCCGCCCCGTTTAGGTTTTGAAACAGCCTCCAAACGGATCAGCCTCTGGGCGTGGCTGTGAAACTGATCTCGGGATTGGGGCCGACGAGCCGCACGCCGTCGGGTAAGTCCTCGATCCTCAGCGGCATCGGATTGGTGTTGCGCACGTTGCCCGGACCGATTTCCAGCACCGCACGCGGACTGATCTCCCCCTGCTGAAGCCGCGCGATTTGCTCGGGCGGGCCGATCACCTCCACCTTCGGCACGAATCCGCTGTTGTTGACGACCGAAATCGCATATTGGTCGGCCGTCGTCGGCTGAATGTCAAACCAGACGGGAATGTTCTTGCAGGTGAAGGTGACGTCCTTTTCCTCAACGGTGAGCGTGGCGTCAACCTGCGACGGGGAATAGGTCAGCGCCGAGGACGAATCGACAACCAGCGACACCTTCTGAGCCGGATGCGGACCGGGTTGATTGAGGCTGGGCAGCGCGCCGAGGTCGGCGGTCACGTGCGCCATCTGCTCCAGCACGCGGCTGGGTCCGGTGACGCTGATCATCGGCGGATTAAACGTGGCGCTCTTCAATCCCGCGATGTTCGCCGGCGCCTCCACGGGCAGCTTCCGCGTTTCCAGGGTATCGACGTAAACGGTGAGCGTGGGAGGCGTGCACTTTTCGATCGTGATGCCCGCTTCCTTGAACCGTGGATTCTCCCTCAGGTTCTCCAGCGTGAGGATCGGCTCTTCCTGGTTCGGCAGCCGGCGGGTGTCCAGATCAATGGAGATCGGCTGGCTCGTCGAAAGCGTTTCCTTGAACCGATCCAGGTTCGAGCGAGGCCCTTTCAAATCGCACGTGATCACCTTCTCCCTGGCGTCGAGCGTGACAATTTTGGACAGATCGCGGCTCTTGACCTCTATGGCAATCGGCTGGTCCGTGGCCGACACCTCCTGCTCGCGCTCGGCATAGACCCAAATCAGGACGGTCAGTGGGATCGTCCAGGCCATGTTCTTCAGGAAGCCGGCGACGTTTTCGCGGGTGAATCCGTAGCGAAAGCGGCGCAATTCCGAGACGATCGCGTGGACGTAGAAATTCAGCGGCGATGGCTGCGGCGGCCGCGCCGGCTTGAGTTCTTCGGGCTTGGGTTCCACTTTCAGGTCCATGCTTGCGTCGTCAAATGACGCCTAAAAAAAGGGCGGCGCTCTGAGCCTCCTCCGCCCAGAAGATCGGTGAGCAGACCGCGAAGCCCTTCGGGCGTCAGCTTGCGAAACAGTTTGCCGCTCTCGGCGATGCTGATGTCTCCGGTCTCCTCGGAAACGACGATCACGACGGCATCGCTGTCCTGGCACATTCCCACGGCGGCGCGGTGGCGGCTGCCCAGCTCCCGTTCCAGTTCCCCGCTCTCGGCGAGGGGAAATTGAACGCCGGCGTAAGCGATTCTGCCCTGGCTGACGACGACACCGAGGTCGTGCAGCGGGGAGTTGGGCCAGAAAATGGTGTTCAGCAAGTCGGCCGAGAGATCGGCATTGATGCGCGTGCCGTTTTCGGCGATCCCGCCCAGCCCGACTTCGCGCTCCACGGCGATGAGCCCGCCGATCTTCCGCCTCGACAAATACGTCGCCGATTCCACGAGCTGCTCGATGTCCTGGGTGATCTCATCGGTGAACCCGCGGAACAGCCGGGTCTCGCCGAGGCGCATCAATCCCCGTCTCAATTCCGGCTGAAAGACCACGGCCAGGGCGAATGAAGCGAAGAGCAGGAACTTCTCATAGAGAAACACCAGCCGATCCAACTCGAGATATTGGCCGGCGAGGGTGACGAGCAGATGGAGGCTGATGAGGACAAAAGCGATGCCCTTGAGCATTCGGGCGCCGCGCGTTCCCTGAAGAAAGCGGATGACCCAAAATACCACCAGGCCGATAAGCAGCAGTTCGATGGCCACGCGCCACCAGGCCATGGCCGACAGCGCCCGGTAAAAGTTAACGAGATTGTCGGCAAAACCGGTATTCATCTCAGAAACGACCGGCGATCGCCGGATAGGTTCGGCGGCAGAAGCGGTTGGCCATCAGCATTTCCATGCGACTATATGATAATAAACCGGCCATTGGCCAACTATTCTTGAGAAAATCCTGCGGGATTCGGGTCGAAAATCGCCTGAATCATCCGTACAACCTGCGAGACCGGTCCGACATCATGGACACGCATCACAGTCGCTCCGTTAGCGACGCACCAGGCCACGGAAGCGGCGGTCCCAAACACCCGCCGCTCCGGGCGCACTTCGCCAATGATCCGCCCGATGAAGGATTTGCGGCTGGGGCCGACCACCAGGGGCTGACCCAGCCGGGTCAACGCCTCCGTGTCCCGCAACAGTTGCAGATTATGGGACACGCTCTTGCCAAATCCGATCCCCGGATCGAACAGTATCCCGGATTGCGGGATGCCGGTTTCCATCGCCGCCTGCCGCCTGGCGATTAGAAAATCGCCGACTTCCCTGGTCACGTCGCCGTAGCATGGGGCGGCCTGCATGGTCCGAGGCTCACCCTGCATGTGCAGGAGAATAATCGCCAGCCGGTGCCGGGCCACAAGGGGGAACATGCGGGCATCGCGCCGGCCGGCGGAAATATCGTTGACGACATTTGCCCCCTCGGCGAAGGCACAGTCCGCAACCAGCGACTCGGTTGTGTCGATAGAAATGATTGTGTCGAGCCGATGCCGAATTGCCCCGATCGCCCCGGCGGTGCGACGGATTTGCTCCTCGGTCGAAACGGGTGAGGCCCCGGGTCGGGTGGATTCCCCGCCGACGTCGATCCAATCGGCCCCCGCTTGCACCATTCCCTCGGCAACGTCGGCAGCCTCATTGGGACCGGAAATCTGCCCCCCGTCACTGAAACTGTCTGGTGTGAGGTTGATCACCCCCATCACCAGCGGCCTCCGGTTGGCCAAACAAAGCCATTCGCTAAAATCCGATGGGGACATAAGAGAATCTACCGATAGATATTTGGGTTGCGCTAAGGAACCATTAGTGGTGAGTTAGCGTATTACCCAAGGACGTTTATGTTTAGTGAGCTATTGCATCGTCTTCTGTTCCCGACGCTGGTGACAACGATTATTGGAAGCCTATGGACGGTCGGCTGGTGTCAGGCCGTGATCGCCGAAGCCGACAGACACTCATGGCCGGCGCTTGCGGTGCCAGGACACGAGATCCAGGCGAGCGACCTCTCCGAAACCGCCGATGGCGGATTCCGCCCGTGCAGCGGCCGGTCATTCCACCAGATTTTTCTCAAAAACGATCAGATTATCCGCGTGCGTTGAGTCCCAGCGGATGCCGACGATGTCATATCCCATGGCGATGGCGAAATGAATGAATTCCCGCTGGTGGTTCATGCACTCGCAGCGGATGTATTCGTAGCCATGGTCCTTGGCCCAGGCCTGCTGGGCCTCTTGCAACTGCCGCCCGACCCCATGGCGACGAACGTCCGGCAGCACCGCGCCCAGCCACTGGTAAAACATTCCCGGCTTCAGCTCAAAGCCGATCCAGAATCCCACCGGCTTATTGTCCATGCGCGCGATCAGGGTGAGAGGGTTGTACCTGCCCATAAACCGGCGCTTGAAGAAATCCACCTCGCGTTTGGGGCGAAAGATGGCATTGTAAAGTTCCACGGCCTGCGGGAGCATCCTTTCATCGGCAATATCGATATCTGCCTGTGCCACTAAGCCTCCAGGAATTCAACCGGATTGTATCGCATTTCGTTCGGCAAAAAAATCCGCGGCGTCGCCGTGGGCGTTGATTCAACGTCAAAGAACCCAGCGAGGCGCGTCACGGCGGGCCCGGTTTGCGGAACTTGACCGCCATCTCAAACTTGCCGTTGCTCAAGGGCCGCGCTCTCACGACCTCGCACATATGGGTGGCCGAGGGCCCATTGCCGGTGACTTCGATCTTGCAGGTCTGGCCCACATTGAGTAATTCGCGCAAGAGAAAGGAAATTCCGCTGAAGGAAAGGTCTCGGGTCATAATGTCGAAAGTGGCCCCGGCATTGGCGCCGTCCAATACGGTCAGGAGGGCTTTGCCCTGGACGGGCTTACGGTTTTCGCGGCGGCGGTCGCGATCCACACCGCTCGGCCGGGTGACCGGCGCTGCGGGCCCGAAGGATTGCGCGCCGGGCGCAGCCGGTTGAGACGCGGGCGGACGATTTCCGCCCATGGGGGCCGGATCGGGTGGTCGCATCATAAAATATCTTTGGGCAACGAATGCCAGAGCCTAACCAATTGCACGCGGTATGCAACTGCGTTGGGGCCCGCAGCCTACAACGACTGCGCCCACTTAATCAAAATATCCGCCACCTCTGGCCGGCTGAACTCTCCCGGCGGCCTCTGTCCCGCCTTCAGCATCTCCCGAACTTTCGTCCCGCTCGGGGCAACCTTCTGCTCCGGCCCGTGCGGGCAGGTCTTGGACGACACCACCGCCGCGCACGCCTTGCACCAGGCCGTATGCTCAAACTTCAGAATCGTCACGCCGATGTCGCGAGGCACGTCGAACTGATCGAAAATCTTCTGCGCGTCATAGGTTCCGTAATAATTCCCCACGCCCGCGTGGTCGCGTCCGACGATGAAGTGGGTGCATCCATAGTTCTTGCGAATCAGCGTGTGCAAAACCGCTTCCCGCGGCCCGGCATACCGCATCGCCAGCGGCATCACCGTGAGCATCGTTCGATCCTTGTTGTAATAGCCGTCAATCAGCGCTCTGTAGCAATCCATTCGCGTGTTGGCCGGAATATCATCCGATTTCGTCTCCCCCACCAGCGGATGGATCAGCAGACCATCGGTCATCTCCAGCGCGCACTTCGTGAGGTACTCGTGCGAGCGATGGATGGGATTGCGCGTCTGAAACGCCGCAATCGTGCTCCATCCCCTGTCGGCGAAGGCCTGGCGGGTCTTGACCGGCGGCAAGCGATATTCGGGGAACTCCGGCTCGTAATTCGCCTGAATCACATCCACAGATCCGCCGAGGCATGTATCTCCCTGCTTCCGCACCTGGGCAACGCCGGGATGGGCCTCGTCCGAGGTTCGATACACGCTGGGGATTTCCAGTTCCTTGTCGTGACGATATTTTTCCTGCACGGTCATGACCGCCAGCACCCGACCCTGCGAATCCTTCAGGGCGATCTTCCGATTCACCTGAATCCCGGCCGCCTGATCGTTCGGCGGAGAGAGAACCACGGGGATCGGCCAAACGGTTCCATCGGAAAGGCGCATGGTCCGGCAGACCGATTCAAAATCCGCCTGGCCCAGAAATCCCTGAAGCGGTGAAAACGCTCCGATCCCGATCATTTCCAGGTCGAACTGTTCGCGCGGCGACAGGACCAGTCCCGGCAACGAGGCCGCCTCCTTGGCGAGCGTTTGCGCAAGATTGGCGTCGAGAATTCGATTGACAAGCGTTCCCCCATGCGGCGCGATGAGCGACATCGAAATAGGCTCCTGAAAAATAAAGGTTTTGAAAAGGCCCGCATAGGGTAGCGGATTTAGCGCCGGTGGCAAGTGAAACGCGAGAATCTCGCAGCGGGAGGGCCCGAAATCCCGCAAGCCGAATGTCGGCCCGAGGACGGGCCGGCTCAGCTTTGAAATTGAGCCGGCTGGTCCTCCAGCCGATCTTATTGCCGAGATCTTCGCTTCCGCCCCCTAAAACCTCCCGGCATACTCCTCGATTAGTCGGATCAGTCTCTCCCTCGGTTGAATCGCATAGAACAGCTCGCGATCGAACACCCGTTGCTCATCAGCGCTGTTTTGCATGGCCTCGCTCATGCGCTGCCGCCAAGTCTGGATGCTCGGATGGATCCGCACGGCCTGCGCGAGCCGGCTGTGCATGTCGGTGAATACCTGCTGGCGCTGCATCGACCGTCTGGGCAAGCTGGCGATCTGTCGCACCATTTCCATTTTCTCCGGTCCCATCACCGCATGACGAAGGCGATGTCCCTCATGCTGCAAGCAGGGCAGGCAGGCGCGGGTGCGGCCCACGGCCTCGGGAAAATAGAGCGTCGCGGTCGTCACCGAAAACGCCGGCGGCTCGATCCCGAAGAACCGCCGGATCACTCGATCGTTCACCTGCTCATATCTCCCGCCGCCGATCCCATGCACCCATTGATCGACGATGAGCAGCCTGAAGAACATGGTAAGAGTGAGCGCCCGCGGCGAGAGCCGCATCTCGCGGCGCTGGAGGAATTCCCGAAGCGCCCCGGCAGCCCCCTCCTTGCCGCGCGCCAGTTCGAACGAATCGCCCTCGATGACGAACCTCCACCGGTCTCCCGCCCGCCACACCGCCGCGCGTTGCCGCGTCTGGTTTTTCTGGTCGTCCAGCCAAAACGGCACTTCGCATCGCTCATCTGCGACCTGCAAATCCGGCATCGGGCGGCCCGGATCATCAATCCCGTGCGCTTGCCGAAATTCCTTCAGCGCTCCGTTATACGCCGAGGCCAACTCGCCCGCGTTGGCCAGCAGGTGGTGGGCCAGCGTCAGATAGGGCTGGCTCATCCACAACCGCGATACGAGTAGGGACTGATGCCGCAATCCCAGCTCCCAATCCAACCGATACATCGCCGCCGTCAGCGCCGTTGACAGCGCCTGCTTCGGCGGCGATGGGTCGGCCAGGTCATCCAGGATATTGAAAATCATCGGGGTGAACGACCAGTTCGCCGCCGATGCCGACAACGCCGATTTCAGTTCCTTTACGTATTGGGCCGACGGAGCGTCGAGCAACCCGCACCACGGGGCATCGCCGATCCTCGGATCGTCGGTGATGGGCCGCGACTCTCCCGGCCAGCGTAATTGCAGATGTTTGGGGGCATCGCTATCCACTGCGGCGAAAAGGCAATCGGCATCCACTTGCCGCGCTGCGGCATCGATCATCGCCAGTTTTCCCCACACACCTGGATGCAGCAACTCGGTCTGGTGGCCGGTGGCGATCACCGGTCGATCCGGGCTCAGATTCAGCTCCTCGCGCTGTCGGCCCCGCAAATCCCCCAGCGCCTCCCCCTGCACGATACATGACCGCTCCGCCCGCATGCGCCGATGATTCTCGGCGGTGGCGCGAAGGATCTGCCCAGGCTCCGGCCAGATGAGTAAAGCGGAATCTTCCCCCGGCGCTTTCCAGTCGGGATACGAGGAGAATTCCTGAATCATGGAAATGGCGATTATCTAAAATTTGGACGGGTTATGCGCTACTTGCACATACAGCCGCACGCCTCGACAGCCGAGCCCGCTTCCAGCCCCGCCGGCAATGGGTTCTCCGCCAACCGTGCCACTTCCTTGCTCAGTACATCCAGATAGTGCCGCAGCCGATGTCCGACATCGTCCAACGACCCGCCGAAATGGCGTGTCGGGTCGTTATAGATTAGCCGAACGGGAATCTCGGTGAGCCGAAGATTTGCGGCCGCCACCTGCGGCCAAAGTTGCAGCGGGAACGCATACCCCTGCTCATCCAATCGCAGCCGGCGCATCGCCGAAACCCGATGGGCCTTAAACCCGCAAAACGCATCGGTCAGTCCCAGATGAAATAGATCGTTGAGGACGGAGGTAATCGTCACGTTCACCGCGCGACGTTCCTTCGGGGGAAGATCGTCGTCGTCCTGCGGAGCCAAATACCGCGATCCGCTGATGATGTCCCAACGATCCGTCTCGATCTGCTCGATGAACTTGGGGATCATCTCCGGCTCGTGCTGCTCGTCGCAGTCCATGGTGATGACCCATTCATATCCAGCCCCATCGGCGAGGGCAAAGTCGTCAATGAGGCTCTGCCCATTTCCCCGGTTCTCCTTCCGCCGGATTAAACGAATATCCGATCGGGCCGACAGCATCTCCCCCGTCCCGTCGGTGCTGCCGTCATCGACGACCAACACATCGGGCCAGAATTGCCGGATACGGTCCAGCACGCGCCCGACGTACTTCGACTCGTTGAAGACGGGCACGGCTATCAGCAGACGCAAAGCAACTCCTTCCAGAATTACATTTTCCCGTAATTCATAGTAGAACTGCCCAAAACCGGCGTCAACCGGGTTTTTGATGCCCCGATTGGCCGGCTGCCTCGGGCTGGGCACGACATATCCGATGAAATCACCCCCCCTTCCCATCCTTTTCGAAGACGACCACTTGATTGCCGTGGCCAAGCCCCCGCACTTAGCCACCATCCCCGGCCGCGGGGAAACCGACAGCCTTATCCAAGTCCTCTCCCGGCAGACGGGACTCCCTTGCACCGGCGCGATCGATCCTCGGCTCCGCATCACCCATCGCCTGGACAAGGAAACCAGCGGCGTCCTGCTCCTGGCCAAGGACCCGCCAACCCAGCGGCACATTTCCAACCAATTCCAACAGCGGCAGATTCACAAGGAATATCTGGCCCTGGTCGTCGGCCGCCCGCAGGAAAGCGAAGGCGAAATCGACGCTCCGCTTGCCCGGCATCCCACGGACCGCCACCGCATGGCCGTTTCCAAACATGGACGCCCGGCCATAACCCACTGGAGAATTGAGCGACCCATGCGCCGCTTCACGCTCCTCCGCTGCTCTCCCAAGACCGGACGCACGCATCAAATCCGCGTTCAC
>Ga0116134_1001506_pt1 | contig 11762 bp, 8 predicted proteins | sample June2015DPH_19_5_FD_89737 | JGI IMG/M metagenome (GOLD analysis project Ga0116134, IMG submission 89737) | Peatland microbial communities from SPRUCE experiment site at the Marcell Experimental Forest, Minnesota, USA - June2015DPH_19_40 | ecosystem: Environmental > Terrestrial > Soil > Wetlands >...
GATGATCGGTTTTGCCGGTCCGCGCGTCATCAAGGACACCACCCAGGCCGAATTGCCGCCGGGATTTCAGACCGCCGAATTTCTCCTCGATCGCGGTCTCATTGACGCCATCGTCCCGCGCACGGAAATGAAACCGCAACTGATCGAGTATCTGAACTTCCTCGCCGTCCGTAAAAAAGCCGCCGCCGCGGCGTCATAATATTTTGGGATTAAGAAGGGCCGCATCATTTGCTTCATTATCCACCTTTCGTCGCAAATATTCGGCAAGTGCTTTGATCGCCGAAACCCGCCCGGAACATTTCGATCGGGCGCTGGCCGATGGCAAGGTGTCCACCAATGTTTATCTGCGGCGTATTCACAATCACGCCCTGGGCATGGAATGGCTCCTGAAATCGGTCATCCCGCGCTTGCAATGGTCCCGGCCAGTGTTCAAGGCCAAGCGCGCCATCACTGCAGAGGAACATGCCGCGATTGTGGCGCGGGAACAGAACGCGGAGCGGCGGGATTTTTACGAACTGCTGTGGCATACCGGCGCGTCTGAAACGGACGCGGCCTGCCTGCTGGCGGAAGATGTGGACTGGAACAGCCGCACGATCAGCTATTCGCGGGCAAAATTGAAAACGCGGGGGATGGGAATCAAACCGGCGCTGATTCGCTTCGGTGCGGAAATCGAGGCTATCTTGAAACGGCGTCCGGCAGTTGGACCGCTATTTCCCTACCTTCGCACGGTGCGCGCTGGCGACCGGGCAACGGAGTTTCGTCAACGCTGCGACGGGTTGGAGATTACGGGCGTGTCGCTGCACTCGTATCGGTATGCGTGGGCGGAACGGGCATTGAAGTGCGGCTACCCGGAGCGGTTTGCGCAGCAGGCGTTGGGTCACAATTCCAAGGCGGTGCATCATGCCTGCTCGAAACACGCCGAAGTCACCGTGCCTTCGCTGGATGATTGGGAAAAGGAATGGGGGATAAATTCACAACGCAGCGTGCAATCAAAGTTGCTGCCGATGGATTTCCGGTTGCCGTTGGCTGCCAGCGCGCAATCGAATTAACGCGAATGGCCTTTGGAAACGGAGGTCGCTTTTGGGTCCGGCAAATCCCGGCGCGCGAATCTTCAAGGGGACGGCGAACGATTCTCCTTCTCCTTGGGGAAAATGCCGGATGGATGGAGAGTGTTCGGTCACGGCAAAAAACTCAGTGCGTGACCTGCATTGCGATGGTCTGAAGATAAAATGTATCGGCGGAGTTGAGATCGCCGTGGTAGGGGACGTTCAGGTTCAGCGGATGATAGATAGTGCCGTAAATCACGAGGGCCGCGAGGTAGGAGCCGTTGAAGGCGGGGTGCGAATTGTCGCCGGCATGGAGGCGGATGGCGTTCGGGTTCTTGTAATTCAATTCCCACGCATCGCCGACGGGTGCGATGAGGAAGCCGCTTTTCTGCGCGGCAGCGTTTTGATGCCATCTACGGATGCGCGCCTGCATATCGGCGGGATTGTTGCCGATGCTTCGGTCGGCTTTGGGATCGTTCCAGTAATCAGCGTGACGCGCCCAGGTTTGGTAAAGGATGATTTTGGCGTGCGGACTGCCGGCCTTGATGCGGTCGTAAAGGCTGGCTGCGCCCTTGAGAAAATGGTCACGCATGTTCGGGAATTGCTCGGACATGGCGGCTTCCTGACTTTGTGCCTGCAGGATGACAATGTCCCAATTGCCTTCGTCAATGAGCTTCAACGTGCCGGGAGAATTGAAGTGTTGATACAATGTCACCCCGCCGGGTGTGACGGCCTTGATTTCGGACGGCGCGTGTCCCACGCAGGCGGCAACATCGTGGAAAATCTGCGGGAGGTTGTTGACGCTGGTATAGCTGTTGCCGATGAACAGCACGCGAGGCGAAGAAGAATCAGGCGTGTCGGCGGACGTCGGCGCGGAACGGTCTTCGTTGGACGGCAGCAGCGCCGGGTGACTGACGAGATAGGCAGCATGGTATTGGGCGTTGGCCTCAATTTGTTTTTTCTCCACCGCCATCGCGTTGGTCCCGTTGTAGTGAAAATGCTTTTGCAACTCAGGGCCGAGTTTCTTCAATTTGGCATTGGCCATCCCGCCGGGGTAAGTGAAGTAAATGTCCGTGGGCGTAACTGCGGTGACGGTCACATTGCTGAAAACCTCGTCCCCCACCTTGAGCGCTGGCAATTTTTCATCCGCGCAAACCTTCAGCGCGATGAGCAACAGCCCCAGTGCAAGGTATGTCCCCAAACGCATGTTCCGTCTATGCTCCCTGAATAAAAATTTGTCAAGCGCCGCTGCGGAAACCGCTCTGACCCGGCAAAATCACCGTCCGGTTGAAAGTGCCGGTCGGTCTTTTTCAATCGTGACAAAACTTGGCTGCCGGAATGGAGCGGCAACATGGGGGGAGTGCAGCGGTGGCGCAGTTCGGTCGCGTGGGGTGTTTTGGGGCAAGCCAGTCTTTCGGCTTACGGCGTCAAGCCAGTTGAGGTGATGTTGTCGAATTCAATCTGGGACCCGGCCAATCTAAACCGGGTATCGGATACGCTTGTCACTGCCTAGTCGAGTGCTCGGCGGCGGTGGATTCGGCAGCCAATTCGGGCAGGCTGCGCGCGCGCCAGCGCGCGCTGCCGCCCGATGGCTTGAAGATGAATTGTGTCCAGATGAAAACGACTGAACTATGACTGACGACGTGATGCAAGCAGCATTGACGACCTGGGCGGCAAAAGATTTGCCGGCGCGCCTTCTGGCGGGGCAAGTGGCGAAGCTGTTGAACTGCACGACGGAAGATGTCGCCCTTCTCGTCACTGCGGGCAAGCTGCGGCCATTGGGCCGGCCGAACCCGAATGCGGTGAAGTTTTTTAGCGCCGTCGAACTGATCGCGCTGCTGGCGGATCGTGAGTGGCTGGATGAGGCGACAAAAACCATCGGCCAATTCTGGCGGCGAAAAAATGCTCGCCGCAAAGGTCTTGAGACCGCGCTTGCCGTGGCCGACGGTGAAATGTCGGAGTTGCAAAACCGCAAAATTAGTCAAGCGGCCCGTAACGGCGTTTGCTAGTTTAGAGTGCAAATGAGCGGCACACGGCCAAAACATAAGACAACGTGGAATGATTATAAGGAGCGCATTCTGCGGGTGTTGACGCATATCCAGGAGCATCTGGATGAGGCGTTGGATCTGGAGGAGTTGGCGCGGGTAGCGTGTTTTTCGAGTTTTCATTTTCATCGCATCTTCGCGGCGATGACGGGTGAGACGATTGCGGACCATGTGCGTCGGCTGCGGTTGGAGCGGGCGGCGATGGAATTGAGGTCGGGCGCGAAGCAGGTGATTCAATTGGCGCTGGACGCGGGTTACGAGGCGCATGAGGCGTTCACGCGGGCGTTCAAGGCGGCCTACGGAGTATCGCCGGCGGAGTTTCGCCGCACGACGGGGCCCATCGCCATTCGCGACGCGCCGTCCGGCGTGCATTTTCGGCCGGGAGTTCCTTTGACCACATTCAACACAAACCACATCACAACCAAAATTATGAAAGTCATTACCAAAAAAATCAAACCGATGCGCGTGGCTTATTTGCGGCATGTCGGGCCATACGCATACGAAGGTATCAGCCAAACGTGGATTGACCTCATGGCACGGCTATCGGCGGACAAGCAGGTTCGCAAGAGTTCGGTGTTCATCGGCATTGGGCACGATAATCCAGCTGTGACACCGGCGGCGGAGCTTCGTTACGATGTGTGCATCACGGTGGATGAAGAATATGAGCCGAAGAAGCCGGTTGAGGTGCAGACAATCGTAGGTGGCGATTACGCCGTGGCAAAAAATTGCCCGTTCGGGAAAGTCAAGGACGGCTTCCAGTATTTGTTCGGCAAATGGCTCGCGCGCAGTTCCCGGGAGTTGCGGCCTGCGCCGAGCTTTATTGTGGTGGTGGATGCCCAGGACGCGGTCGTGCGCACGAAACAGCGGTATGATATTTATATGCCGTTGCAGCCGAAGCGGCCCCTGAATAAAGCGGAGCAAATGAACATCGAAGTGACGACGCTGGAACCGCAGCGGGTCGCGTATATGCGGCATGTGGGGCCGTATGAGGGGGCGTATCGGGTATGGATGGATTTTATGACGAGGCTGAAGAAGGACGGGCTGCCCCGCAAGGATTCGTTGTTCATCGGCGTTCCCATGGATAATCCGAAGACCACGCCGCCAGAGAAATTGCGTTGTGACGTCTGCGTGACGGTGGATGAAAAGTATGTGCCCACGAAGCCCGTGCGTGTGCGAACGATAGCGGGCGGCGATTATGTGGTGGCGAGGAATTGTCCGATCAGGGCGATCGCCAAGGGCTATCAGAAATTGTTCTACTCATGGCTGCCTAAGAGCGGCCGCAAAGTGCGCAAGGCCCCGTCGCTTTTGGTGGCCGTGAATGGTCCGTTTGGGTTCAGGGATATCTATGTGCCATTGGAGGTGGGGAAGCAAGAATCGGTTGGTTGAGGTGCATTGGCTCGACAGGCACAGTGAATTCTCGGACTAATTCATTCGGATGACCGATTGGCTGCGTTCACGGCGAGTGGGAAACGGCGATGAGGTTAACGCCTCGGAAACCCGCTTTGCGGTTACCTCATCCCTTAATACTTCAGCAGAAGTCATGAACCTTCAACGAAACCTTCAACGATTTCTTCAATAACCGTGCGCGTGCCGGGTGCGTAGCGGGTTAACGCTGGTAGGTGGCGTGTAGTGCCAAAAACCTCTTGAAGCCCTTTAGAATCAATGTTAAAATACCCTTGTAAATCAGGGTATTGAGGCTGGCAGTCGGTGAAGACTCCGTTCGATTCCGACCTCCGCCTCCAGATTTTGCCGCATGAGCAGCAAGGGGTTATGGCATTATTTACTTACTGCCTTTATTCGGTGGTCAAGGGACGTTACGCCTTCTATGTTTTCTGGCGATTCTCGTCACCAGCTAGCGACGCTGCCAGAATGTTTGATCGCTACAATGATGATAGTTGAACCGTTCATGAAGTTTTTTAAATAGGACAACCCTTCGCCGCGACATTAAAGGCGTCATCTCCGCCCGTCATACCACAAAGTGCAGGATTCGCGGCGGGTCAGGGCACGGCGGTTGAAGAGCACGCGCACCAGCAATTTGAGGTGGTCCCGCATCGTGTAAAGCCGCATCTTCCGCGCGGATGTGATCAGCGGATGATGGTGCAAAATTATAATTTTCCGGTTCGTTTCCCGCGCCAGCCGCCGCAGCCGCCGGCTCAACTCCAATTCCTCCGCCGCAAATAATTCGTCGCTGAAACCGCCGATTTTCCGGAACGCCGCCGTTTCGCAAAAAATAAATGAGCCGGCGAGCAACCGCCCCATCCGGCTGGCGCAGTTCCAAAGCCACGTGGCGAACCCGGCCACCAGATGTTTCTCATCCATCCGGACCGTGACCCCGCCGGCCAGACAGCGACCGGCACTGATTTGCCCCGCAACTTCGGCAAACAGTCCGGCATTCGGACGCGAATCCGCGTCCACAAAAATCAGCCAGTCGCCGGTGGCCGCCGCCGCGCCGGAATTCCGGGCGCGGGCGATTTGATTGACCGGCTCGAACACGACGATTGCGCCCGCCGCTCGCGCGATTTCGGCCGTGCGGTCGGTGGAATTGTTGTCGCACACAATCAATTCAAAGTCCCAGCCGCGCTGCGCGAACGCATGGGCCGCTGATTTGATTTGTGCCAGCGATTCGCCGAGCAACCGCTCTTCGTTAAAGGCTGGAACAACGACGGAAATCTTCACTGCGCGCAATTTGCTTCATCCCCTGCCCGGTTTCAACGCGGAATCCTGGGAGCGCCGGCGCTCCCGGTCTGGGGGTGAATTTTGGTAGTGTCCTAATTTGAAGTTTTAAGAAGCGAAAGTGAATTTCTTGATTTCCTGCCTCGTCACAAATCCGCAGAAATTTGCATGAAAATGACAAACGGTATCATACCATTTCCCGATAATAATCAGCACATATCCCAGACGGTAGGGCCGCGCTGCTGCGCGGCCATCATACCCGGCGGCGCAGCAGCGCCGCCCTACCCATTGCACCGATTGTCTCTGGGAATTGGTATCAGATTGCAGTATCAGATTTTATCTCAAAGAATTTCCCCCTGGCGCAAAGACTTTCAGGCTGATTCGCTTCACGGTCACACCAAAAGACTTTGCGCCGACCCGATTTAAGCGCGACCAAAGCGGCGTTGCCATTCTCCGAAACGCTCCGCTGAATCTCCGAACGGAAACACCGCTCCCGGCGAGGAGTTCAATACACCAGCACCAAGACCGCCACCTGCTGCGCCGACTTGACCACGTCCTCAAACTTCCGGTCAGCCGTGACCGGCGCTTTGAGTTTGTTTGCCACGTCCGGCACCGATTCGAGGATTGGGAGGGACGCCGTGTCGGCGTCCCTAAAATTGGGGACGGCAACATTCCGTCCCTCCCGGCTCTTGACCCACCCTCACATCATCCGTTCAAAAGTGTTTTGCAGGGGTTTCATACGATGACATTCACCAGTTCCAGCTTCATCTTCCCGCTTACGGATGATGCACGATGAAACTTTTTTCGCTCATTCCGCCGGAGTTTTCACACAGGCTCGCGCACTTGTTAGGAGGCATCATTTCAGTTTCAAACGCACCTCGAAAAGTTTGGGCCACCGTTTGCCAGTGATGAACAGGCGACCCTCTGCGGCATCCAGAACTGGCGATGGATAACCACAATTGGCGATGGATAACCAAGACTGGCGATGGATAATATAATGAGATGTGTGGTAGGGTGAAATAAATCCTGTTTGAATTGGCCTGCGAAGAAAGGCAGCCAGGTTGTTTGGTTTGGCCGCCGGTCATGGCAGGCTGGGAAAATAAAATAAAAATGACAGTGAAAAACGCCAAACCCTGCTTTGAATTGAATGCTCAATTTGAGCCTGAAGTGCCCGGTTTCACGGGCGCCCAAAGGCTTGAAGAAATAAAAGATTTATAAAAACCTGCACCCTTAAAAACGCCAATCCCATGAAAACCCCAAATAATACCCAACCTCGTTTAGAAAAACACCCGGCACTCGTAAATCTGCCGTCAACCCTTGACCGCCTATGGCTGTATCTGCTGCTCGCCGCCGGTCTCCTCGGTGTGGTGAGCGCCCAGGCAGCCAGCCAGACTTGGACGAATGCCCCGGTGGATAACACTTGGATCAACGTCTTGAATTGGAACGCCCAGGCAGTTCCGGGTGCGGTAAACAGCACGACCACCAGCGATACGGCCACGTTTAATTCGGCCATTCCAGGCAGTGGAATTGGCGGTGCTGGCAACCCCATCACCAATGACTTTCAGCGTGGGGTCAGGAACATGCTTTTTGATACGGCCAACTGCGGGGCTTACGTCTTTGGGGAGAGTCTGAATGAAAACTGGCTCGAAGTTAACAATGCCGGTCCCTCCAATGGAAACATAACGATTAACCCGACGGTAGCCAATCCCATTGTCTTCAATAAAGCAATCAGCTTCAGAGGGCCATCCAGCCAGAATTATTCCTATTTCATTACTAACAATGCTGCGTCCGCAAACGCGACTCTTTATATTACAGCGATGACAAACAATGCCAATAGCACCTCTCGTCCGTGGTCAATATCTTTGGCCGGATCCAATACAGGCGCAAATACCATCGGACGTATTGATGACCGAACTGCAAACACTGTAAGCAATAATCCAGAGGGCGCAATTTTAGTGGACGTGTATGGACCTGGCCGATGGGTTTTCTCCGGCCCCAATGATTTGCCGCAGAAGACCAGCGCCAGCACTGTTGCGCATGTGTATGTGGATTCGGGAACCTTGGAGGTGAAAGACCCGGCTTCGCTGGGATCGATTACCGTGGGCAATCTGTGGGTTTGGAACGGGGGGACACTGCAAATTGACGGCGTGACGCTGAATAATAACGGCATTTCCATCTACAATGGCGGCACCATCAGGATGAATGGCAGCGGCACGGTCAATGGAGTCGCAGTGAGCACGGCCTCAGGCACGAGCGTCAACCTGGCCACCACCAGTTCCGGCGACGTGTTTACCATTGGCACCGCGGCAAGCGCGTTGAGCGGCGGCGCGGCTGACAGCGTGATCCACATTAGCGGTCCGGGCACGGTTGTGTTTGGCCAGACCACCTCCTATCCGGGCAGATGGTCTTGCGACGCCGGGACGAACCAGATTGGCAATTCCGCGGCCTTGGGGGCGGGGGCAAACTTGAACATTGCCGCCGGGGGCATGTTGGACGTGTCGCCGCTCGGGGCGGTTACTTACACTTTGTCAACTGCGGCGCTTGGCGCCAGCGGCACGGGCACCACGGTCGGCTCAACGGCGGCAGCCATCAATGCCAATGCCAGCGGGACAGTGGACCTGGCGACGGGTTCGAAGCCGGTTTCACTGACGTTCACGCCCACATCATTCAGCGGGGACACTGCGCATCCGGCGCTTTATATTTCCCAAGGCACATTGTCGCTCAGCGGCAACACGTTTACGGTTAACAATGCCTCCGGGACACCGCTGGGTATAGGCACCTACCGATTGATTCAACAGGCAAGTGGAAACATCACCTCCGGCGGGGGTTACGCCGTCACGGTCACGGGGAGCGGCATGGCGACCGGGAACGTTGGCTCGATTCAGGTCTCCGGCGGGTATGTGAATCTGGTGGTCAGCGCTTATGTTGGCCAAAATCTGACCTGGACGGGCGGCAATCCCAACACCATTTGGGACATCGCCACCGATGCCAACTGGCTTAACGGCGCTTCACATTCCGTGTTCAATAATGCTGACCTGGTCACTTTTAACGCGGTAGGCTCAACCAATCCGACGGTCACCTTGTCGGGAACACTGGCCCCGGGCAGCGTGACGGCGGATACCACCGCCAACACCTACACCTTCGCCGGCAGCGGTGCGATCGCCGGCGGCACGGCCTTGACCAAGGTCGGGAGTGGCACTTTGCTCGTCCAAACCGTTAATACTTATATCGGCGGCACGGTTATCAGCAACGGCACCCTCCAACTGGGCGTCAACAACGCCATTCCCAGCACCGGCGCCGGCGATGTTGCGGTCCAAAGCCCCGGCATTCTGGACTTGAATACCTATGGCGATACCATCAATGCCTTGAACGGCAACGGCACGGTGGATAGCGTGGCCGGCGGCACGGCGGTCCTGACCATTGGGAACAATGGTGACAGCGGGACCTTCTCCGGCGTCATTCAAAATACCCTCGGCACACTGGGGTTGACCAAGACGGGCCTTGGCACCGAAACGCTCGCCAGTGCCAACACTTACATCGGCCCCACCATTATTAATGCAGGCATATTAAGACTGGCCAATGCCAATGCCTTGGGTGCAGGCGCCAGCGCCGTGATCATTACCAACGGCACGCTGGATGTGAATGACAACAACGTGGCTCTGCCCAGCCTGGCCGGCGGCGGCACGGTCACCAACAGCGGCACCACCGGGACGAACACGCTGACCTTCCCCGGCGCCACCGCCAGCACCTACAATGGTGTCATCAGCGACAACAGTCCCAGCGGCGCAGCAATTCAACTGGTCATGCTGGGCACCGGTGAGTTGAGGCTCAACGGCGCGAGCACTTTCAGCGGCGGGACGCTCGTGGCCAGCGGCGCCACGATTGGAGTCGGCCCGGGCGGGGCAGTGGGCACCGGCACAATTGTTTTAAGCAATGGCGCAACCTTCTTCCTGCACAACCAGGGCGGCACCAGCGTCGCTGCAGGTAATACTGTCGCCATTCCGGACAATTCGGCGGGAACAATCAATTCCAGCCAGTTGGGCGATGGATATTACGGCACGGTTACCGGAAGTGCGACCGCTACCAACCTGATTACCGGTTTGGTTTCCTTGTCGGGAAATAATGTCCAGCAGTATTCGTCATTCCTTGGCAGGGTTATCGTTCAATCCGGAGGAGAAATTCGTTGGGGCACCGGTTCAACCATCAACAACGGCGGGACCAACACCACGTTCGATCTTGAGGGAACGGGATTCATGATCACCCGCGGCGGCGGCACGGTTTTATTGGGTGCTTTGACCGGCAACGGGTCTATCCAAAACCCGGCAGGCGCGGCCGGCTTTGGTAATTACATCGTCGGCGCCGCAGGTGTGGATTGCGCCTATGCCGGGACCTTCAGCGGCAGCAACAACCTCGTCAAGGTTGGGTCGAGGACGATGACCTTTAATGGAGTGACCAATGTCTTTTACGGTCTTGATGAAGTGGGCAATACCACCACGAATTACATTGTGACCAACATGGTGGTTTATACTGGAAGCACCACCATCAGCAATGGTACGCTGGCCTTGATTGCCCCCAACAATTTCAATGGTGATCCCGACGGAACTTCCAGCACATCCGCCGCATTCACCTTGGCGGGCAGCACGGCGGTTCTGGACCTGTCCAGCGCGGGTTATTCACCCGATGGCGCGACGCTGATCACCAATAGCACGCTGACTCTGGCATCACCTCAGACCCTCACCGGCATTGGCACAATCAGGAGCAGCGTGGTGGCGGGCAGCGGGGTCACAGTGTCGGTCGGCTTCCCGCCCAACACCAACAACTCGCCGGTTACCGGCTTGCTCACCATAACCAACAGTATGGAACTGGGCGGCGCGGTGAATATGAATATCAGTACGACCAACGTGCCCAACAGCGGCGAAATCTCGTCGCCGACGATTACGATTGATTCGGGCGCAACCCTTGTGGTCACCAACATCGGCCCGGCCTTCCAGGGCGGCGAGGTGTTCCACCTGTTCAGCGGTCCGGTGGCGGCGGCCCATTTCACCTCCATCACCCTGCCGGCCATTTCGAGTCCGCTCTCGTGGACGAACAAGCTGGCCACTGATGGCACGATTGTGGTGCTGGGTTCGCTGGTGAACCTCAATCCGACGAACATCATTGCCTCGTTCAACTCCGGCACCGGTGTGCTGACCCTGTCCTGGCCGGCGGACCACATCGGCTGGCAGTTGCAGTCGCAGACCAACTCGGCGACGGTCGGCCTCTCCACCAACTGGGTTGATGTCGCGGGCGCGAACACAACCAATCAGGTGATCCTGACAGTTGACCAGACCAAGGGATCAGTGTTCTTCCGCCTGGTTTCTCCGTAAATCCGGCCGGGAACATTGAAAAAAGTTGAAGTTTATGCAGGCCGGGCCGATGTTAAGACATCGGCCTGGCAAAGGAATGAGCAAACAAATGAACAGAATGACAGAAAGTTCAGACCGGCGCAGGGGGCAGGGTTTCACGCTGATAGAATTGCTGGTGGTGATAGCTATCATTGCCATTCTGGCCGCGTTACTCTTGCCGGCGCTGGCGGCAGCCAAACGCAAGGCGGCAAGGACCCAATGCCTGTCGAACCTGCATCAGCTTTATGCCGCCTGTGTGATGTATTCAGGCGACTTCAACGATTGGTACCCGGTCTGGGACGACCCGGACGGCTCGCATCCGGTGAATGTGCTCAAAGGTGAACATTACACCCGATACGTGTTCGGCTCCAATGGCGACCCGGGCAAACAGATTCCTCAGACTTATATGCTGGACGGTGCTGGTGGTGGTGGAAGCGGTTTCGCCGCCGGTTCGCCGGGGAACTCGGACCAAAACCTGGGTTATTTATATGCCGGCAGTTTTATCGCCGACGGGCGAGCCCTGTGGTGTCCGGCCTACTCCAGTTCAACCGGCACAACCAATGCCTTAAGTTGGCAGGCGTATGCCAACCCGATATTTATAAGTACGGATGGCA
>Ga0116134_1001507_pt1 | contig 11755 bp, 8 predicted proteins | sample June2015DPH_19_5_FD_89737 | JGI IMG/M metagenome (GOLD analysis project Ga0116134, IMG submission 89737) | Peatland microbial communities from SPRUCE experiment site at the Marcell Experimental Forest, Minnesota, USA - June2015DPH_19_40 | ecosystem: Environmental > Terrestrial > Soil > Wetlands >...
CCGGAAAGGTCGGCGAAGCGGTGACCGCGGAAGAAGCCGTCGCGCTCGCCCGTACGTGCGCGCTGAACGCGCTCGCCGCGGCCGCGTCGGCGGCGGGCGGCCTGTCCGCGATCACGCGGATCATCAAGGTCACCGGTTTCGTGGCCAGTGTCCCGGGCTTCACCGGCCAGCCTCAAGTGGTGAACGGGGCAAGCGATCTGCTGACCGCGGTGTTCGGGGACGCGGGCAAGCACGCGCGCAGCGCGGTCGGCGTGGCTGTCCTGCCGATGGACGCGCCGGTCGAGGTGGAGCTGATCGCCGAGGTGGGCGGCACCGGGACAGGGGGGAACACAGCCTGAGCCAGTGGCGAATTCCCGGGAAGGTCGCTGGCCGGGCCCGGGACATCCTCGAGGGGCGGCTGACCCCCGTGGCGCCGCGCGACGCGGCGACCGTCATGCTGGTCCGCTCGGCGGGACCGGACGCCGAGGTGTACATGCTGCGGCGGCAGCGCTCGATGGCCTTCGCACCCGGCGCGTACGTCTTCCCCGGCGGTAGCGTCGACGAGAGTGACACCGAAGGCGGGCACGGCTGGGCCGGCCCGCTCCCGGACCAGTTCGCCGCAGCCCTCGGATTGCCGGCCGCGGGCGCCCAGGCCCTGATCCGGGCGGCGGTGCGGGAGACGTTCGAGGAGTGCGGGGTCCTGCTGGCGGGCCCGTCGGCGGATGCGGCGCTCGGCGACACGTCCGGCGACGATTGGGAAGCAGACCGCCGGGCGCTGGCGGACCGGTCGCTCTCACTGGCTGAGCTCCTCGTCCGCCGTGACCTGATGCTGCGCAGCGACCTGCTTTTCCCCTGGTCGCGGTGGATCACGCCGAAGGCGGAGCCGCGGCGTTTTGACACCCGGTTCTTCGTGGCGCGGCTGCCCGAGGGCCAGCGCGCGGCAGGCGGGACGGACGAGTCGGACGAGGCCGCGTGGCTGCGCCCGTCGGCCGCTCTGGCCGCGGCGGACGCCGGTGAGCTGATGCTGCTCCCGCCGACGGCGATCACGCTGCGGGAACTCGGTGCCCAGCCGGACGTGGCCGCGCTGCTCGCGGCCCGGAGGCGGATCGTCCCACGGCGGCCCGTGGTCACGTTCACCGACGGCCAGGCCTGGCTGGCCATCCCAGACGATGAAGGCGCCAGCGATGACGATTGACGGTTCCGGTACGGCGCTAACGACCTGTGTCCTCGCGCCCAATCCGTCGCCCATGACCCTGGAGGGCACGAACACCTGGGTGATCGCCGCGCCGGGAGCCTCGTCCGCGGTCGTCATCGATCCCGGCCCCGAGGATGAGGGTCACCTGCGCCGTGTCGTGGACCGGGTCACGGAGACCGGCCGCCGGGTGGCGCAGATCCTGCTGACGCACGGGCACAGCGATCATTCGGCAGGCGCGCGGCGGCTTGCCGCTCTCACCGGGGCGCCGGTGCGCGCGGCCGATCCGGCGCACCGACTGGGCGCCGACGGCCTGACCGGCGGCGATGTGGTGACGGCGGCCGGCTGCGAGCTGCGCGTCATCGGTACGCCGGGCCATTCCGCGGACTCCCTCAGCCTGCTGCTCCCGGAGGACGGCGCCCTGCTCACCGGGGACACCGTGCTCGGCCGCGGCACCACCGTCATCGGCGGCGACGGGTCTCTCGCCGATTACCTGCGCACGCTGGACGCCATGAAGGCGCTGGCCGACAACGCGTCGGTACGGGTCCTGCTGCCCGGCCATGGCCCGCTAGTATCCGACCCGTCGTCGACGCTTGCCTATTACATCGATCACCGGGCCGAGCGGCTGGCGGAGGTGCGCGCCGCCCTCGCGGCGGGCGATAGGACGGCCCAGGAAATCGTGGCCCGTGTCTACCACGACGTGGACCCGGCCGTGCGGCCGTTCGCCGAGTGGTCCGTCCTGGCGCAGCTGGATTACCTGGCCACGCGCGGCGAGCGTGAATCCCGGTTACCGGGCGTGCCCGGGCAGGGATTACCGGGCGCGCTTGCGCAGGCGCTCGGCGTCGACGATCAGCACCGACCGGGCCGAGATGTGCAGCCAGCCGCGGGCGGCAAAGTCCGCGAGCGCCTTGTTGACCGTCTCCCTGGACGCCCCCACCAGCTGCGCAAGCTCCTCCTGGGTCAGGTCGTGGTGCACCTGAAGGCCCTCATCCGTTTGCTGGCCGAACCGCTCCGCCAGGTCGAGCAGCGCCTTGGCGACTCGTCCGGGCACGTCGGTAAAGACGAGGTCGGCGGTCACATCGTTGGCGCGCCGTAGCCGCTGGACCAGCGCCCGCAGCATGTGCAGCGAGATCTCCGGCCGCTTGCGCAGCAGGGGCAGAAGCGAATCGTGCGGCAGCACCGCGAGCGTCACGTCGGTCACGGCGCTGGCGCTCGACGTACGGGGCCGGGGATCGAACAGCGAAAGCTCGCCGAACATCTCGCCCGGGCCAATCACGCTGAGCAGGTTCTCCCGGCCGTCACCGGCCGCGCGCGTCAGCTTCATCTTGCCTTCGAGCACGACGTAAAGGCTGTCGCCGCCGTCGCCCTCATCGAAAAGCCGTTCGCCGCGGTGCAGCCTCAGCTGGCTCATGGTCTGCCGAAGTTCGCGCGCGCCGTCTTCGTCCAGCGCCTCGAACAGCGGCGCCCGCCTGAGCACCTCTCCGGCGTTCTCCACCGGTCCCTCCTCGCTTACCTTGTGCTCTCTAAGTGTGGACCATACGCAGACCGAATGCGTGTGCGGGAGCACTGTCATCTATTCGTGGCGAGGTCAGAAGGCGCCACGACAGCGAATTTGCTACTCTCAGTAGTCAACCGATTACACCGGGAGTCTCTCACGGCGAATACCGGGGACTCTTGATCATTTCCGGGGGACGGAATGGCTGATGGGCTGCGGGAGTACTTCAGCATGCGCAGGACCGCGTGGGCGGTGGCCGGGTGCGGTCTGCTGACGGCGGCCGGGCTGACGGCCGCGCCGCCGCGTACCGAACTTGACAGCAATCCCGTGCCGAGCGCGGGTCAGGTCCAGGCCGCGCAGAACAGGGTTGATCAGCGCGCGGGCGAGCTGGGCAACCAGGAGGAGCGGCTCGCCGCGGCCAGCGCCAAGCTGACCGACCTGGAAACGCAAGCCGAAATCCTGACCGAGAACTATGACAAGACGGTTGTCGCGGAACAGCAGGCGGCTGCGGCCTATACGACCGCGGTGAAGAATCTCGCGCAGGCCGAAGCCGCGCGGAAGAGCAGCCAGCGCGAGGTGGGCAACCTGGCCGCCACGGAATTTGAGACCCAGGGCGGCTTCGATCCCACGGCGGCGATGCTGGGCGACGCCCACGGAGTACAGGCCTACCTGAACCAGGTCGGCCTGGGCCAGATGTTCGTCACGCGGGGGACCGACATCCTCGCCAAGAACAGCGCGGACAGCGTGGTCGCCCGCGTTTTCGGCGCGGAGGCCAGGACGGCGCTCGAGCAGCAGCAGGCCGACCTCCGCCGGGCGGCGGCGCTCAAGACGGCCATCCAGGCGGCCGTGGCCCGCCAGCTCGCGGCGGTCAAGACCACCAAGTCGGTGACTAACCAGCTGTCCGGCCTGTTGCAGAGCGCGAAGGCCACCGAGCAGTCGCTCGCGTCGGAGCGGCAGGCCGCCCTCGCGGCCGAAGCCGCCGCGGCGGCACAGGCCGCCCAGCAACGCGCCGCGGCGGCCGGCCACACCTCATCGAGCCAGGCGGTCTCGTACCCGGATTCGCCGGCCAGCTCCCGGCAGGGCAACATCGCCGCGGACTGGGCGCTCAGCCAGATCGGCAGGCCGTACCGGTGGGGTGCGGCCGGGCCTTACGCCTACGACTGCTCGGGACTGACGATGATGGCCTGGTCGCACGCGGGCGTCGCACTGCTGCACTACACCGGCGATCAGTGGATGGAAGGGATGCACGTGTCGCTCGATGCTCTGCAGCGTGGCGACCTGCTGTTCTACGCGACGAACAACGCCGACCCGGGCACCATTCACCACGTCGGCATCTACATCGGCGGCGGCACCATGGTCGACGCGCCCTACACCGGGGCCGATGTCCGCATCGACAGCATCTACGCGCCGGGCGATCCAATCGGCGCGGTCCGGCCCTAGCGGGCACAGCACAATCACGTAATGGCAAGGTCAGGCCGGCAGCACGGAATAGATGGCTGCAGGTCCGCCGTAGCCAGCCGGAATGGGCCGACGGCAGCTAGTGACCGGCGACCTCCGCGCGCTTGCGGGACTTCTCGATCTCCGCTTCGGCAGCGGCCCGGTCGGCCCAGGCCGCGCCCTCGACCGACTTCCCCGGCTCCAGTTCCTTGTAGACCTCGAAGAAGTGCTGAATCTCCAGCTTGTCGAACTCCGACACGTGGTGAATGTCGCGCAGGTGCTCCATCCGGGGATCGTTGGCCGGCACACAGAGGACCTTGTCGTCGCCGCCCTTTTCGTCCCGCATCCGGAACATCCCGATGGCCCGGCAGAGGATCACGCAGCCGGGGAAGGTTGGCTCATCCACGATGACCAGCGCGTCGAGCGGGTCGCCGTCGTCGCCCAGGGTGCCCTCGATGAACCCGTAGTCGGAGGGATAGCGGGTAGAGGTGAACAACATCCGGTCCAGACGAATCCGGCCGGTGGCGTGGTCCATCTCATACTTGTTCCGCTGGCCCTTCGGGATCTCGATGATCACGTCGAACTCCACGATGCTGCCCCCATACCTTGAACGGTAGATGGTTGACTCCATTGTCCCCGGTGCGCCCAACTGATGCGCCGGGTTCGCTTCAGGATCCTGCACCGGGAAAGGTGGATGCGCCGTGCTGCGCAGCACCCGGGGCGTGGCCTTGATCACGCTGGCCATGCTCAACGTGTTCACGCTGGCCGCGGGCGTGGTGCTCGCGCGCATGCTGCCACCGCGGCTGGCCCTGGTTAAACCGGTCCGGGTGGCTGCCCGGCCCGATGTCCGGGCCAGTCCGGTACTGGGCAGCGCGAGCGGCGGCCCGATGCCCACGAGTTCGGGGCTGAGCAGCGCCGTGGGTAGCCTGCTGGCCTCGCCCTCGCTGGGATCCGGGGTGGCGGTCGTCGTCGCGGATGCCTCGGGCAACATCGTGTACTCCCAGGATGGCAGCGAGATGACCGCGCCGGCGTCGACCGAGAAACTCGCGACCGCGATCGCCGCGCTCGACGTGCTCGGTCCCGGCGCCCAGTTCCGCACGCGGGTCGTCAGCGGTCCGGGTGACAGCATCGTGCTGGTGGGCGGCGGGGACCCCACGCTCGCGGCCGGCCCGGCGCCGTCGTCGGACTACCCGCAGCCCGCCACGCTGAAAGACCTGGCCGCCCGGACAGCCAGCGCGCTCAAGGCGCGGCACCGCCGCCAGGTCCAGCTCGGCTACGACGTCTCGCTCTACACCGGGCCGGGCATGGCCCCAGGGTGGCCTGAATCGTATGTGACCAGTGGTGACGTCACCCAGATCACTGCACTCGAGGTCGACCAGGGACGCCTGACGCCGGCCGGCGCCCCGGAGGACGCCGACGACCCGGTCAACTTCCAGCCCCGGTCCGCCGATCCCGTCGGCATGGCCGTCTCGGCGTTCGAGAGTTTCCTGACCAGTGACGGCATCCGCGTCGAGGGAACGCCGTCCCCGGCGGCCACGCCCGCACGGGCCGCGGTTCTCGGCTCGGTCAGCTCCCCGTCGCTGTCGGCCATGGTCGAGTGGATGATGCTGGAGAGCAACAACGTGATCGCGGAGAACCTCGCCCGGCACATCGCCATCGCCATGGGTGATCCCGCGTCGTTCTCCGGGGGCGCCGCGGCCGAAACCGCCGTCCTGCGGCGGCTCGGCGCCGGATCGGGCGTGCAACTGGTCGACGGGAGCGGCCTGTCGCCCGATGACCAGATTGCTCCCGACACACTCGTCAGGCTGCTCGCCGCGGCCGGGTCGCCGCGGCATCCCACGTTGCGCCCGGCCATTACCGGCATGCCCGTGGCCGGTTTCTCGGGCACCTTGTCCGCCGGGCAGAGTGTGTTCGGCGCGATCGGCGGCCCGGCGCGCGGCGTGGTCCGGGCCAAGACCGGGAACCTCACCACGGTGGCCGCCCTGGCTGGCTTCGCCTACGACAGCGACGGCCGCCTGCTCGAATTCGTCTTCAACGCGGCCCATATCCCCAAGCCCGCCTCCCTGCAAACGGCGGCCACCGCCATCAACAACGCCGCCAAAGCCCTAGCCTCCTGCGGCTGCCGCTGACCAGCACAGAAGGTCTTACGGAGAGTCGCATATAGCTCATGAACTTTTCGCAGGTCAAGGCCGACAACGGTGCACAGGTTACGGCGAGACGATCGTTACCGGCCCGGACATCCCACGGCTGTAAGTGTCAAGCGGCGCGGGCCAGCGGCCCGGGTGAGCTCGCCCGCCCCCGTGTTTTCCTTGATCGGCGTCGGTTTTCCGCAGCATGTGCGGAAAGGCAATCATGGTCGGGCCCGGTCCGGGACGGCTGTGACTGGCGCGCCCTCCTGGGGCATCTGGGGCAACGTGGACCTCGCCGGGTGCCCCACTGAGCCGTCCCGGGCGTCAGACGGTTACGGCGAGGTGATCGTTACCGGCCCAGCGACCCCGGGCCGAAGGCCTGGGTGAGTGGCCGGTGTGTCGGCGAAGTACCCCTGCGGGGCGCGGAGCGCATGCGGGGGGTTCCGGGGGTCGCCCCCCGGGCCAGCACAGCGCATGGGGGTTCCGGGGGGTCGCCTCCCCGGGCAAACACAGTCCCCCTGGGCAAACACCGCGCGCCACAACGTACGGTGGAGGGGTGAATAACGGTCAGATGATCGACTGGGACCTGGCGGTGTCCACTGGCGCCCGCTGGGCGCGTCCCGGACCCCAGGTGAGCCTGGCTGAGGCACGGCAGACCGTGGCGGAGCTCCGTGAGCTCGCCGTCGCGGTAGAGCGACCGGTGCGCGAGGTCACGCATCTGCAGAGCAAGGTCGCGCCGGGCCAGGTGGCCGTCGTGGACCGGGCCGGCTGGATCCGGGGCAACGTGGACGGTTTCCGCGTCGTCCTCGACCCGCTGGCCGAGCAGATGCGCCAGCGCACTCCGGCTGCCAACGCGTCCGGCCTGGTGATGGGGGTTGGCTCCCGGGTTACTGGCGTTCAGGCCGGTCTGATCCTTGCTTACCTGTCGTCCCGCGTGCTCGGCCAGTACGAGCTGTTCCTGCCGCCGGGCTCGGGCACCAACGGCGAAGAGCCCGTCGGCCGGCTCACTCTGGTCGCGCCCAACATCGTGATGGTCGAGCGTGAGCTCGGCGTCGATCCGAGCGACTTCCGCCGCTGGGTCTGCCTGCATGAGGAGACCCACCGGGTGCAGTTCACCTCGGTGCCGTGGCTGCGTGCGTACGTCCAGGACCAGATGACCGAGTTCCTGCTGGCTTCCGACCTCGACCCCGGGGCCATTCTCAGCCGGGTGCGGGCCGCTGCGGACGCGGTGGCCGGGGCGGTGCGCGGTGGCGACGGCGAGAGCCTCATCGAGGCTATCCAGACGCCGCGGCAGAAGGAGATCCTCGCGCGGCTCACCGCCCTGATGACCCTGGTCGAGGGACACGGCGACTACGTGATGGACGCTGTCGGCCCGCAGGTCGTGCCGTCCGTGGCCGAGATCAGGGAACGCTTCAATACCCGGCGCAGGACAGCCGGGCGGGTCGAGCAGGCCGTCCGGCGCCTCCTGGGCATCGACCTGAAGATGCGGCAGTACGCCGACGGGGCGCGTTTCGTCCGCGCTGTTGTCGACCAGATCGGGATGGACGGTTTCAACAAGGTCTGGGAGTCTCCGGGCACCATCCCGACGATGAGCGAGATCAGCAATCCCAGTGCCTGGATCGCCCGGGTCGCCGGAAGCTCCGTGGCCGCGCCACCCGCAGTCACCGCGGCGGTGACCGAGCCACCCGCTACCGCGCCGGTCAACGGCACCAGTCCCACGTCCAGTGTCGGGCCGATCACCGAGCCCGCACCGCCCGCGGACGTCCCCCCGGCCACGGATGCCGGCCCGGCGGGCGTGCCCTCGCCGGGGGAGCCGTCGGCCGGGGCATCACCCTCGACCGGCCAGGACGACGATGCGCCGGCCGGGGAGTCCTCCAACCCCTGGCACAGCGCCCAGGAAACCGAGCCGGAAGAGGCCGGCACCACCGGCACCACCGGCGAGACGGCCCCTGACGAGGAAGACCGCCGTCTCTGGCACGACGGCCAGTAGCCGCTGTGGGGCCGAGCCCGGCGGTCGCGGATGTGCGCAACGCGGTCCGGGACAGCCTGCTTGACCTCGATTCCGGTGCCCTGGTCCTGGCGGCCTGCTCCGGCGGAGCCGACTCGCTTTCGCTCGCGGCCGCGCTCGCCTTCGTGGCGCCGCGCCAGCGGCTCCGCGGCGGCGCGGTCACCGTCGACCACGGGCTGCAGCCCGGCTCGGCCGGGCGCGCCCGTGACGTGGCCGCCGCGCTCACCCGCCTCGGGCTCGACCCCGTGGAGTGCGTCTCCGTCAGCGTGCCGGAGGCCGGCACCCACGGCGGCCCGGAAGCGGCCGCCCGCGCGGCCCGCTACGGCGCGTTGGCGTCCGTGGCCGAGCGCACCGGTGCGGCCGCGGTCCTGCTCGGCCACACCCTCGACGATCAGGCCGAGACGGTCCTGCTCGGGCTGGCACGCGGGTCGGGCGCCCGGGCGCTGGCCGGGATGGCCCCCCAGCGTGGCCGCTACCGCCGCCCGCTCCTGTCCGTGCGGCGGCGTACGACGCGGGCCGCGTGCGCGGCCCTGGACCTCCCGGTCTGGGACGATCCGCACAACCTCAGTCCCCGGTTCGCCCGTGCCCGCGTGCGGCATGAGGCCATGCCGGTGCTGGAGGCCGCGCTGGGCCCCGGCGTGGCCGAGGCGCTGGCCCGGACGGCGGGACAGTTGCGCGCCGATGCCGACTACCTGGACGCGGTGGCGGAAATGGAAGCCGAACGGGCCGGTGGCGGGAGCACTACGCTGCTTATCGAGCACCTGGCCGTGTTGCCGTCGGCTATCCGGACGCGTGTGCTGCGCGGGGCGGCTGCCGCCGCCGGGTGCCCGGTCGGCTCGCTGACCGCGTCCCACGTAGAGCAACTCGATGCGCTGGTGACAGGATGGCGCGGGCAGCGATGGATCGACCTTCCCGGTGGCGTGCGCGGACTCCGGCGGGACGGCCAGCTTCGGTTCAGCCGCGACAGCGCTCCGGCCGGGGACAGTCCGGCCGGTTCCGTACCTATGGCCGGCGCCGCCAATGACGTGCCGGGGTGGGACAGGGAGGGTTGGCCATGGACGCGGACGACATGGGAGCAGACCTGAAGGAAGTGCTGATCAGCGAGGACAGGCTGCGTCAGCGGGTGGGGGAGCTGGCGGCGCGCATTGACGCCGACTACGCCGGCCGGGACCCGCTCCTCGTCGGCGTGCTCAAGGGCGCCATCATGGTGATGGCGGACCTCGCGCGGGCCATGCACCTGCCGGCCCAGATGGACTGGATGGCGGTATCGTCGTACGGGTCCGGGACGCAATCTTCGGGCGTCGTGCGTATCCTCAAGGACCTGGACACCGACATTTCCGGCCGCGATGTCCTCGTCGTCGAGGACATCATCGATTCCGGTCTGACGCTGTCCTGGCTGGTCGGTAACCTCCAGTCGCGCGGCCCGGCGTCGGTGCGCGTGTGCGCCATGCTGCGGAAGCCCGGAGCCGCGCGGATGCGGGACGTGGAGGTCGCCTACACCGGCTTCGACATAGGCGATGAGTTCGTGATCGGATACGGGCTAGATTATGCCGAGCGGTACCGTAACCTGCCCTTTATCGGGACTCTTGCTCCGCACGTCTACGGGGGGAACAGAACCGAAGCAGGGAAGCGTTGACGAGGCGAGATGCCAGAGCGGTACACGGGCGTAGGCAACTGCCCGTATTGCCGACGTCGCGCTGAGCATTGATGGTCCGCAGCCGGGCATGAAGGAACAAACCGGATCGGGCCCGGAAAGAAGGCAAGGCGGTCCCGCCGGAGGTCGGCGGGATGTGAAGCTGGTCAGGAGGGAACGGCCCTAGCCGAGGGGGTCGCTCGTCGATGGATTCTAAGCGCTCATTCCGCATGTTGGGGCTGTTCGCCGCCGCGGTCCTGGTCGTGGTCGTGTTGTTCAACCTGGCCAACGCCGGGAGTTCATACACGCCGGCTGACACGTCGCAGGTCGTCTCGCTCATCAACAGTGGCCAGGTCAAGTCGGCCAAGATCACCGACAAGAACCAGACCATCCAGGTGACGACGAAGAGCGGGAAGCAGTATCAGGCCGACTGGGTCAGCGGGGAGGGGCTCGCCCTGCAGCAGGAACTGCAGAAGCAGTACGACGCGGGCAAGCTGCCGCTGGGGTACACGATCGCGGTGCCATCGGGCAGCTCCCTCTGGAGCATTCTCGGTTCCTGGGTCCCGATCATCGTCATTGCCCTGCTCTTCTTCTTCATGCTCAGCCAGATGCAGGGCGGCGGCTCGCGCGTGATGAACTTCGGCAAGTCGAAGGCCAAGCTGATCACCAAGGACACGCCCAAGACGACTTTCGCCGATGTGGCCGGCGCGGACGAGGCGATTGAGGAGCTGCAGGAGATCAAGGAATTCCTGCAGAGCCCGGCCAAGTTCCAGGCGATCGGCGCGAAGATCCCCAAGGGAGTCCTGCTCTACGGGCCACCCGGTACCGGCAAGACGCTGCTGGCCCGGGCCGTCGCTGGTGAAGCGGGCGTGCCGTTCTACTCCATTTCCGGTTCGGACTTCGTTGAGATGTTCGTCGGTGTCGGCGCCTCCCGCGTCCGCGACCTCTTCGAGCAGGCCAAGTCCAACGCACCCGCGATCGTCTTCGTGGACGAGATCGACGCGGTCGGCCGGCACCGTGGCGCCGGGCTCGGCGGCGGCCACGATGAGCGCGAGCAGACCCTGAACCAGATGCTCGTCGAACTGGACGGGTTCGACACCAAGGGCGGCGTGATCGTGATCGCCGCGACCAACCGGCCGGACATCCTCGACCCGGCGCTGCTGCGCCCCGGGCGCTTCGACCGCCAGATCATGGTCGCCCAGCCCGACCTGACCGGCCGGAAGGGCATCCTCAAGGTGCACGCGCGCGGCAAGCCCATCGCGCCCGACGCGGACCTGGATGTCATCGCGCGCCGTACTCCGGGCTTTACCGGCGCCGACCTGGCCAACGTGATCAACGAGGCCGCGTTGCTGACGGCGCGGGCCAACGGCAAGCAGATCAACATGGCGTCGCTCGAGGAAGCGATCGACCGGGTCATGGCGGGTCCTCAGCGCAAGAGCGCGATCCTGTCCGAGAAGGAGCGGAAGATCATCGCCTACCACGAGGGCGGCCACGCCCTGGTGGGGCACGCGATGCCGAACGCCGACCCGGTGCACAAGATCACCATCATTCCCCGCGGCCGGGCGCTGGGCTACACGCAGGCGCTGCCGACCGAGGACAAGGTCCTGGTCACCCGGGCCGAGATGTGGGACCAGCTGGCCATGCTGCTGGGTGGCCGCACCGCCGAGGAGCTCGTCTTCCACGAGCCCACGACCGGCGCCGCGAACGACATCGAGAAGGCGAGCGAGATCGCCCGCGGCATGGTGACCCAGTACGGGATGAGCGAGAAGCTCGGCGCGCGCAAGTTCGGCAGCGGCGACAGCGAGCCGTTCCTGGGCATGGAGCGGTCGCACGCGCGGGACTACTCCGAGGAGATTGCCTCCGCCATCGATGACGAAGTGCG
>Ga0116134_1001508_pt1 | contig 11752 bp, 8 predicted proteins | sample June2015DPH_19_5_FD_89737 | JGI IMG/M metagenome (GOLD analysis project Ga0116134, IMG submission 89737) | Peatland microbial communities from SPRUCE experiment site at the Marcell Experimental Forest, Minnesota, USA - June2015DPH_19_40 | ecosystem: Environmental > Terrestrial > Soil > Wetlands >...
ATGCCTTGGCAAACCCGGCATTGTCACCGAGGAAAGCAAGCCGAGCACGTCGCTGTCGCCGTTGCTTTACGATTTGACCAGTTTGCAGCGCGACGCGAACTCACGTTTTGGTTTTTCCGCGAAGAACACGCTGGGGCTGGCGCAGTCGCTTTACGAACGGCACAAAGTGCTGACGTATCCGCGCACCGATTCGCGGGCGTTGCCGGAGGATTACATCGGCACGGTGAAGAGCGCGTTGAAGATGTTGGGCGAAACCAGCTACTCGACATTTGCCGAGACCATCCTCCAGAAAAACTGGGTGCATCCGAACAAACGCATCTTCAACAACGCCAAAGTTTCCGACCATTTCGCCATCATTCCGACCACGCAGACGCCGCACGGTTTGTCCGAGCCGGAACGAAAACTATATGACCTGGTGACCAAGCGGTTCCTCGCCATTTTTTATCCGGCGGCGGAATTTCTCGAAACCAATCGCATCACCCGCGTCGAAGGCGAACCGTTCAAGAGCGCCGGCAAGGTGCTGGTGAATCCGGGCTGGCTGGCAGTCTATGGCAAGGAGGCGGAATCGGATGACACGCCGACGCTCACGCCGGTGAAACCGGATGAAAAAGTCAACACCAGCAGCATCGAGGTGAAACCAAACGTCACCAAACCGCCGCCGCGCCACACGGAAGCGACATTACTTTACGCGATGGAAGGCGCGGGCAAGCTGGTGGAGGACGATGAATTGCGCGAGGCGATGCGCGAAAAGGGCCTGGGCACGCCGGCCACGCGCGCGGCGACCATCGAAGGTTTGATTTACGAGGATTACATCCATCGCAACGGGCGCGAGTTGCAGGCGACGGCCAAGGCGTTTTCGTTGATGGAACTGCTGAACGGCCTGGGCATTCCCGAATTGACGAAGCCGGAGTTAACCGGCGACTGGGAATTCAAGCTGCGCCAGATCCAGCGCCGGCAGAAAAGCCGCGACGAATTCATGTCCGAGATTGCCGACATGACGCGGCACATTGTTGAGCGCGCCAAAAAATTCGAGGAAGACACGATTCCCGGCGATTTTGGCGTGCTCAAGACGCCGTGCCCGAAGTGCGGCGGCGAGGTCCACGAAAAATACAAGCAATTCCAGTGCGTCAACGAAAAGTGCGACTTCTCGGTCTGGAAAACGCTGTGCAGCCGGATGTTTGAGATTGACGAAGTGGAAAAGCTCATCACGGAAAAACAGGTCGGGCCGTTGCAAAATTTCCGCAGCAAAAAGGGATTTCCATTCACCGCCGTGTTGAAGCTGAATGCGGAGTTCAAGATCGAATTTAATTTCGGCAACGACCAGAAAAACGAAAATGGCGAGGCCGCCGCGCCGGTGGATTTCACGGGCAAGGAGCCGTTGGGTAAATGTCCGAAGTGCGGCGCGCGGGTGTTCGACACAGGGATGAATTATCTCTGCGAGAAGGCGGCGGGCGCGGACAAGACCTGCACCTTCCGCACCGGCAAAATCATCCTGCAGCAGGAAATTTCGCCGGAGCAGGTGAAGAAGCTGCTCAATGAAGGCAAAACCGATTTGCTCAAGGGTTTTATCTCCAAGAAAACCAACCGCAAGTTCGAGGCATTCCTGGTGATCAAGGATGGCGGCACGGCGTTTGAATTCGCGCCGCGCGAACGGAAAACGCGGGCGAAGGGTGGGACGCCCCGGGAACCGCTGCCGAAGATTGATTTTACGGGCAAGGTGCCGCTCGGCAAATGTCCGAAGTGCGGCGGCAGGGTTTTTGACACCGAAACGGGTTATCTGTGCGAGAAATCGCAGGCGGACGCCCGACCGTGCAAATTCAGAATCAGCCGGGAAATTTTGCAGCAGCCGATCGAACCAGCGCAGGCGCAAAAATTACTGGCCACGCGCAAGACCGATTTGATAGGTAAATTCATCTCCAAGGGCGGGAAACCGTTTGCGGCCTATCTGGTGATGGACGACAAGGGCAAGGTCACGTTTGAATTTCCGCCGCGTGAAGGGGAAAAGTAAAAGGTCGGGCTTGTGCCGGCGTTAAGTGACACCATCGATAATTTCCCCCTCTCCGCCAACGAAGTTGGGGGAGAGGGCCGGGGTGAGGTGGCGTTTAATTCAAATCCCCTCGCCCCAGCCCTCTCCCCGCTTGGGCGGGGAGAGGGAGTCGACGGCAATATCAAGTTGCGACTGTCCAACGTCGACTAAAAACAATTGAGTTGCTTTGTGCCATCTGCGCATTCTGCTAAAATTCTCGAAACACCATGAACACCATGCACCTGTCTTCCCGGAATAATCTGCTGCTGGCCTTGTTGGTTTTCGTTGGCATGAACGCGCGTGGCGCCGGCCCGGTTTTTAATGTTCTGGATTACGGCGCGCACCATGACGGTTCGGCCAGCTCGACGCAGGCATTTCGTTCCGCCATCCAGGCGGCCAAGGCGGCGGGCGGGGGAACAGTGTATGTCCCGGCCGGAAATTATGTCAGCGGGCCGATTGAACTGGTGAGCGACCTCGTGCTTCAAATTGATGCCGGGGCCACGTTGCGGTTCCCGGCGGCCAAACTTCCGTTCACCAAGGGCCGGCAGCAGGGAATCGAGTGTCTCACACCGGTTCCGCTGGTTGGCGGGCATGATTTGCACAATGTCACCATCGCGGGCCGCGGCGTGCTCACCACCGACAACGCTGAATGGCTCAAGCTCATGCCTCGAATCAAGGCCTCCGATGATGACCCGGGATCGGCCAACGGCCCCAACTGGCAGCGCCTGTTGCAGGACCTCGAAGTGAAAACACCCGCGCCGGATGAGGATTACCAGAAGGCGGCGCCGGAACTCAGGCCTTCGTTCATCCGTTTCATGGACTGCACGAATGTGCTCGTCGAGGGAATTCACTTTGTCGGCTCACCCATGTGGACGATTCACCTGCTGTACTCGGACAACGCGGTCGTTCGAAACGTCATCATCGAAACCTATCCGGGTGTGCACACCGATGGGATTGCCGTGGATTCGAGCCGCAACGTGCGGATTGCCGGTTGTTACATTGACACCGGCGACGACGGCATCGTCATCAAATCCGGCAAGGATGCCGACGGACGGCGGGTCAACCGGCCGACGGAGAACGTGTCCATCGTGAATTGCACCGTGCACCACGCGCATGGCGCGGTGGCGCTGGGCAGTGAAATTTCGGGCGGCATCCACAACCTCGTGGCGGACAACATCACCTGCAAGGAAACCGCCATCGGCGTGCGAATCAAGAGCCGGCGCGGGCGCGGCGGCGTGGTTGAGGACGTCAGGTTCAATAACTGGACGATGGAAGACGTCGGTGAAGCCATTAATGTGACCACCGACTACCTGATGGAAGGCGAAGCGAAAACTTCGGAAGAGCCGGTCTCGGAACGGACGCCGATATTTCGCAACATCGCCATCAGCGGCATGACCATCAAACGGGCGAAGTTGGCGATCGACGTTGTCGGGTTGCCGGAAATGCCGATTTCCGGGTTGCGGATCAGCGATGTGATTGCGTCGGCGAAGAGCGGCATGCGCGGCTCATTCACCGATGCGTTGGAACTGCGCAACGTGCAGGTGAACGCGGACAACGGGCCGGCCTTCCTGATACAGGATTCGAAGGAGTTGGAACTGGACGGTGTGGTGACGCGAAAGCCGCTGACGGATGCGCCCGTGGTCCGACTGGAACGTTGTCCCGGTGCCATCGTGCGGAACAGCCGGGCGTTTGCCGACACCGGCACGTTTCTGTCCGTTCCCGCCGGCGAGTTGAAGAACGTCGTGCTGGAAGGCAACGTGCTCGATGGGGCGAAGAAACCGCTCGAAGAGGCGGAGTTGATTTTCGACCGCGACCCCCGCAGCCAGGAAAGAGTCATTCCCTAGCCGCATTCCTGGGAGCGCCCTAATTTGCGGATTCCCGTTGCTATTGACATGACGGGAATATTGACTGAAAATAGATTAAGGCACGATTGAGTTAGTCGAGGACTCGGTGACATTAGGCTTGAACTGTTCCCTCAATGGCAGTTCATGGTTCAAGCTTCACTCAATCGTGCCTATTCCATTTACGTACAGTAATGGCAGTTTCGCAAGTGGATTGTGCCAACATTAAATATAAAATACATTGTGTGACATCAAATCAATAATCATCAATAAAAACGGCGTTAATTATTTCTATAACATGAAACATTGTGTAACTATTATTGTGCCCAGAAGCTAGTAGCTCGGGATAGTTCATTATATTTGCATGGAATCTTTAAAATTTGAACCCGCACGGCAGTTTCGGCAGACATCACTGGGGGATTTCCAGACCGGCAACGAACCTACCCGCATACGGGTTTGACGTTAAGATTCCAAATGCCTGCAAACAGATGAACGTTTCCATTTTGCTGCATGTCCCGGTGAAATGGTGTATTCATTTCGTGTGACTGATGCTGCAACGACCAAGCTGGCTGACGACGACAAGTGGATCCGGAAATTTCTCACGCATCTGGCCACGGACCGCGACGCGTCGGTTTACACCCGGCGGAATTACCGGCAGGCGTTGCTGGAATTTTTTCACTGGCATCGCGAGGAGCGACAGGAACCGCCTGCATGGGAAAAGCTGCAACGCGATGATTTTCGCGGTTACCTCCGGTTTTTGGGCCGGCAGAACCTGGGGCGCGCGGCGATTCAACTGCGCTTCTGCGCGTTGCGGACGTTTTACAAGTTTTTGATCCGCCACGGTGTCGTCGGGGCGTCGCCGATTAAAAATCTGGCTTTGCCGAAACAAGCCCGGCGATTGCCAAAATTTCTCACGCTCCAGCAGATGCGCGATTTGCTCGGCGCGCCGCTCAAACTCATGGCCGCGCCCCGGCGCAAAGGGCCGGGCCGGCCAGTTTCGGCCAGTGTCTGTCTGCGGGATGTCGCGGTGCTGGAAACGATTTATTCGTGCGGTTTGCGCGTGAGCGAGTTGTGCGGATTGCGCGTGGAGGATATTGATTGGAGCGGGCAACTGGTGCGGGTGCGCGGCAAGGGGAAAAAGGAACGGCTCGTGCCGATTGGCGAACCCGCGTTGCAGGCGATTGGAAGTTATTGGAGCACGTTGAAACCGCCGCCGTCCGGAGAATTGCCGGTGTTTTTTGCGGAAACGAAAAAGGCCGCGCCGCTGCAGCCGGTCCAGTTGTCCCGGCGTTTGAAACAATATCTCGTCATCGCCGGACTCGATCCCGGCCTGACCCCGCACAAATTGCGGCACAGTTACGCGACGCACCTGCTGGATGCGGGCGCGGATTTGCGGAGCGTGCAGGAATTGCTCGGCCACGCGCATCTCATCACGACGCAGGTCTATACCCATGTCACCACCGAGCGGTTGAAGAAAGCTTACGACGCCGCGCACCCGCGGGCGTAGGAATTGCCCGGCCGTTACTGTCAGGGCAGGGCGACCCGGTAAAACCGGTTTGGCGGATTTCCTGATAACGGATCGGATACCGTCACGTATCCATTGGCATCGGCGGTGGCGCTGCCTAGAGTTTGCCATTGAAGTGGAGTGAGCGACGGTGTGTATTCGACGCGTGCACACTGAGTTCGTTGCGACTTGACATTTATGGGCATGAACCAGAATATGTCTAATAATGTCCAAAGTGAATTGAGTCGTTTGGGCATCAAGATAAAATGCAAATCACGGTCAGAGAAGTTGCCGGCCTGCTGAATATTTCGGAAAAAACGGTCTATCGCTGGATTGACGAGCGTAAACTGCCCGGTTATCGGCTGAACGGGCAGTATCGGTTCCATCGCGCCGAGTTGCTTGAGTGGGCGACGGCAAATCGCATCAACGTCTCTCCCCGCATTTTTGAGGAGCCGGAAAGTCAATCAGGTCCGCTTCCTGAATTGTCCGACGCCCTGGAATCCGGCGGGGTTTTTTACCGTTTGGCCGGCAGCAACAAGGCGGAAGTTCTCCGAAATGTGGTCGAAATACTCAGGCTGCCGGATGAGGTGGATCGTGAATTCCTGTTGCAGGTTTTGCTGGCGCGCGAGGCGCTGGAGTCCACCGCGGTCGGTGATGGCATTGCCATTCCGCATGTGCGAAATCCCATTGTGCTCCATGTCCCGCATCCGGTGGTGACGTTATGTTTTCTTGAAACCCCGGTGGATTTTGGGGCGCTGGACGGCCAGCCGGTCCACACTTTGTTTACGTTTATCAGCCCGATGGTCAAGGCGCATCTGCATCTGCTTTCGCGTCTGGCGTTCGCGTTGCGCAACCCGGAGTTCAAAGCGCTGATTGTCAGGCAGGCGGGCCGCGACGAAATCCTGGCTTCGGCCAGGCGGATCAGTAACAGCCTGCGCGTTCCTGTGGACGCAACCCAGAAGGAGGCGGTGCGGTGACGTGGCTGTTGTTTGCGATGGCCATCCTGCTTTTGGGCGCGATGGCGGTGCTGCTGTTGAGCCATTCGGATCGGAATGTTTCCTGGCTTGGCGCCGGATCGGTGGTGATTGCTTCCGTGCTGGGTTGCGTTCCGGTGATTCACGTCTTGTCGGGCGGTTCAGTTGAACCCCTGCGCGTGCCCTGGCCGGTGCCTTTCGGAGAATTTTTCCTTGAACTGGATCCGCTCACGGCGTGGTTTCTTTTCTCGACCTTGCTGCTTTCGGCGCTGGCAGCGGTTTATGGCGCGGGTTATTTACGGGTATGGCAAGGGCGGCGCTCGCTGGGTCCGGTCTGGTTTTTCTATTGCGTGCTGGTGCTGGGCATGATGCTCGTATTGCTGGCGCGGAATGCCGTGCTGTTCCTGTTTGCGTGGGAACTAATGGCGGTGGCCTCCTTTTTTCTCGTCACGTTTGAGCATGAACGCGAAGCGGTCCGTGAGGCGGGCTGGATTTATTTTGTGGCAACGCACCTGGGCACGGCCTTTCTGCTGGTGTTTTTCCTTTTGACGGCGCGCGAAACCGGCTCGATGGATTTCACTGTTTGGGCGGAGAAAGGCATTCAAACACGCAGTTTGGCTGACATTCTTTTTCTGCTGGCGATTGTCGGGTTCGGCACGAAGGCCGGCTTCATGCCGTTTCATGTCTGGCTGCCGGAGGCGCATCCTGCCGCGCCGAGCCACGTTTCGGCGCTCATGTCAGGAGTGATGATCAAGACCGGCGTCTATGGTTTGTTGCGGTCGCTGACATTTTTGGGCGCGCCGCCGTTGTGGTGGGGTTGGATGCTCATTGGCATCGGGCTGAGTTCAGGTGTGCTCGGCGTGTTGTTTGCGCTGGCGCAACACGACCTGAAACGGCTGCTGGCGTATCACAGCGTCGAAAACATCGGCATCATTGCGTTGGGTATCGGGGTCGGGCTTTTGGGGGTGACCACGAATTCGCCGGCGCTGATTGTGCTCGGATTCGGTGGTGGATTGCTTCATGTGCTCAACCACGCCTTGTTCAAAGGGCTGTTGTTTTTTGGAGCGGGCGCGGTGTTGCAGGGCACGGGAACACATGAAATAGACCACCTCGGCGGATTGCTGAAACGAATGCCGTGGACGGCGGCGACTTTCCTCATTGGCGCGGTCGCCATTTCTGGTCTGCCACCGCTGAACGGTTTTGTGAGCGAGTTCCTGATTTTTCTGGGTGCGTTCCAGGGCGGCGCGATGCTCGGAGCCGCCAGCGCCGTGCCGTTGCTCGCGCTGATCGCCGGCCTCGCGCTGATTGGCGGATTGGCGGCGGCGTGTTTCACCAAGGCGTTCGGCATTGTTTTTCTTGGCGAGCCGCGCACCGAACACGCGTCGCACACACAGGAGGCGGGTTGGGCCATGCGTTTGCCCATGTTGCTGCTGGCGGCCGGATGCGCCCTCATCGGTTTGTTTGCGCCGTTCGTTGTCGGAGCTTTGCAGGCTGTTCTGGAGAACACGACGGGGCTGCGGCGCGAAGTCGTCCGCGAAAACCTCGCCGCCGCGGCCGGCCCGCTGGCATTGGTTGTGATTGGAACCGTTGCATTCCTGCTGGTGCTGGTTGCGCTGGTTCTGCTGCGTCGCAGTCTGCTTGCCGGCCGCCGGGTGGAAGAGGGCGTCACCTGGGGATGCGGTTACGCGCAGCCGACCGCACGGATGCAATACACCGCTTCCTCCTTTGTCCAGCCGGTCACGACGTTGTTCCGCTGGCTGCTCGGCACTCATCGCCGGTTGCAGCGTCCGGACGGCATCATGCCAGCAAATGCTTCGCTAACGACCGAGACCCCCGACCTTTGTCACGGCAATTTGTATCGGCCGGGTTTCCTGAAGATAAATTGGGGCCTTTCCAAACTCCGCCGGCTGCAACAGGGCCCGGTGCAGCTTTATGTGCTGTACATCGCCGTGACGCTGATCGTGCTGCTGGCGTGGAAATTTCGTTGAACCATGAGCCTCGAATCCTTCATTCCCTTGTTGCTGGCGCTGGTGTTGTCGCCGCTGCTGCCCGGCATCATCAACCGCACCAAGGCGTTGTTTGCCGGGCGGCGCGGCCCGCCGTTGCTGCAAATTTATTTTGATTTGTGGAAGCTGCTGTTCAAGGGCGCGATTTACAGCCGCACGACGACGTGGGTTTTTCGCGCCGGGCCGATACTGGGATTGGCGGCGGTGCTGGCGGCGGTGACGCTGGTGCCGCTCGGGAATTTTCCGGCGCTCATCGCGTTCCCGGCGGATTTCCTCCTCTTCGCCGGTTTGCTCGGGTTGATGCGGTTTTTCACGGTCCTGGCCGCCCTCGACACCGGTTCGAGCTTCGAGGGCATGGGCGCAAGCCGCGAAGTCTTTTTCTCCGCGCTGGCCGAGCCGGCGCTGCTCGTGGCGCTGGCCACGCTGGCGCGCCAGGCGGGAAGCTTTTCACTTTCGACCATGCTCGGCCAGGTGTCGGGCGGTCATTGGCTGCATCTGGGTCCGGTGCTGGCGCTCGTGATGATTGCATTGATGATTGTGCTGCTCGCCGAAAATGCGCGCATTCCGGTGGACGATCCGAACACCCACCTCGAATTGACGATGATCCACGAGGTGATGGTGCTTGACCACGGCGGCCCGGATTTCGCGTTCATCGTTTATGGCGCCGCGCTGAAGCTATGGCTCCTGGCGGCGCTCGTGGTTGGGATGGTGGTGCCGGCAATGGGAGCGCCCTGGTTGAATCTAGCGCTGGTGATGGGCGGGATGTTTGCCGTGGCCTTGATTGTAGGGGTGGTCGAGTCGGTGATGGCGCGGCTGCGACTGGTGATGGTGCCGCAACTGCTGGTCGGCGCGGGGGCGCTGGCGGCGGCGGCGTTTCTCCTGGGGCTTAAATAGACGGCGTTCCATGAATAACACCAACATCATCCTGGTTCTGGTTGTGCTGACGAATCTGAAGCTGCTCGGCTCCAGCCGGCTCGGCGCTTCGATTCGCGTGGTGGCGATGCAGGGTGTGGTGCTCGGCCTTTTGCCCGTCCTGGCGCACACGCATGAATTGTCGCTGCGCTTTGCCGTGCTGGCGGCGGGGGCCATCACGCTCAAAGGGATCGTCTTTCCCTGGTTTCTTTTTCGCGCCGTGCGTGAAGCGGAGGTGACGCGGGAAGTTGAGCCGTACGTTGGCTATGTGACCTCGCTGCTGGCGGGCGTGTTGATACTGGCCGTGTCCTTCTGGATGTGCGAGCGGCTGCCGATGCCGGAAACGCTGGCGTCGTCCTGGCTGGCGCCGGTGGCGTTTTTTTCAATTTTCGCCGGGTTGTTTCTCATCGTTAGCCGCAAACGCGCGGTGAACCAGGTGCTGGGTTTTCTTGTGCTGGAGAACGGCGTTTACACTTTTGGCGTGGGTCTGGCGCCGCACACCTCGTTGCTGGTCGAAGCGGGGGTGCTGCTCGATGTGTTCGTGGCGGTGTTCGTCATGGGCATCACAATCTTCCACATCAATCGCGAGTTCGATCATATCGAAACGAACCGGTTGAGCACGTTGAAGGACTGAGCTGATGAAAACTGAAAGCCGAAATTCGATCCATCCAGACCTGCTGCAGAACGGCGCGCAGAGGACGGAGCTGGTGAAAACCGAATGCCGAATGCCGAATGCCGAAAGAAGGCCGAAACCCGAAGGCCGAACCTTAAAGTACATGCAAACTTGCGCAGTTCAACTCCGTTCTCAGACAAGCGCGTTTGCCAGCTTGGAGTCTGTCTTGCGCTGTGGAATGGCCGGGTGGCGTGAACGGCCATTGCCACGTAAACGCGGAACTACTAACGGGGGCAGTATCCGGATGAGCACCAAGCGAACCAATGAACAGCGCATTCGGATTTCGGGCTTCGGGCTTCTTTCGGATTTCGGGCTTCGGGCTTCGGGCTTTTCATTATGATTTTGCTTTTGTTCATCATTCCCACGCTGGCCGGCCTGGCGGCGTTTGCCTTGCGTTCGCCGGCGGTGCGTCGGAGGTTGCTCGTCGGCACAGCGCTGGTTCATGCAGCGTTGGTGGCCATCTGTTGGAAAACAGTGCCCGGCCCGGCCCTTGGCGGCTGGCTGGCGCTGGATGCGGCGGGCTTGTTGTTTTTAAGCATCACCAGCGGTTTGTTCCTGGTCGCGTCCTTCTATGCCGCGGGGTATCTCGGTCAGCAGGCAAACAAGCACACCACGGACGTGGAGGAAGGAATGCTGTTCGACAATGCGCCCGAAGCGGTTTTCATCGGTTGTTTGCTTTTATTTCTTGCAACGATGACGCTGGTGACGGTGAGCCAGCACTTTGGATTGCTTTGGGTGGCCATCGAGGCCACCACGCTGGCCAGCGCGCCGTTGATTTATTTTCACCGGCACCATCGTTCGCTGGAAGCCACCTGGAAGTATCTTCTGGTCTGCTCCGTGGGCATCGCCCTGGCGCTGCTCGCCAGTTTTTTCCTGGGTGTGGCGGCGACTCCGCCGAATGGGGAGGGATTTCCGCTGGTGCTTTCGGAACTCGTTGCCAAAGCCCAACAACTGCAAACTCCGTGGTTGAAGGCCGCGTGTTTGCTGTTTTTCGTCGGCTACGGCACAAAAATGGGATTGGCGCCGCTGCACACCTGGCTGCCGGATGCCCACAGCGAAGCGCCGTCGGTCATCTCGGCGTTGTTGTCCGGCGCGGTGCTGAATTGCGCGTTTTTGGGATTGGTGCGGGTGCAGCAAGTCTGCGTGGCCGCAGGTCTGGGCGCTTTCGGGCGGGATGTCTGGTTGTTGCTGGGTCTGGTTTCACTGGTTGTGGGCGCGGTTTTTATCATCGGCCAGACGGATTACAAACGGCTGCTGGCGTATTCGAGTGTTGAAAACATGGGCATTATTGCGCTGGGAGTTGGTCTGGGCAGCGCCGGTGCGTTTGGCGCCATGCTGCACGCCGTGAACCATTCACTCGCCAAGGCGATGTTGTTCCTGCTTTCGGGGAACATTCTGGCCCGTTATCAGACCAAAAACATCGCCCAGGTGCGCGGCCTGCTGAGTGCCGCGCCGGTGACCGGAGTGCTTTGGGTGGCGGGTTTTCTTGCCATTACGGGCATGCCGCCTTTTGGACTTTTCCTGAGCAAGCTCACAATTTTGAAGGCGGCAATTGACGGTGGCCGGACGTGGATCGCCATGATTTTCCTGGGTTCGCTGGGAGTGATTTTCATCGGCATGACGACGGCCTTTTTCGGCATGGCGCAGGGTGTGCCGGACAAAAGCGCGTCCAGTCCGGTGAATCGCGACCGGTGGTGGCAGATCGCGCCGCCCGCCGTGCTCGGGTTGCTGGTCTTGTGGCTCGGGCTGGCGGTCCCGGGACCGCTCAACAATGTGCTGCGGCAGATCGCCGCGACGCTGGGAGATGCTCAATGAA
>Ga0116134_1001509_pt1 | contig 11742 bp, 4 predicted proteins | sample June2015DPH_19_5_FD_89737 | JGI IMG/M metagenome (GOLD analysis project Ga0116134, IMG submission 89737) | Peatland microbial communities from SPRUCE experiment site at the Marcell Experimental Forest, Minnesota, USA - June2015DPH_19_40 | ecosystem: Environmental > Terrestrial > Soil > Wetlands >...
GCGGCCATTGTCAACGCCATTGGAACGAATACATCTTGCGACGACGGTACTGGCTACTGGAAAGACACGGTCATATTCATTACCTGGGACGATTGGGGAGGTTGGTACGACCACGCGCGGCCCATTTTCCAGACCGGCACGAATCAAAACGACTATCAACTCGGCTTTCGCGTCCCGCTGGTCGTGGTTTCAGCCTACTCGACCAAGCCCGGGTATATCAGCAACTCGGAATACGATTTTGGCAGCATCCTAAAGGGCATTGAGGGTATTTTTGGCCTTGGCAATCTCGGCTTTGCCGATTTGCGAGCGACCAACGATCTCCACGACTTCTTCAACTTCCATCAGTCTCCAACTGCGTACAAAACGATTCCGGCCCCACTGGAGGGAAGCTTCTTTATCAAGAATGACGAGATTGAAAAAGATCCGCCGGATAGCGACTAGGAGGCCGCAGAAAAAAGTCGAAACTCGACTCCCAGGCCCTGAAGGGGCGATTGCACGGGCGGCTTACCAGGACTTCCTCGCGCTGTGGAAGGACGCCGACCCGGATGTTCCCATCCTGAAGGAAGCCAAGGCGGAGTACGCGAAACTGCAGTAGCTGGGCAACGTTTTTTCTTCGCCGCTTGCTGTTTATCGCCTTCGGTAAACCCTCTCAGAAGGATTGATATAAACTTGCTCGGGTGATTTTGGTTGATCGCCAGTAACGATCGCCAAATGTGATCGCCAATCGAACCTGGCATAAACTTTCAGCGTGCCGCACAGTTTCACTGCAAGTACAGACGGCGGAACGGCCTATGTCGTCCGCGCGGCGCCACCACCTAGGAGCAGAACAGATGAGGCTGATTCGCCCATTTCTTGCCGTGATTTTCGTCGCGCTTTGTCCGCTGGTCGTCAGCGCTCAGGCTTCGCACCCTTTGCTGCAGCGGCCAACGTTCAACGGCAATCTGATTGTTTTTTCTTACGCTGGCGATTTGTGGACCGTAGGCCGTAATGGCGGCCACGCCTCTCGTCTGACGACGGGCACGGGCATTGAGACCGACCCGGTCTTCTCGCCCGACGGCAGCCTGATCGCCTTCACGGGCGAATACGACGGCAATACGGATGTCTTTGTCGTCCCGGCAACCGGCGGAGTTCCGAAGCGCCTCACCTACCATCCGGCTGCGGATTCTGCGGTGGCATGGACGCCGGACGGTAAGTTCGTGATCTTCCGTTCGAACCGCGAAAGTGGCAGCCCGCGTTATACGCGGCTGTTCAAGGTTTCGCTGAACGGCGGGCTAGCCACCGCGCTGCCGCTGCCGATGGCTTTCTCCGGCAAGTTTTCTGCGGACGGAAAATACTTTGCCTACTCGCCGGTGGGCGGCGCGTCACCCTTCAATTATTCCACCTATGTGGCATGGAGAAACTATCGCGGCGGATTGGCAAGCTCGGTTTGGATCGCCGACATGGCGACGCTGGACGTGGTGAAAGTCCCGCGGGAACGGTCGAATGACTTCAATCCTGTCTGGGTAGACAAGCAGGTCTATTTTCTTTCCGACCGCAACGGGCCGATATCGCTGTTTCGCTTCGACCCGGCGACGAAAGCTGTAACCGAGGTGGTGAAGAACGACGGCGCGGATATTCGTTCGGCGAGCGCGGGGCCGGGAGGCATCGTCTACGACCGTTTCGGCGAGCTGTTCCTGTATGACACGGCGAGTGGCCAGACCCACGCGATCAGCGTGGACGTGAGCGCCGACCTGCCCGAGGTGCGGGCGCGTATTTCGCCGGCAGATCGCGATATTCAGAACTATGGCATCTCGCCCACCGGGCTGCGCGCGGTGTTTGAGGCGCACGGCGACATCCTCACCGTCCCCGCTAAAGAAAGCACGACACGGGATATCACCAGTACTCCGGGGGTGATGGAGCGCGAGCCGGCGTGGTCGCCCGATGGACAGAGCATTGCGTATTTCTCCGATGAGTCGGGCCAGTATGCATTGCACATCAGCAGCCAGACCGGTGCTGGCGAGGTGAAGAAGTTTCCGCTGGCGAACGAAGCGACATATTATTTCCAGCCGACATGGTCGCCGGACTCAAAGCTGATTGCTTTTCACGACAACAAGATGGAGGTCTGGCTGCTGGACACGGTGACGGGCAAGGCCACGGTCATCGACAAGGCCGTGGTCGACGATGGGGACTACGACGCCGCCTGGTCGCCGGACTCAAAGTGGCTCGCGTATACGCAAAGCGTGTCGAACCGGTTTCATGCGCTCTTCCTGTGCTCCGTCGCCTCGGGCAAGAGCACGCGTGTCACCGATGGCATGAGCGATGTTCGCTTCCCCGCATTTGACCGCGGCGGGCAGTATCTCTACTTCACGGAAAGCACGAATTACGGAACGTCCACGAGCGGGTTGGACATGAGCAGCGACGCCTTTAGCGTGACGCGCAGCGTATACGGGCTGGCGCTCGGGGCGGACACGGTTTCTCCCGTGGCTCCGCAAAGCGAAGACGAGAAGGCGCCCGGCGCAAAGGATGACAAAGATAAAGATAAAGACAAAGACAAAGATAAGGACGCAAAGGACAAGAAGGACTCCGGCGATGAGCACGCCGATAAAGACGAACCCGATGCGGCAAAGAAATCGGATGAGGCAGGCAAGCGAGGGAAACCGGAAAAGCCCGAGAAGCCAAAGCCGGTGAAGATCGATCTCGAACATCTGGAGGATCGCGCCGCGACGCTTCCGTTGCCTCCAACCAGCTATACCGGTCTGGCGGCGGGCAAGGAAGGCGTGCTTTATCTGCTCGAAGGTGGAGGAAGATTCCAGGCAGAACGCGGCCAGACGCTGACCCGCTTCGTGCTGAAGACGAAGAAATCGGAAAAGCTGGCCGAGCACATTGCGGGATTTGATCTTTCATTCGACGGGGAGAAGATGCTGCTGGAGATAGGACGCGAGGAGGCAGACGGCGCGCCGCCGGGCTCCGGTCCAGCGCCAACGTTTGTTATCGCTCCCGCCGATGCGCCCGTCAAACCAGGCGAGGGAAAGCTGGACTTGTCGAAGATGGAAGTGCGCGTGGATCCGCGCGCCGAGTGGCGGCAGATGTTTCACGAGATATGGCAGATCGAGCGCAGCTTCTTTTACGATCCGCACTATCACGGTGTGGACACGGTTGCGGCAGAAGCAAAGTACAGGCCCTATCTGGACGAGGTGGGCTCGCGCGGCGATCTGAATTATCTTTTCCAGGAAATGCTTGGCGACTTCTCGATCGGCCATCTGCGCGGCTTGGGAGGAACGATTCCCCACCCGAATCGCGTACCCGGCGGTCTGCTCGGCGCCGAGTATGAGATCGTCAACGGTCGGTACCGGATAGAGAAAATCTATACGGGCGAGCACTGGAATCCGCGGGCGCATGCCCCGCTAGCGGAGCCGGGAGTGAAAGTCAAAGAAGGGGATTTCATCCTTGCCATCGGTGGCAAGGACCTGAGCGCCTCGGATGACATTCAGCGTCTGCTGGAGGGCACGGCGGGAACGCAGGTGGTGCTGAAGATCTCGAGCGATGCGAGCGGCAACAACAAAGATGCGCACGAGGTTACGGTGACGCCGATCCCCGATGAGCTCAGTCTGCGCAACCTGGCGTGGATCGAGGCAAACCGGCGCAAGGTGCAGGAGCTGAGCGGCGGAAAGCTGGCCTACATCTATCTGCCGGACACGGCTCTGGGCGGTCTGACAAACTTCAACCGTTATTACTTCGCGCAGCTCGACAAGCAGGGGGCGGTGATTGACGAGCGCTTCAACAGCGGTGGGCAGGCGGCGGACTATATCATCCACGCCATGCAGCGCACCCTGATGAGCTGGTGGGCTCCCCGCTACGGAGCGATCTACCGCACTCCGCAGGCCTCAATCCTGGGACCAAAGGTGATGATCACCAATGAATTCTCCGGATCTGGCGGCGACGCGATGCCGTGGTACTTCCGTGAAGCGCAACTGGGTCCGCTGGTGGGCAAGCGCACCTGGGGTGGACTGGTCGGAATCGGCGGCATCCCGGTACTGATGGATGGCGGCCAGGTCACCTCACCCAGCTTTGGATTCTTCAATCCGCAGGGTCAATGGGATGTGGAGAACCACGGCGTGCAACCGGATTACGAAGTGGACATGGAACCAAAAGCGGTCAGCGAGGGTCATGATCCGCAGCTTGAAAAGGCCGTGAGTCTGGCGCTCGACGAACTGGCCAAGCACCCTGCGCCGGAACCGCATAAGCCCGACTATCCAATCTACAACCGGCATGGGGCGCAGTAATTCGAAGTGTTTGAGGGGTCGACTGCTGGATGGGCTGACATCATCGGTAAGGCCCATCTGCGGGTCATTGCTTCCCATGAGGCTTTCAAAGACCTTCAACTATAATGGCGCGCACGGATGACCCTTACCTCTGGCACGAAACTCGGTCCTTACGAAATCCTTGCTCCGCTCGGCGCGGGCGGCATGGGAGAAGTTTATCGCGCCCGCGATACCCGGCTCGGCCGCGAGGTCGCGCTGAAAGTTCTGCCGGAATCTTTTTCGCGCGATGCCGACCGGCTGCGGCGCTTTGAGCAAGAGGCGCGCGCGGTGGCTGCACTCAATCATCCCAACATTCTCGCCATACACGATATTGGGGAGCAAGGTGGATCGCCCTTCATTGTCTCTGAACTTCTGGAGGGCACGAGCCTGCGCACTGAGCTGGAACACGGCCCACTGCCGCCGCGCAAGGCTTCCGATTATGCGGCGCAGATCGCCCAGGGACTGGCGGCGGCCCACGACAAGGGCATCGTCCACCGCGACCTGAAGCCGGAGAACATTTTTCTCACCAAAGAAGGCCGGGTTAAGATTCTCGATTTCGGCCTGGCGAAACTGGCGCCGAGCCCTCGTGGAGCAAAGAATGAATCGGATGGCCTCACCCTCACCAGTTCGCCGACGGAAGCGGGCATGGTCATGGGCACTGCGGGCTATATGGCGCCGGAGCAGGTGCGCGGTTCTGCCGTCGACTCTCGCACCGACATTTTCGCTTTTGGAGCAGTGCTCTACGAGATGATCTCCGGCAAGCGCGCCTTCCGCCGCGACACTGCCGCCGAGACCATGACCGCGATCCTGAAAGAAGATCCGCCGGAACTCAGCAACATGGATCATCCGGTGTCGCCGGGACTGGAGCGCATCGTGCGCCGCTGCCTGGAGAAGCAACCCGAGCAGCGTTTCCAATCCGCAAAAGACCTTGCCTTCGCGCTGGAAGCTTTGAGTGGGACGACTTCGAGGACAGCGGCGAATGTGGCGATCAAGGATGGGTTTAGGCCGGATGCGACCGGAACACGCCGCTGGTTTGCATTCGCCGCAGTAGCTGCGCTCTGCCTCGCTTTGGGAGCCGCCGTCGCCTGGTACTTGCGCCCTGCCCCTGCGCCGCCGCCCACGTTTACACGAGTGTCGTACCATCGGGGCGAGGTCATTCGAGGCCGATTTGCGTCGGATACGAAAACTGTCTTCTACAGCGCCAAATTCAGCGGAGGAGCGCCCGACACTTACAGTATTCGTGAGGACTACCCGGCATCGACGCCGGCGGGTCTGGGCGGGGCTTTGCTGCTGGCAATCTCACGGCAGGGTCAAATGGCAGTCCTGATGCGGCCCGCATATTTCGCCCACTATGAATGGGGCGGTACGCTGGCTACTTCTCCTCTGGGAGGCAGTGCGCCTCGTGAGCTGCTGGAGCATGTCTTCGATGCTGACTGGGGACCAGACGGAAACGAACTCGCAGTGCTCGATCGTGCCAACGATAAGTGGCGCTTGCAATATCCCATCGGAAAGGTGCTGCTCGAAGGCGAAGGCTGGATGAGCGATATGCGAGTTTCTCCCGATGGAAAACAGGTGGCGCTGTTTCGGCACCCGCCGAATCCGGATGACCGAGGCGATCTTGTCTTGGTTGACCGATCCGGACAGTTGCGAACCATATCGACCGGATGGGAATCGCTGGAGGGCCTGGCGTGGGCGCCATCGGGGAAAGAGATATGGTTCTCGGCCGCCGAATCCGGGGAACAGTGGTGCATCCATGCCGTCACCTTGTCGGGCAAGCAAAGAACTGTGTATTGCGGCACGGCGCCGACGCGCATCCTCGACATCGCGTCGTCGGGTCGCGCCCTGGTTTCGACGGAAGAAGCCCGTGGGACGATGGCGCTGGTGGAGCACGGGTCCAATCAAGAACGCGACCTGAGCTGGCTCTCCTACAGTTGGGGTCCCCGGCTGTCGCGGGACGGAAGTGAAGTGTTGTTCACCGATTTATCCGAACAGTCGGGCAACGACTATTCGGTGTATGTGCGGAAGAGCGACGGCTCTCCCGCGGTTCGCCTCACCGGAGGCGGATATGCCACCGACATCACTTCCGACGGAAAATGGGCGATCGTAATCCTTCCGGACGATCCCGCGCGCCGCGTCCAGATTGTTCCGGTGGGACCGGGGCAGGCGCGGGTGTTGCACTGGGACGGGATGCAGCCGCGATGGGCCCAATGGTTTCCGGATGGACATCGTATTCTGCTGCTCGCCGACCAGTCCGGCCAGGCCGAGGCTGTCTACCTCACGGATGTGGATGGCTCGACACCAAAACAATTGTCTCCGGGAGGCGCTCCGTGGGGAGCGGTTGCGCCGGACGGCAATTCACTCCTTGTTTATCAGAATGGCGCCGTAGTCGTCCGTTCTATGTCGGACGGTACCTCCAAGCCGATCCCCGGTGTTCAGGCTGCGGAACAACCGATCGGGTGGGCGGACTCGAAGCATGTATTTGTGCAGGCAACCACCGCTACCGGCGTCAGCATTTATAAGGTCGACGTAGAGTCCGGCCGGCGTGAACCGTGGCAGACCATAACGCCAAAAGACGCAGTGGGTCTAAGGCCGATGATCACTCCAACCGCCATTACGGCGGATGGGCGGTGGATGGCGTTCAGTTGCCGCACGCAACTTGGGCAACTTTACCGTAGCGACACGCTGAAATAGTGGCGGGCCCGGCGGCTTCCGCCGAAACGAAGTTGGCGCTCCCGGCAAGATGGGCGCGCGCCACTACTTGCGGTAACGCTGGGTCAATTGCTGGAAGCGCGGGTCGGTGCGTAGTGAAGCGAAGTATGGACTGGCATCGAGAGCGGCAAAATCGTGGAATCCTAATTCGAAGGCTTTTTGTAGAGTGGCGAGAGCTTTCTCTTTATCGCCGCGAGCTGCATACGCCGCACCCAGCCAGAAATAGTTGATGCCCGCCGGGCGAGCGCTCTTTGATAGGGCGGCCAACGCTTTGTCGTAGTCTCCTTGCGCCAGATAGACTTGCCCCAGCCCCATGTCCGGGAAGGAGTCCGCCGGGTCTGTCCGCGAGTGCTCGAAGGCGGCAATTGCCTCCGCGTAGCGCTGCTGGAACATAAGGGCACGACCCAAGTGATAGTAGGTTTTAGGGTACAGCGCCGGCTCCAAACGCAGGGATTCCCGCGCGGCCTTCTCGGCGCCGACAGCGTCCGGCGGCTGTTCGTACCCCAGCGCCCACGAAAGCAGATCCCAAGCGTAGCTATTTTCCGGATCCAACTCGGTAGCAGTGCGGAACTCCCGCGCTGCTCCCGGATAGTCGTACTTATCGGCACTGACCGTTCCCAGTGCCATATGGGTTTCAGCCAATTGCGGGTCGATGGCCAGGGCGCGCTGGGCGAATTGCTCGGCACGCTGCAGATGAGAAGGATTCGCGTCGAGATTCCGATAGATCTGCCCTTCGACAAATGACAGCCCGGCCAGAGCTAGAGGGTAATCCGGGTCCGACTGGAGAGCTTCCTCAAAATCCCGGCGCGCCGCTTCCACCTTATCGCGCCGGTCGGAAAACTGGACCAACGCGTGACCTCGCAGGTAGGCGTCGTAGGCTTGAGGGTTCTGCGTATAACGATGCTGAATGGCCTGGTGTTCCTGCGGACTGAGCTTGAGGTTTAGCGACCCCGCAATCTTCAGGGCGGTTTGTTCCTGCAGAGAAAATACGTCTTTCATTTCTCCGACGAAATCGTCGGCCCACACCTGGAAGCCGGTGGTGGAGTCGATCAAATGCACGTTGATTCTCACCTGATCGCCCGCTTTCCGTACACTTCCCTCGAGCAGGTAGCGGACGCCGAGCGCTCTGCCGATCTCCGTGGCACTCTTGTCAGTTGCTTTCAGCGAATAGACAGAAGAATGCGAAGCCACGTCGATCGCCTGAATCTTCGAGAGCTTGGTGGTGATTTCATCGGTCATTCCGTCGCTGAAGTAAGCGCTGTCCGGCTCCGCGCTCAGATTTTGCAGCGGAAGGACGGCAACCGACGGCTTGGCGGCGACGGCCGCGGATTGTGCCGGAGAATGTTTCTCATACCACGTGATCCCTGCAATCACCATCAGCAAAGCTAGTATTGCCGCGGCGGCGAAGACAGTTCGACGCTTCGATCCTGGACGCGCCTGGGTCTCTGTGTCGGAGGAAGTGGAAGATGTTCGCCCCGATTCCGCGCCTCGCTGGACGCGCTTCAAATCCGCGCGCAGTTCGGCTGCGGACTGGTAGCGCAGCTCGCGGTCTTTTTCCAGCGATTTTTCGAGGACGTGCTCGAACCCGGCGGGCAGCGCCGGATTCAACCGCAGCGCCGAAGAGGGCGCGCGATTCATGATGCCGTCGAAGATCACCCCCGTACTCTCACCAGCAAAGGGCAACGCGCCGGTCGCCATCTCGTAGAGGACGACTCCGAATGAGAACAAGTCCGTACGTGTGTCCAGTTCTTTGCCTCTGACCTGCTCCGGCGACATGTATGCCACCGTCCCGATCGTGGAACCGGGGCTGGTAAGATGCTGGTCTTTGAGCTTGGCATCGACAGCAGTCATCGTGTTCGAGGATGCGATCTGGCTTGGCGAACCGGCCCTGGGCGTGACCTTCGCCAGTCCGAAATCCAGAACTTTGGCATGGCCGCGTTCGGTGACAAAAATATTGGCGGGCTTGATGTCGCGGTGAACGATTCCCTTGGAGTGGGCGGCGTCGAGCGCGTCGGCAATTTCGATGCCGAGCGAGAGCAGAGTTTCAATTTCCAGCGGATGCCCCGCTATGCGGTGTTTCAGCGTTGCCCCATCCAGAAACTCCATGGCGATGAATGCTTGTCCGCCCTCCTCTCCAATGTCATAAATCGTGCAGATGTTGGGATGGTTCAGAGCGGATGCGGCTTGAGCTTCGCGCTGAAAGCGGGCGAGCGTCTGAGAGTCGCGGGCAACGTCTTCAGGCAGGAACTTAAGGGCGACAAAGCGATGCAGGCGTGTGTCCTCGGCCTGGTAGACGACACCCATTCCACCGCCGCCCAATTTCTCGACGATGCGGTAGTGGGAGATGGTTTGACCAATCATGATTATTGAGGTGCCATCTTAAGAGGGCAGGTAGGGCAAGTCAACATCGCAAGCGTGACGCGCCTGCTCGCGACAAAACGCCAAAGGCGAAGACAGCTCCAGTTTATACGGGACTGCATGATGGGCCCCTTCAGCACCATCGCGGGACATATATAATGGCGCAACGGATGGCCCTCACTTCTGGCACAAAACTAGGACCCTACGAAATCGTCGCTCCACTCGGTGCCGGCGGCATGGGAGAAGTATATCGCGCAAAAGATACGCGCCTCGGGCGCGATGTTGCGCTGAAGATTCTTCCCGAGTCGTTTGCCCGCGAAGCCGATCGACTGCGTCGTTTCGAGCAGGAGGCGCGGGCAGTGGCCGCGCTCAATCATCCCAATATTCTCGCTGTGTTTGATATCGGCCAGCACGAGGGCTCGCCGTTTCTGGTCTCCGAGCTTCTGGAGGGCGATACCTTGCGCGCGGCGCTGGACGGCGGCGCCCTGCCTCAGCGCAAAACTATCGAGTATGGAGTGCAGATCGCACACGGACTGGCGGCGGCGCACGAAAAGGGAATTGTCCATCGCGATTTGAAACCCGAAAATATTTTCATCACCAAAGACGGGCGCATCAAGATTTTGGATTTCGGCTTGGCGAAGCTGGCGCAGTTGGCGGGGTCCGATTCGCAGGAAATCACTCTTACCACTCTGAACACCGCGGTGGGCGTGGTCATGGGCACTGCAAGCTACATGGCGCCGGAGCAGGTACGCGGTGAGGGTGCCGATCCGCGCACCGATATCTTCGCATTTGGCGCCGTGCTCTACGAAATGCTTTCCGGCGTGCGCGCCTTCCGCCGCGACACCACGGCTGAAACCATGACCGCGGTTTTGAAGGACGACCCGCCCGAGTTATCGAGTTCGGTTCGCCTGGTTTCTCCCGCGCTCGAGCGCATTGTGCGACGGTGCCTGGAGAAAAGTCCGGATCAGCGTTTCCAGTCGGCGCGAGATCTATCGTTTGCACTCGGCGCGCTCTCCGGAACCGAGACCAGCAGTGTGGTTCGTGCCACGGCAGCGCCTCGCCGAATGCCGCTCCTGCTCTGGCTCGCCGCGGCATTGGCGCTGGTGGCGGTCGCTGCAGCGACGTGGTTTGTGGCGCGGCGTCCGCAGCCGACGACTCGCATGCAGTTCGCGCTGGCCGTTCCCGATGAAATGAGCATCAGCCACATGGCGCTGTCGCGCGATGGCTCCATGCTGGCGTTTGTGTCGCCGGAAGAAAACTCCGCCTTGCCCATGCTCTACGTGCAGCGCGTCGGCTCGTCCAGCGTCACGCTGCTGCCTGGCACTCAGGGCGCAAGTTATCCCTTCTGGTCGCCCGATGGTGCTTATGTCGGATTTTTTGCCAACGGCAAGTTGCAGAAAATGGCGATCTCTGGGGGCACGCCGCAGGTGCTCGCTACCGTTTTGGCTGGACGTGGCGGCAGTTGGGGAAGCAAAGGTGTAATCATCTATTCCCCGAGCGCCGAAAGTCCGATGTGGCGCATTAATGCCGATGGGACGGGGGCGGCGCCGACCACCCAGGGCATTGGAACGGCGGAAGATCAATCCCACCGCTGGCCGGTTTTTATGGCCGACGGCAAACACTTCCTATTCTGGAGCGGCAACTTCTCGAACTCCAGCAACGATCGCTTCAGCGGCATCTACCTGGGTTCTCTCGATGACAAGGGCAGAAAGCTTGTTACCCTATGTCATTCGAGTTTCGGCTACGATGCCCACAACTTGTATTATGCGGATGACCAAAGGCAGCTGGTCAGTGTCGCTTTTGACGCATCCTCGGGCACAGTTTCGGGAAGCACGAACGTAGTCGCGAATGTCGTCGGATTTCAGCCGTCCACTTATTGGTCGGCTTTCGCGGTCGCGCAGAATGGCACGCTGATCTACAACACCAGCATCGGGGCAGCGCAGTCCGCGCTTACATGGATGGACCGGTCGGGCAAAGAACTGGGCCGCGTCGGCGATCCCGCCATCATGGACAACCCCACGCTTTCGCCCGACGGCAGCCGTGTGGCGGTGGATATCAGCGACGAGAAGGCGAATAACGTAGATATCTGGATCGAAAGCACGACCGGAGCCGGCAACTCGCGCTTCACTTTCGACCCGTCGGAAGAAGTGGCGGGTGTATGGTCGCGAGATGGAAAAATTGTGGCTTACCGCATGGCTGACGCCGACGGCGCGAGTCTTTACTTAAAGCCAGCGACTGGGCTGGAGCGCGAGCGTAAGAGATACACCATCCCCACATCCTCGATGGACGACATTATTCCCAATTCCTGGCCTTTGGACGACCAGCAGATTCTGTGTACTCGCCAGGCTTCGTCCGGCGAATATCTGATATTACTGCCCGTAGCCGGCGGAGAGCC
>Ga0116134_1001512_pt1 | contig 11723 bp, 10 predicted proteins | sample June2015DPH_19_5_FD_89737 | JGI IMG/M metagenome (GOLD analysis project Ga0116134, IMG submission 89737) | Peatland microbial communities from SPRUCE experiment site at the Marcell Experimental Forest, Minnesota, USA - June2015DPH_19_40 | ecosystem: Environmental > Terrestrial > Soil > Wetlands...
ATTCAAGCTGCCGAACCTGCCGCCGGGCAAGTACACCATTACCGCGTGGCATGAGCCCGACGCTACCCAGACTGCCGATGTGACCATCACCGGCAACGAAACGAAAGAAATCAACTTCACCTTCAAGTTGACGCCATACTGACGGAACGGCGGCGGAGTCTTGTACTTTGCCGCCGCACTCCTAAGAAAATAAGACGAGACAACGACCGGTGTGGGGAAGGCGGCACCCGCTGGCTTGGAAACAAGGAGGATATATGGAAACTGCAATCGGAGTATTTACTTCGCGTGATCACGCGGAGGAGGCGGTCAAGGAGCTGCGGGAGCGCGGTGTGCCGCAGGAATCCATCGTTTTCTTGACTCGGTCCGAAAGCGACGCCACGAACCTCGCAAAAGAGTTCGGCGCATATGTGGGAGGCTTTGCTGGGGGAGCCGCCGGGATGACGGCCGGAGTTGTGGCTGCCACGTTGCTTCTTCCGGGGATCGGAACCGTATTTGCGCTGGGTTTCGGCGCCGCCGCTTTGCTCGGGGTTGCGGGCGCGGGCGCGGGTGCCACCGTCGGCTCGGCGGCAGCACACGACGCGGACGCACCGCAACCGACACCCGCTGATAAGTCCTCTGAGGATGTCGCGTTCTTCCGGGAAGTTCTCAAAGAAGGGCGTTCGCTGATTGTGGTCCGGACAGACTCAAAGGAACTTGCGAGTTCCGCGTGCGCCGTCCTTGACCGGCGGGGAATTGGAATGGAAGGCCGGAGCCCCGTCAGGATGCAAACCGCCACCCGGCAGGTGGGCGGAGTAACCGTGCTTGACATCAGCGGAAGAATTACGCTGGGCGAGGGAAATGTCATTCTCCGCGAGATTGTTCGAGATCTGGCGGAAAAAGGCAAGAAAGCGATCGTGCTGAACCTGGGCGAAGTCCAGTACATGGACAGTTCTGGAATCGGAGAATTGGTCAAGGCTCACACCACGATTCGGAACCAGGGCGGGCAATTGAAACTCGCTAATCTGAACAAGCGAGTACATGATTTGCTCCAGCTGACCAGGCTGTCCGCCGTTTTCGATATTCAAAAAGATGAGACGAGCGCGATCGAGTCCTTTGGCGGCCCGTCACAAGCGGTGGCTTAAAGTAGCGGCGGTCACCATTGGTTATCCTCCGCGCGAAGGACGAGCGTTGAAACAGACTCGTTAACCCGGGCTTTAAACCGGTCGAAGAAAATGAACAAATGTTCATGAAGCGTTCAGGTAACGTTCAGGTCGTTCAGTTACGATACGCACGCCGCACTCGTTAGTCGGCGTCAATCGGCTGGTTTTGAGGAAGGCGATGAGGCCGGACCTGGAAGCCGGCGGGAAGCGAGACACATGGCAAAATTCTTTGCGATCACCATCATCGTAATCGCGATCCTTTCCGCGATTCCCATCCTGCGACACACCTGGGTGGCGCCAGAGGACATCTCGACTCATGGAGCTCTGATCGACGAGCAGATGTCAGAAACCATGGCCGAGGCTGGTATCTCCTTTCTCGCCGCACAGTTTATTCTGGCGATTTTTATCTGGAAGTTTTCAAGCCCTCGTCCCGATGCCAAGATTAAAAATTTTCCGGGCGGCGCTAAGGGTTTGGTGATTGCTGCCTTGCTGGTCGTAGGCATAGAAGTCATGGCCCTCGGAATCTTCGGAGTGAAAGCATGGGCCAATGTGTATCTCACTCCCCCGTCTGCCGATGCGATGCCCATCCAGGTCCAAGCTGGCCAGTTCGCTTTCTATTTCCGCTACCCCGGTACTGATGGAAAATTTGGCCCCATTCACCCCGAGCTCATTAATGAGGGATCGCAGAATTTCTATGGTCTCGACCCCGAGCATGATGTGGATTCCCGGGACGACATCGTGGCCGCCGAAATGGCGATCCCCGTGAACAAGGAAATCCATCTCCTCATGCATTCAAAGGATGTCGGACATTCCTTCTTTGTGCGCGAGTTGCGGGTGCAACAGGATTTTGTTCCCGGTCTGGATGTTTCTCTGCACTTCACGGCAACTAAGGTCGGCAAATACGAAATTGTCTGCACCCAACTTTGTGGCTTGGGACACTACAACATGAAGGCGTACCTGAGCGTGCTGTCTCAGCAGGACTTTGACGATTGGGTGAAGAAAGAACAGGCAATGCAGTAATCTCGTCTCCGTTCGCACTCAAGCGGGCGGATCGAGACATCTCTTTTTGGGGTGAGAGCAAATGCACGACATGTCAGCGCACGCGGCGCACCACGCTCCTCCGACAAGTTTCATTCGGAAGCACGTCTTCAGTCTCGACCATAAGGTGATCGGCAAGCAGTATTACGCGTTGGCTTTGGTCGCGGCTCTTGCCGGAATGGTGCTTTCCTGGTTCATGCGCATCCACCTGGCTTGGAACAACGCCGCGATCCCCGGCCTGCAATTACTTTCAAAGAACGGCGCTCCTGGCGGTGTGATGACGCCAGAGTATTACCTGCAATTGATGACCATGCATGGCACGATCATGGTCTTTTTCGTCCTTACCACCGCGCCTTTCGCGGCCTTCGGCAATTACTTCCTGCCCATCCAGGTCGGCGCCGAGGATATGCCCTTCCCCCGCTTCAACATGATGTCGTTTTGGGTTACATGCACTGGCTTCGTGGTCCTGATGGCGTCGTTCTTCACGGCCGACGGACCGACCCTCGGTGGTTGGACCCAATACGCGCCGCTCAATGCGGTGGGTCCGGTTGGAGGCCCTGGACAAGGTATGGGTGTGATCCTCTGGGCCGCTTCCATTGGGTTGTTTTGTGTTGGCCAGTTGTTGGGAGCATTGAACTTCATCCCTACCACGCTCGACCTCCGGACCAAAGGGATGAGCCTCATGCGCCTGCCCCTCAGCGCCTGGGCCTGGTTCATTACCTCGTGCATGGGATTAACAGCTTTTGCCGTGTTAATGCCGGCCTGCATCCTTGTCATTCTCGATCACGTCGCCGGAACCAGTTTCTTTGTCCCATCGAATCTCGTGATGAATGACCAACTGCTGCCGCACTCTGGAGGGTCCACTCTTCTATGGCAACACCTGTTCTGGTTCTTCGGACATCCCGAGGTCTACATCGCGATCGTGCCCGGTATCGGTATCGTTTCCCATATCCTGATTACTAACATGCGGAAGCCGATGCTGAGCCAAAGAGTGCTCATCTATTCCATGGGAGCGCTTGCTGTCCTCAGTTACATGGTCTATGGGCATCACATGTTTGTCAGCGGGATGAACCCGTTTTCCTCGCTGGCATTCTCTTTCCCCACCCTGGTCATTACCATCCCGTCCACCATCGTGGTGCTGATCTGGACCTTTAGTCTGTATGGTTCCAAGCTGCGCATCAACTCGGCTTCCCTGTTTGCCTTAGGTTTTATTTCGATGTTCGTCAGTGGTGGAGTGAGCGGCTTCTTCCTGGCTCAGCCATCCATCGATATCATGCTCCACGCGACTTACTTCGTGGTCGGCCATTTCCACCTGGTCATGGGTGTCGCGGCCATGTTCGGCATCTTTGGTGGAACTTACTTCTGGTTCCCCAAGATGGCCGGACGAATGATGAACGAGACTTTGGGGAAGATTCACTTCTGGCTCAGCTTCGTGGGCGCGTATTGCATCTTTATGCCATTCCATTACCTGGGGATGGCCGGGAACGTGCGCCGCTACTCGACGTTCGTGGATGACTTCCTGCAGCCGCTGATTCCGGTGCACCGGTTCATTACCGTCGCTGCTCTAATTACTGGTGCAGCCCAGCTTGTTTTTCTCTACAACCTGATTCACAGCCGCTTCTGGGGCAAGCCCGCGCCCGATAACCCGTGGGAGGCTACTTCGCTGGAGTGGAGCACGCCTACGCCGCCGCCTTTTGATAATTTTGGCGGGAAGCTTCCGGTGGTTTACCACGATCCCTATCAGTACGGCGTACAAAGTTCGGTTGGCGACTACGTCATGCAGACTTCGCCGGAGCAAGTTAAGACGGACCACGACGAGAAATAGAGTAGCGCACGGCTTTCAGAGCCTGCCCTGAGCGAAAGTCGAAGGGTGCCGCCCGGAGCCAACAACGACGCGGGCTTTAGCCCCTGAGGGATACGCAGTTTATGGCTACGACAATACCTGAACCGCCGCAAATCGATTCGGACCGCTTGCCCGAACAAAGGCACTCGGGGAACGGCGGTTGGCGCGACTTGGTCCCGGCGAATGGTGACCTGCATGTGGCCCTGGACCACTCCCCGCCACCGTCTTTGTCCGCCATCTATGTAGTGCTTTTCGCCATTACCATGATGTTTGCCGCGTTCAGCAGCGCCCTGATCGTTCGCAAAGGTTCATCCTTGGACTGGCAAACCTTCACGCTGCCATCGATGCTCTACTTCAACACCCTGATCCTCCTCGCCAGCAGCGTTACTCTCGAAGTCTCGCGTCGCCGCGTCGCTGCTTTTATGGGCGGCCTGAAAAATCAGGTGGAGAGCCCGGTACGCTGGCTATACATAACGTTGTTTCTCGGCTTGCTTTTTGTGGCTGGCCAGTACGTAGCGTGGTCGCAGTTGCACGCCGAGGGACTCTATCTAGCCACCAATCCCAGCAGTTCTTTTTTCTATGTGCTTACCGCCACCCACGCTCTGCACGTGCTGGGTGGATTGGCCGGCCTGATCTATGTCATTCGCAAGCTGAGTAAGTCGACGCTGCGAAGGAGCCAGTTGGATGCAACCGCGCGCTACTGGCATTTCATGGACGTTCTTTGGCTGTACCTGCTTTGCTTGCTTTGGATGAAGCTTTAACCGACTCGAACTATTAGGAGGCGCCGTGAGCCAAGCGGATTTGACCATGGAAGGACACTCGACAGGCTTGACTGTAGGACCCGCATTTTCGATTCCTACAAAAAAGCTGGCGATGTGGCTGTTCATTATCGCGGACACTATGACTTTTGCCGCGTGCCTGGTGGCCTATGGGTTCGTCCGCAATGCAACTCCCAACTGGCCCAGACCGTTTCCCGGCATCACCAACGTCGCGCTGATGACGTTCATTCTGCTCACCAGCAGCTTGACCATGTTGTTCGGACTGCGATCGGCGCGGGCGGGCGATAAAGGCGGCGCCTTCCGTTGGACCATGATTACAGCGGCTTTGGGTATTGTTTTCGCCCTGCTGCATATTCGTGAATGGCTCGAGCTCATTGACCAGGGCATGACGCTCTTTAAGAATCCGTGGGGCACCGGCCTGTTTGGAGCGTCATTTTTTAGCATCACGGGCTTGCACCTTACCCACGTTACGTGTGGAGTAATCGCTCTGCTCGTGGTCGGTGTGCGCTACAAAGGCGGCCGCTACAACGCCGATGACATCGAAGTCTTGGGCCTTTACTGGCATTTCGTGGATCTGGTTTGGATGTTCGTCGTACCCCTGGTCTACCTTTTGAACCTCGCCCACTAGGCCAAAAAACTTGGGAGCAGAATGCTATGAAAACGACCACAGCGGAAGAGCACAAGAGTAGCGGAATCGGGAAGGATCTGGCCATCTATGTCTGCCTCTTGGTTTTGGCAGGCTTGCAATTCATCATCGCCTATCAGCACATTGACCCATCGCAAATGTTTACCCGCATGCTGGTCGTCGCCCTCGTCGAGGCCGGGCTGGCGGCGATGTTCTTCATGCATCTTGGGTCGGAAAAGCGGGGCTTTCTCCTGTTTGTCGCCGTCTTTACGATTTTTGTCCTGCTCACGTTGCAATATGGGTGGACCGACAGCTTCCGGATGGTGTCCGGCGCACCATTTTCAAAATGACGAATGAATGACTAATGCAAGAGAAGTCGCGAGGCGACATGTTAAGAGGGAAGTTACGAGGGAAGCTACGAGAGACGCTAGGAGAAAGGTAAGAGTGATGTTAACAGGAAAGATGAAGTTCGAGAGACGGTTTTTGCGTATTGCTGTTGCGCTCGTTGCACTGGCCGTGCTCGCCGCCCCGCTCCCGGCCTTCTCCCAGAGTTGTGCGCTCTGCTACACCCAGGCTGCCTCGGCCGGTGCTCGCATGATTCAGGCCTTGCGCAGCGGGATTCTGATTCTCATCGTTCCCCCCACGTTCATGTCCGTCGGCATGATTTTCATTGTGTATCGCAAACGCAATCAGTTCAGACAGGCCGATGATGTGCCTGACCATAACGCGCCTGACTCTGATCGTAGTTGGTAGTTGCTCAACGACAGTTGCCAGGGGCAGCATAGCCGGCAAACCGTGCCTTGATCCAACTGATCTGGTCCGCGATCGACGCTCCCATCACGCCGCTGGCATCCACATTCGGATATTTCAAGAAAAGGACCCGGCTTCCTTGCTTGCACATGCGAGCCACCGTTTTTTCCGACATTTCTGCCGGTATGGCAAGGTCCGCCTCGCCGCTGATTACTAGGAGCGGGCTGTGCGCGCGCCTTTCGCCGGGAGTGTTCCTGCTGAAAAATTCCTTCACGAACCGATTGTCCTCCCAACCCGGCTTGAGCATTTCCCTTGTGAACTCCGGCTCGGTTTCTCCTCCACAGGTCTCAGCGACACGCTGGTATGCAGGCAGCGCCTCTCCTTTTAGCATGTAGCTCAGCTGGAACTCCGGATAAAGCGCTTTGACGGTGGATGCCAGAACTAGCAGCATGCGATTGGAAGAAGAAGAACCTTGCGCAAAGTGGTCATAGGCATGCTGAGCATCCACCACGCCCGAAGTCGCGACGCTTCCCAGATAGTTGGGATCGCGTACTTCGCTCTCCGCTACTGCTACCGCGGCCAGACCTCCCTGGAAAGGTCCCACAGCGATCCACTTTGGTCCGATCTGTTGTATAGCCGTTCGCGCCGCCACAACCGAATACATGACGTCGAACGCGTTCGACTCCATGTCCATTACCGGTTTGCCGGCATCAACCCCCAAACCCGAATAGTCCGTTGCAACCACCGCATACCCGAGATTGGCATACATCGCGAGGAGCGGCCCCGCGCCGAGACTCTTCATCAGTGAGGGAGCGCACTGTCGCGCCGCTCCTCTGAACTCGTGCGCCCACGCAATCACCGGCCATCCGCTGGCTGGAGGCTTGCCATCCGGAATCAGCACCACACCCGAGACGGCTACGTCTTCTCCGTTCGCGGTCCGAGAGTGATAAAGAATCCGCAATGCGGACAATTCATACGGAAGGTTATATTGATCGATTGGCTCCGACCGTATCAGCTCTCCGGGCTTACCCGGGGGCAGCGGATGCGGCGCGTCATAAAAGCTAGTTAGTGGAAGCGTGGCCGGTGGACGAAATCCTTTGGCTGACGTTGCGGTCTGAGCTTGGCCAAACGCCGGATTTCCACGCAGCACCGCCAAAATTAGAGAAACAGCGGTGATCGCCGTCAGCAACCCTCGGGCATTACTTGATGACCAGCACAAGTGAGCCTTCGTCATGTCAGTAGAGGATGGTACCATCTTAAGATTGGGACAGCCGCCCAGCTTTTCAAACGTTACTGGCTGTCTCTGTGTTTCCTGTGTGCTCTTATCGGGATTGTTCGTCGTTGTAAGACACGACCTTAGCCTAAAATCCTTTCCCAGAGCGGGATCTCATCCGAAACGGGACCATGGTCCCCGTGCATACAACTTCCCACAGAGACCGTTTTAGCCCCCAACTTACAAGTGATAGAATTACTATATGGCAAAAACATTGATTCAGTCCGTAGTCAGTCAACTCGAGCAGGAACGTGCGCGACTTGAGTATGAACTCCACCGTGTAACAGCTGCCCTAACTACCTTCGGGAAAGTCTATCTACAGGGGCGTAAGCCTGCCCCAACTCGGAAGAAACGAACGATTTCGGCTGCAGGCCGCAGGAGAATTGCCGCCGCGCAGAGGGCACGATGGGCAAGGGTTAGGGCCGGCAAGAAGTAATCCCAGTGGAGACGCGGCTTGCCCCGTCTCTGCGTGCCGTACCCCTAATATTGGGTTCGGCCTGAGACGCGGCAATCCGCATCCTTACGGAAATCGGATGGCGTTTCAGTTCGGGATATGCCTCACCACCATCCCCACAAACTCCGTGAACTCCCGGACGTCCACTTCGGTTGTGTCGAACGAGCACATCCACCGCACCACGGATTCTTCCTCGTTCCACACATAGAAGAAGTACCGCTCCTGTATCTTCTTAATCGCCTCCCGGGGAACTTGCGCGAACACCCCGTTCGCCTCCACGGGATACACGATCTTGACTCGCGGAATCTTCTTCACCTCCTGTTCCAGCAGTCGCGCCATCCCGTTCGCATGCTCCGCACTCCGCCGCCAAAGATCGTTCGTCAGCAGCGCCTCCATCTGCACAGCCATGTAGCGCATCTTCGATGCCAGCTGCATCCCTTGCTTGCGCACAAACAGGAAATCCTCCGCGAGTTCTGGACGAAAGAACACCACCGCCTCCACGCCCATCAGCCCGTTCTTCGTCCCGCCGAACGAAAGCACGTCCACTCCCAAATCGCGCGTCGCCTGCCGCAGTGAGAGTGACGGCCGCTGCGCCGCCACTGCGTTTGAGATCCGCGCCCCATCCATGTGCAAGAACATTTTCCGCTCGTGTGCAAACCGCGCCAGCGCCTCGATTTCTGCCGGCTTGTAAACGGTTCCCATCTCGGTCGCCTGCGTTATCGAAATCACCCGCGGCTGCACGTGATGCTGGTCGCCAATTCCGTGATACGCATGCGCTACCGTTTCCACCGTCAGCTTTCCGTCCGGCGCCGCCAGGGGCACCAGTTTGCAGCCCGTAAACTTTTCTGGCGCGCCGCATTCGTCTGTATAAATATGAGACAGCTCCGGACACAGCACCGCATGAAACGGCCGCGTTAGCGCCTGCAAACTCAGCACATTCGCCGCCGTTCCATTGAAAACAAAGAAGACAGCGACATCGGCTCCAAACTGCTCTCGGAAGTTTCCTATCGCCGATTCCGTATGCGGGTCATCCCCATACCCCACCACATGCCCCTCGTTGGCGCGTCGTATCGCCTCCAACACTTCGGGATGCACGATCGCATTGTTGTCGCTCGCAAAACTTCGGCTCGGTTTCATGACCCACAATTTAACAGAACCAAAAATTCTTGGGAGCCTCCCTCCATTACCAAGAATCTATTAATTGTTCTAATATTGCTGCGGTCGGGTCACGGCAACGCCCAATGCCCCAAAGGGGTGCCTGATTTCGGGTAGAGGCGCGGCTTACCTCGTCTCCAGAGCAAGATATGTCTCGATTCTTCGCCAAAACGTCATCTCTTCTGATTCTGCCCGGCAGCCTGCTGGCCGCACTCTTTGTCACGACCGCCTGCGGCAACGGCAAAGCAGCCAAGGCTGACGCCCCGCAAGCCATGCCGGTCAAAGTCCAGACGGCGAAGGCGCAAAAAGTCGATGACACCACTGACTATGTCGCCACCTTGAAATCTCGCGACTCCGCCGTGGTCATGCCACAGGTCGAAGGCATCATTACGCAGATCTTCGTCCACTCCGGCGAACGCGTCGCCGATGGTGCTCCCCTGATGCAGATCGATCCCGCCAAGCAGCAGGCCACGGTCAAGAGCCAGGAGGACGCACGCGCCGCCCAGGTCGCCCAGGTGAAATGGGCGCAGCAGAATTACGATCGCGTCAATGGTCTTGCCAATGCCGGCGTAGTCAGCAAGCAGGATCTCGACCAGGCGCGCGCAACTCTCGACGCTGCCCAGGCGCAACTGCACTCGCTCGATGCTCAGGTCAACGAGCAGCAGGTCCAGTTGCACTACTACCAGGTGGTGGCGCCACGCGCCGGCATCGTCGGTGATGTTCCCGTCCGGGTTGGCGATCGCGTCGTCACCACCACCACGCTCACCACCGTCGACCGTCCCGGCAGCCTCGAAGCGTACATATATGTGCCCATCGAGAAGTCTGCCCAGCTGAAGATCAATCTCCCGGTCCAGATTGTTGACGGTTCGGGAAATTCGCTCGCCGCCAGCCGCATCACGTTCATTTCGCCCCAGGTGGACACGACCACGCAAACCGTGCTCGCCAAAGCGACGATCGCGAACTCGAACGACAGCCTGCGCACGGCCCAGTTCATCCGCGCTCGTGTGGTCTGGGGCAGCCAGGAGAGACCAGTGGTTCCAGTCGTGGCCGTCTCGCGAATCAGCGGCCTCTATTTCGCTTTCGTCGCTGAGCCTGATCAGAAAGGTGGATACGTAGTCCACCAGAAGCCGATCCAGATCGGCCAAATCGTAGGCAACGACTATGTAGTCCTGGACGGCGTAAAGCCCGGAGACAAGGTAGTAGTCTCCGGCACCCAGTTTCTAATCGATGGCGTACCCGTAGTCCCGCAAGAAAGCAGTGGCAGCTAAGAGTCCAAAGAAACGTTCTCGAAACCAGCTCAGACAAATGGCAAGCAGCACACGCTAAAGACTGAGAACTGAGAACTGAGAACTGAGAACTTTTTCTAATGGTCGACTTTTTTATTCATCGCCCCGTATTCTCGACCGTCTGCGCTCTGCTCATAATTCTCGCTGGCGCCGTCTGCATCCCGACGCTGCCTATCGCCCAATTTCCAAATCTCGCGCCACCTCAGGTCGGCGTCAGCGCCGTTTACACCGGAGCCAGCGCCCAAACCGTCGAGTCCGCCGTCACCACGCCCCTCGAGCAGCAGATCAACGGCGCCGAGGGAATGAAGTACATCACATCCTCCAGCGACAACAACGGCGTCAGCCAGATCACCGCCACCTTCGATCTCAACCGTGATCCCGACCTCGCCGCCGTAGACATCGAGAACCGCGTCAACACTGCCTCCGGACGTCTCCCCACCGCGGTCAAGCAGGTTGGAGTTACCGTCGCCAAGACTTCGCAGAACTTCGTCTTTGGAGCCGGCGTCTTTTCGCCCGACGGCCGCTACTCCACGCTCTTCATGAGCAACTATCTCGATGTCTACGTCCGCGACAGCCTGAAGCGTGTTCCCGGAGTGGCCGACGTCTTCATCTTCGGTGAACGCAAATACTCCATGCGCCTGTGGCTCGACCCCGTTCGCATGGCCAGCCGCGCCCTTACCGCCGACGATGTGGTCAGCGCTCTGCAAGAGCAGAACGTTGAAGTCGCCGCCGGACAAGTCGGTTCCCAACCCGCTCTCCCCGGCCAGCAGTTTCAGATTAGCGTCCGCGCCGTCGGCCGTCTTTCTGAAGCCAATCAGTTCGAGGACATCATCCTCAAGAGCAATTCCGACGGCACTCTCGTCCGCCTGCGTGACGTCGGTCGCGCCGAACTCGGCGCCGAAGACTACAGTTCCGACTTGGATTACAGCGGCCACGAATCCGTTGGCATCGCCATCACCCAGCTCTCCACCGCCAACGCAATAGACGTGGACCGTCGCTGCATCGCGGAACTCGACCGTCTTTCCAAACGCTTTCCGCCCGGCATGAAGTATGAACTCGCCTTCGATACCACCGACGCGGTCAGCGAATCCATTCGCCACGTAGTCTCGACCCTTGGCCAGGCCATCTTCCTCGTCATCCTTGTCATCTTCGTTTTCCTCGAAGACTGGCGCTCCACCATCATTCCGGCAGTCACTATCCCGGTCTCGCTCATAGGCACTTTCGCTTTCGTCAAGCTGCTCGGCTTTTCTATTAATACCCTCACCCTGTTCGGCATTACCCTCGCTACTGGTCTCGTGGTCGACGACGCCATCGTCGTCATCGAAAACATCGAGCGCCATCTTCAGGAAGGCGAGTCCAATCCCGTCAAAGCCGCGTCCGA
>Ga0116134_1001513_pt1 | contig 11712 bp, 11 predicted proteins | sample June2015DPH_19_5_FD_89737 | JGI IMG/M metagenome (GOLD analysis project Ga0116134, IMG submission 89737) | Peatland microbial communities from SPRUCE experiment site at the Marcell Experimental Forest, Minnesota, USA - June2015DPH_19_40 | ecosystem: Environmental > Terrestrial > Soil > Wetlands...
GATATACTTCTCCAGATAAAGATCGCCGTTGCCGAAGGCGGACGAGGCCTCCGACTGCGCCTGACGATAAAGCGCGGGCAATTCATCTTCATTGCGCACAATGCGCATGCCGCGGCCGCCGCCGCCCGCCGTCGCCTTGAGGATGACCGGAAAACCAATCTTCCGGGCCCACTCGATCGCTTCTCCATCGGTGGCGACCACGCCGTCTGAGCCGGGAAGGATCGGCACTCCGTGCTGCTTCATGGCAGCCCGAGCTTTTTCCTTTTCACCCATGAGGCGGATGACATCGGGAGTCGGTCCGATGAACTTGATGTGACAGGCCTGGCAAACTTCCGCGAAGTTGGCGTTTTCCGAAAGCAGGCCATAGCCGGGATGGATGGCGTCGACGTTGGCGATCTCGGCCGCGCTGATGACGGCGGGAATGTTGAGATAACTCAGCGCCAGCTGCGGCGGGCCAATGCAAATCGCTTCATCGGCAAAGCGCACATGGAGCGAATTGCGGTCCGCCTCGCTGTAGATGGCCACCGAGCGGATGCCGAGTTCCTTGCATGCGCAAATGACGCGCAACGCAATCTCGCCGCGATTCGCTACCAGAATTTTCTTGAACATGATGTGAAAGCTCTCAGCTGTCAGCTCTCAGCTCCCGGGAAAACCATCTGACTGCACAGCACTGGATTCCCGGAGAGCTGCGAGTTGAGAACTGAGAGCTTATTTCGTTGGCCGGACGGCGAACAGTTCCTGGCCGTACTCGATGGGCTGGCCGTTGGCGATGAGCTTCTTGACCAACTCTCCCGCCACGTCGCATTCGATTTCGTTCATCAGCTTCATCGCTTCAACAATGCACAAAACCTGGCCCACTTCGAGCTTATCGCCGACTTTGACGAAGGGAGGCGCCCCGGGCGAGGGCGCTTCGTAAAAGGTGCCCACGATCGGCGAGCGGACAATGTGCAAGCTTTCCTCAGGTTCAGGGGCACTGGCGCTGGCGGCCACGTCCATCCGGCCGGAAGCGGGCGCTGAAGCCGGAACCGCGACCGGCGCGGAGTGAACCGCGATATAGCGCGAGTCCGGCAACGGCAACGGTTCGGCGGTGCGCTTGATCTTCACCTTGACATCGCCGCGCTCCAGCTCAAATTCGGCGATGTCCTTCTCGATTAAGAACTCGATGAGTTCCTTTAGCTCTTTTTGATTCATGGATTAGGGCTGGTGCGCTTTGCTTTCGTTTATGTTCTTCTATCGGTAGAGACGGGGCTTGCCCCGTCTTGCTTGCCCGTCGTGCTCTGCGGCGGGAGACGCGGCAAGCCGCGTCTCAACGGGAAATCGGACCGCTAAATAATAACCAGTTCTTTATCTGTCGGCGTTAGCACTTCGCAGCCCGAAGAGGTAACTACCACCACGTCTTCGATCCGCACACCGCATTGCCCGGGAATATACGCGCCCGGCTCAATCGTAATGACCACTCCGGGCTCCAGTTTCTGGGTCTGTCCCTCCGCCAATCTGGGCGCCTCGTGTATCTCTAATCCTAAACCATGGCCGGTCGAATGGGTGAAATACCGGGACAGTTTTCGCTGGCGAAGCGCCCGCCGCGCGGCGCCATCTACTTCTGCGGCGGTCACTCCCGGGCGAACGGCCGCGATCGCAGCCTGCTGCGCTTCGAGAACCGCTTCGTACAGGTCTCGATCTTCTCTCGACGGCCGGCCGACGTGCACAGTCCGGGTGCGATCCGAACAATAACCGGCGAGTATAACACCAAAATCACACACCACGAATCCACGCCGTGGAATGCGGGCGGCTGAGGCCCGGCCATGCACAATGGCCGAGCGAGCGCCGGAAGCGAGTATGGTCGGGAAGGACATGCCTTCGGCCCCAGCACAACGAGCCTCATATTCCATGGCGGCGGCGACTTCGACCTCACTCACACCCGGCCGAATTTTCTTGCGTGCTATGGGGAAGAGGCTGGCGCCGAGTTCAACCGCTTGCCGAATAAGCAGGATCTCGGCCGCATCCTTCACCATGCGGGCACGCTCGACCAAAGGTGGCGCGGGACGGAGACGGGCTTTCATCGTCCCTCTCATCCTCCCATTCAGCACGGACGCTAACCGGTCATGCATGCCGGCGGTAATGGATTCTGGTTCGATGCCTACCCTTGCTGGACTCGGCCTTCTTTTATGCGCGATCAGCCACTCCGCAGCCGCCATCAGTGGGGACATACGCGCAATGACAATGCGATCGACGTTCGCACCGTCGACCTCTTGTTTTGCCTGGGTGCGGTAACGGCCGTCGGTAAACAGGATGCAATCACGATCCGAGACCAGCAAAGCTCCGGCGCTGCCGGTAAAGCCAGACAGATAGCGGATATTCGGAAGATGCGTCACCAGCAGCGAATCCAGACGGTTCTCTTCGAGGGCAGATCGAAGACGACTCAGGCGGCCAGTTTGATCCATGGGAGGAAGTGTAGCAAGAAGCGGCTGCGAGCTCCGAGCCGCGAGCTACGAGTTCATGGCCTCAAGCTCGAAGCCCGTAGCTCGCCGCAAAAGCGAAGCCGCCGGAGTCTCGGCAGGTTCTCCGAGAAAGCCGGCGGCTTTTGCTGTTCTAGACTTCGCGCTTACGTCTGAATGATGCGCGGAGTAATGAAGAAAATCAGTTCCTGACTGGTCGTGGTCACGGTGCGATGCTTGAACAGGTTGCCAAGGTACGGGATATCTCCGAGCAAAGGCACCTGCGATATGGCCAGCGAGTTCTGAGTCTGAATGACGCCGCCAATCACCACCGTCCCGCCGTCGGTCACGAGCACTTGCGTGGTGGCCTGCTGCGTGATCAGGGATGGGTTGTTCATCGAGTCTTCGTGGCTATAGTCAGGCAAGGTGTTTTCCACATCCACGTTGAGGAAGATGGTTCCTTCCGACGTGATCTGCGGAGTCACCGTTAGTCGCAGGAACGCATCCACGTAGGTGGTGCTCGGAGGAGCGCCCAACGAGGCTGCGGTCATGATCGGTATTTTGACGCCTTGCTTCACGATCGCCTGAATGTTGTTCTGGGTGACGATACGGGGACGAGAGAGAACTTTCAGCAAGCCGCGCGACTCGGCCATGGTGAGAATCAGGTCGACCCGCATGTTGTTGCTGGCGTTGACAAATGACAGACCGCTGGTCGGTCCGGTTACGCCCAGGTTAGAAAACAACGGAATCTGAGTCCCGCTCGAGGGGGTGCCGACGACGGGGTACAACGGATTGTTCACCTGCGGACCGACGAGGATGGGCGAAGCCCCGGTGCCTCCAGGGCCGGGCGCGCCGCCAATGCCGGTCGTGCCGTTGCCCCAGCCAAAGCCAAGCTGCACACCGATGTCGCGAGCGAAGCTGCGGGTAGCCGCCACGACGCGGGCTTCAATTTCAACTTCCTGCGTCTTGCGGTCCATCTGCTGGATGATGCGGTCAATCTGCGGCAGAACCGAAGGAATGTCGGAGACGATCAGCGAGTTGGTGCGTTCGTCGGCCACAATGTCGCCACGCTGACTGAGGAATTTCTTGACCGGCATTAACAGGTCCTTGGCATGGGCGTAGCTGAGGAAGCGGGTAATGCTGACTTTGTCGACCGCGAGCGCTTCGGCATCGATCTGGGCGCGCCGGTTCTCAGCTTCCTTCTTCAACGTTTCCACGGTGGCGATGCGGAGTACATTGCCGTCCAGTTGGCGGGACAGATCGTTGTTTTTGAGCACGATGTCCAGCGCCTGATCCCAAGGCACGTCATCGAGCACGATCGTCAGATTGCCGTGGACAAGCGGATCGAGCACGACGTTCAGACCGCTGATCTCGTGAATCAGACGGAAGAAGTCTTTCAGATCCACATCCTTAAGATTGACCGAGATGGGCTCGCCGGTGTACTTGGCACCCTTCTCCGCCGGCTTCTGCTCCAGCTGGACCTTCTGCTCGGCGGCCAGGTTGACAGCCGGCTGGATGGCCGGCGCGTTGGCGGCCGCTTGCCCGAGGGCGGCATTGGTATTGGTGGCGACCAGCTCTGCCGCCGTCTTGTCGGCAAATCGGCCCGCCGCTTCCTGCGCCTTGGCGGCTGGCTGGGTGGCTTTGTCGTCAGCCTTGCCCTCCTTGACCGAGTACTTGGGCTCGACGAAAGCAAAGTCCACCGGCGTCTGGGAGTTCTCTGCCGAGGCCGGAGCCTGCGCCACCGCCGCTGTGGGAAGTGCGGCCGACGTTACCGGAGCCGAAGCCAGCACCAGTTGCGGTGCGGCGCTCGCGGCCACCGATTTTACGGCCGGCGCGGGTTGGCGATGGGCCAGCACCGCGTCGTGGATGGTGAGAATGAAGCTGCCGTCGGGGCTCGCCACCAGTTCATGCTGGCGGACGTTGGCGAGATCACTCCCGGCAAGATCGACGACCACGCGCGTCGTGGCCGGGGTTTGCCCGTCCATCCCGATGCGGACGTCTTTCACGCCATCGCTGCCAACGCTGATGTGGCTCTGCGCCGTGGCCATCACGGTGTTGGGAAAGTCGACGACGATGCGCGCCGGAGAATCGAGTGTCGTCACTTTGGGCGCCAGGGCACCCTTCGCTTTGAACTCGACCCGCAATCCGTCCTGGCTGTGAGTGACCTCGAGCCGCTGCAATGCAGCGGTCGTTTCTTTGGCCACCCCCTTGCCCGTCGTGTCAGCCGCGGCGGCGATCAGTACGAACGCCAGCAGCGGAACCAAGATGCCCAGCAGTTGCTTTCGCATTTCCCTATCCCCCCATGCGAGGCCGTTTCGCCTCCATGTGATTCCTAGAAAGTCTTTCTTCGAAATCTTCTGTTTCCCGGCCTACACCGCCGGAGTCGTAATTTTCTTCACTACTTCCCGCGTAAACGTCTTACCCAACCGGTCTTGCAAGGTTTCCTGGAAAACGATGGAATCGCCCGTGATTTTCACCACGTAACCATTGAATACGGGATCGTTCTCCCGCAGAAAATACGCTTTATTCAAACTGTTGCTGACCACGGCGATGAAACCGCTTTCCGCATGCACGACACCACGCAGGTTGATGGCCCCAATTTCCAGACACTTTTTGCCGGTGTTGCAGTTCGAACCGCCCGCATGACTCACCACGGGACTGATAAAAGGATCCCGTCTTCCGTTGGCGCTGTACTTACTGTCGGGGACGACCGACTGCTCGCTCGCCTCGCTCTGGCCTTCTCCGCTTCCCGAAGGGAGATTGCTGGCTACCGGAGCAGCCTCTGACGAATTCGCTGGGGGAACCACGGCGGCTGGCTGCGGCACGCTGGCCACGACTACCCCAACCCGTTTCGCGCCGCCCCTTCTTTTCGCACCCGCCGGATTCGCACCCGGCCGCGATGAAGACGACTTCACCGGGGTAACCGTGCCCACTCCACTCGAGGTGGCCGGAGCATGCGCGGCACTGGCACTGGTTGCCACAGTCGCTGCCTGGTGAATGCCCAGAGCTTGATTCGACGCGGCCGTAGTATTGTTGCTGACCGCGTTCATGGTGTTGCGCGCGTTCTGGATAATGCTCGGACTCTGGGCCGAGGCCAAGCCTGCGGCCAGCACAGAAACCAGAATTGTCGCCGTAATCGTGATTGCTGGCTTCGTCTTCATCCTGTTCCTCCTACTTCTTCACCGGTGGTCCGGGCTTGCTGGCCGCGGGCATCCCGGGATCCAGGTCATGACTGAAATAGGTCGTGGTCAGGCACGTGGCCACAACACTCTCACTGGGCGCGTACTGGTAGTTATGCTTCGCGTGCGCGTCGCCCGGCTTGCGGGTCGAAGCCACCGCCAGGTTCGAAACGTTGATGATGCGCTCCACTTTCCCCAGCCGGTCGAAGAACCCCAGCATGGAGTAGTACGGACCGTCGAACTCCACTTCGAAGGGCACTTCGGTGTAAAACTCTTTGTTGGCGTATGGCTTCGACGTATAGCGGCGGATTTCGACGCCCGACTTGCGCGCTTCTCCGCTCACCATGCGCATGAAATTGTCCACTTCTTTCTCATCCGGCACGATGCGCCGCTCGATTTCGAGCTGCTGCTTCAAGCTGGTAAGCTGGCGGTCGATGTCGGCCAGTTTCGGTTTGTAGGCCTGGAGTTCGGCGTTCTCTCGCAGTTTGGCCTGCAGCTTGATCTGGGCCGCCGCGTTTTGATCGCGCTGCGACTTGAAGACCGTGTAGTAGAGGCCGGCTGTGCCCACCACCGCCGCCAGCAGCAGAACTCCCAACAACTTCACCCCTGTTATTTCGCCAAGATTCATAGTCGGTTCCGCCTTTACGACTTCGCCTTTTCGCAGGTCAGCGTAAACTGAAACGCCTGCATGTCCTTCACACCTTCGTCCTGAAAACTTTCTCTGATCTCGATGTTCTTGAAGAAACCCGTCTTCTGCAGATTGGAAATCAGGTTGGCCACGGCATCGCTGCTGAGCGCCGTGCCGTCAATGGCCACGTTCGCGCCCAGGTCCTGCATGCTGTTCAACCAGACCGCTTCGGTACCGTTGACCGTATCGGCGATCATGGAGAGCAGGCTGACCGGGCCGGTTTGGCTCGCGCGCAGCTGGTCAATGACATCCACCCGGCGTTTGTAGGCTTCGGCTTGCTTCTGCCGCGCCAGGTACTTGACCTTGATGTCGGCGAGTTCGCGATTCTTCTGCTCCGCCACGCGGGCTTGCACCTCGATCGCTTTCTTTTCCCGATCGAGCTGGTACCAGTACCCGGCATTGACGGCGCCCGCAATCAGCAGCACGGCTGCCACTTGGACAATGGGTCCACCCAGGTTGCCAAACTCGAAGCTTGGCATGCTGATGGCAGGACCTTTCTTGCCTTTCGGTTTCGGAGAACCCAGCAGGTTGATTCGGATCATAGCTTTTCAAAGCTCCTCAGGGCCAAACCCACGGCCACTGCCAACTGGCCGGCGTTCTGTTCGACCAGCTCCGCCCCGGCGCCTTCCACCGGAGCCAGCACTCTCTGAAACGGGTTGAACAACTCGACCGGCATCGAGAACTCCTGGCGCAACGCTTCCACCAGGCCCGGAACCTTGGCCGAACCGCCGGCCAGATAAATTTTCTCGATGTGCTCGCCCGCGGCGCTGGCGCGGAAGAAGTCGAATGTCTTCTGAATTTCGAGCACGATAATTTCGGTGACCTGTTGCAGGATGGGCGTTTTCGCGTCGTCCTGCACCGTGCCCACCTTGTGCCCCAGCTTGAGGGATTCCGCGTCATCGAAACTGAGATCCAGTTCCTTCTGCAGCGAATCGGTGTATTGATGGCCGCCCACGGAAACGTCGCGCGGGAACAGGGGCGTGGTGCCCTTGACGATGTTGATGTTCATCACGCTCGCGCCCAGATTGAGCAATGCCACCACCTGCGTCGGCGCCGGCTCATAGTTGTACTCGTAGCAATTCTGCAGAGCGAGCGCATCGATATCCACAATAGCGGGAGTCCTGCCCGCCATCGAGAGTACGTTGGTGTAGTTCAGAATCTTGTCCTTCTTGACCGCCACCAGCAACACATCCATCTGCGGGCTGCTCGCGTCGTCGGAGAGAATCTGGTAGTCGAGGTTCACATCCGCCAGATCGAAGGGAATGTGCTGCGCGGCTTCCTTCTGGATGGTCTCGGCCAGTTCCTGATCGCTCATCGAGGGCAACGAAATTTTCTTCACGATCACGGAGTGCCCGCTGACCGCCGTGGCCACCAACTTGGATTTGATCTGAGTGTCGGTGAACAGCTTGGCGATGGCGCTCGAAACCGTGCCCGAGTCGACGATCATGGAATCGACCACGATGTCGGGCGCGATCGGCTCCAGTCCAAGGTGCGCCACCTCGATTCCAGCGCGTGTCTTCCTGAGTTCGACGGCCTTGATGCTCGAAGAGCCTACATCCAGACCCACTATCGTTTTCGATCCCATTCCAAACATGTGCCCGCCCTTCTCTTACCGAAGTTCGCTTACGGAGTTCCAGCAGCCTTCCCCGCTGCCTTGATTTTCTTTTTGCCCAGCGATTCCGTTTCCATGGACTTCTCTTCCATCCACTGATCCAGCTTCGATTTCTTGAAGCGCCAGCGATTGCCCAACTTGAACGCCGGAATCTTTTGTTCGTTCACGTACTTGTACAGCGTGTCCGGACTCACTCCCAGGTACTGCGAAGCTTGGCGAATATTCATTACTTCTCGCGAGTCGGCCATAAATCTTTTTCCCTCTCCCTGCGAATCCAACTCTCAGCCTCGCCTTTTCTTTCCGGCAACGCTGCGGAAATCAGGAGAACCAAGTCCTCGATCCAAACGCGTTCGAGTGTATTTTGGTGTGCTGAGCATATCTCAACCGGTAGCGAGGGCCCCTCCACGTGAATCTCACGGTTTTGTTGGGTTTTATGGGGGTTTTCTGGATTTCGCGAAAAGCGGACTTGTAGTCCTTGTCCATATATTGTACTCATCGACTCTTGTATCACTACAGATAGTAGCAGTCGAACGAATAGAGCACAGGTCACCGGAATTGCGGTAACTAAGGTACTAGAGACGGTACGGAAGTACTTGGACGGGCGCGCAAGCCTTTGAAAATACACACACGAAGCTCGCCGCGATTTTCGGGAAAAGCGCTTCCTGCTGCAACTTTATCTGTTGCAAATCTCGATCGCGATTTATTTCGAGGAAAAGATTGACCGCGGCCTGCTCTGCTGTTCGACACGCTGAGCCTTCACGGCTGCTCGCCGATCACGGTGATTTTTGTATCTGTTCGAAATTTCCTGTAATCGCGGTAGATCTGTTCGACATCTTCGTCGTAGCTCTTGAGCAGCGCAACCCGCGCGTCGAAATGGAGCTGAACGCGTTTGGGCAGCCAAACTTCATCATTCACCCTGGTCAACTCGACGACCACACGCGTGCCCTTGTGAATCCTGGCAAGCACCCAGCCAAACGATATGGTATCAATGGCCGCGATGTCGAGTTTCACCCATTGCGCTTCAGTTTTGTCGATCCAGACGCGGCCTTTGAACTTGCTGAGCATCTTAGCGTCGCCGTGCTTGGGTTCGTAGCCGGGACGAGGGTCGCCCTCCAGCACCCATGTGTCGTGCCCGTCGAGAACCTCGGATTGAATCAGCCGGAAGTTGAACGCGTCAGCAATCTCCAGAACAAATTTGCGGCCCTCTTCGCGTTCCTTTTCTTCCTTCTCGAGTCGTTTGCGACGATCCTCCTCCGATTCGTGCTTGCGTTTGTCGATGATCTTCTGTAGCTTCTCTTCTTCTTTTCTCGCCTCGTCGGCCGACAGCGGTTTGTCATCCTTGGCAGTCAGCCGCTCCACTGGTTCCCCGTAAATCTCCAGAACCTCCGAGGTTCTGGATTCGATTTTCGTCACCTCGCCATGAACGCCGAGTTTGTGATCTTCTTCGCGCTCAATGTAGGTGTAATCGCGCTGCTGCTTCTCGTTTTCCAGCTCTTTCGCTTCGGCTCGGCGCAAGAGTTCCCGAATCTGCTCCGGAGGTACAGTGCCGGTGGCATCGGGCGTCAGATCGATTGGCTTGAGTTCGATTGGCTTGAGTTCAGCGGGCCGCGAAACCGGCGTTGCCGATGTTGAAGGAAGAGGAGAAGCTGGGAGTGAGACTGAATCCTGCGCAAAAACATAGGGCACCACTAGCACAACCGCGAAGATGAGGCCGGCATAAGAACGCATGAGAAACATACGAAACACTCGCCGCCCGAGTTCCTCAGCAAAGGAGCGTCCCCGGTACACCCCTGCGCCCCCTGTTGTTAAAGCTCTTTTTCCGCTCGCTCCAGACACCCCGCCCGGAAAGACCTTCCATCCAGCCGGTGCAATCGCTTGGCCTGGGCGCGCGAAATCAGCGAATAATGAGAGATCGTCAGCAGGTACTCCGCCACGAACCAGACCGGCTGCTCCGTGGTCATCCAGTGCAGAGGGTCGAAACGTCGCATATGCACGGGCCGGGAAAAAGTCCGCAGCGTTCGCTCTCCCCGCAGATTGAAGTATGTATCGAAGTAACTGAGTGCCAGTTCGCGCAGCGAACGATACACCGGTTCGCGATAGCGGCACCCGGTGTAGTTCGACTTGGCCAGCGCACCCCAATGTCCGCCGATCTGATACACGGCAATCACGTGGTCGGTATCGTGTTCGGCCTCCAGATCGAGAATGAGCGGAGGATATCCAATAACCCGCAGCGCTGCTGCCGCAAACAGCGCCCCCTCGTAGCAATGCGAAGTATTTTCCCGCAGCACGCGTCGCGGGGACCAGGCGCTGTCGGCAAGGTGGTAAGGCATGTTGTCAAGCAGGCGCTGAATGCCGTGCGGAGTCTTCAAGGCACGCAGCTTGCGGAGTTCGGCGGGGGTCAGGCCCCAGGAGTCGTTGTTTTTCATCCCAACTTTTCCCGTAGAGACGCGGATCGCCGCGTCTCCTGCGGACGGCAGAGTCACTTGAAGGTAGCAGGATCGGGCGATGATTGGGAATAGAGGGGCGGGTCCGCGCGTGGACAAACGTCAACAAGACGATGACATTGCGACACTAATTCTGTGCCCGTTGGCAGCGTGCGACAGTTCTTTTACTTGGTCGGCTCGCCAGCCATCTCTTCTTGCTGCTCTTCAGCCCCCTGCCAACCGGAACCGGGGTTGTATTCCGTCATGTCTTTGGCCAGAACCTCGGTCTTCCTGCCGAGATCCTTCTCAAATACGGCTCCATTCTCGCCAACAATAAATGTCATCACGCCCGACGACCTGTACTCCGCTGGATAGGCCACGAAAGCGAAGCCTTCGGTCATCTTGCCGTTTGCCAGGTACTTTTTTGGACCGCCGATGGCATTCCTGCCCTGACTCGTCAGGATGTGAAAATAGTAGCCGCGGTACGGCGTCGGAGCGCCCTCTTGGCTTTTGGCATAGCCCTCGGCAACGGCCCACGCTACCAGCGGGCCAATGGGACTCTGGGGGGCCCCATCGGCAGCCTTCCAATAAAGGCCATTATGCTGCCCTTCATCGCTGAAGATTTTCTGGGCGTACTCGCCGCCGTGCTGCGCCGAGTATTCCTTTTGCGCCGCCACGAGTTCCTGGCAAACGCGGATGGCCGATAGTTCATTGCGGCCAACGCGCCGGTACAAAATTTCTTTCTTGCCCGCTTCGGTATCGAAATACCACGAATTGCCTTTATTCATCAGCGGTATTGGCGTCGGCCAATTGTGCGCGCCGATATACAGAATCGTGGTTCCATCCAGGTCTTTCACCAGACGGTGCATCTCCCGATACCTCTTGGCGAAATTAGCGCGGCTCTCGGCGTCCTCGGCATCGTCTCCGGAGGAGACGATTTGCTTCCCCTCCGGTCCGAGGATTTCGAGCATCGCTTTTTCGTCATTGCTTTCCGCTGCCGTGACCAGCGCATGGCTCGCCGCTTCCGCCGATGAAAATGTTTTCTGGCCGGGTTGCTGCGCCATCGAACGGGTGGGAAAACACACCACCAAGAGGATAGCGACCGCGGCTAATGCAAGAAGATTGGCCCCATGAAATTTGTTCAGGTTCAACGTAGTTCGCCGCATAATGGCTCATCTCCATTTCCAAATTTTCAAACTACCCGGAAGATAACGAACTCCGATCGATGCTCCGATCACCGACGCCCGCCGCCACCGTGCGAACCGCCGCCCATGCTGGCGCTTCCGCGTGACGAAAAGCTCCTGGCCTGCCCGCCATGACCGTAGCCGCTGAAGGCACCCGAGCGTGTGCCGCTCTGACCGCGGGGTGCAGCGTA
>Ga0116134_1001515_pt1 | contig 11704 bp, 3 predicted proteins | sample June2015DPH_19_5_FD_89737 | JGI IMG/M metagenome (GOLD analysis project Ga0116134, IMG submission 89737) | Peatland microbial communities from SPRUCE experiment site at the Marcell Experimental Forest, Minnesota, USA - June2015DPH_19_40 | ecosystem: Environmental > Terrestrial > Soil > Wetlands >...
ACTCGTTGATGCGCACGCCCCAGAGAATGATCGAGGGATGGTTCCAATCGCGGCGGATCATGCGGCGAACATTGTCGATGGAGATCAGCTTCCAGGGTTCGTCGCCGATGTGTTGCCAACCGGGAATTTCTTCCAGAACCAAAAGGCCGACTTCGTCGCAGGCGTCAAGAAAATGGCGCGACTGCGGATAATGAGACGTGCGGACAATGTTGCACTTGAGCTGGCCGCGCAGAATCTGGGCATCGCGGCGCTGAACGCGGCCGGGCATTGCCTGTCCGGCGAAGGGAAAAGTCTGATGACGATCGAGCCCGCGCAGCTTGATGACCTTGCCGTTTAGCTCGAAACCGTGATCGGTAAATTGGGCCTCGCGGAAACCAAAACGGCGGGAATCTTCATCGATGACCTGGCCCCCGCGGCGCAAGCGCACGCGCGCGGAGTAAAGATTTCGTTTTTCGAGATCCCACAATCGGATGCCGCTCAGGCCCGCGAGATGCACGGTGCGCGCGGCCGGTTCATTGCTGGACCCAGGGGAAGGCAACGGTTGCGAAGCTTTTGCGATAACGCGCTCGCCGTCGAGTAATTCGACCTCGACGGTAAGAGCATCATGCGCCGTCTCCAGATACTGGATGAAGCAATCGACATCGAGGCTTGGACTCGCCGTGAGGACATCCTTCGGTCGAACGAAGATGTTCTCGATAAAAGTAGCCGGCACGATCCGCAGAGAAACTTCACGATAGATGCCGCCGAAGGTGAGATAGTCGATTTCGTAACCGAACGGAGGGATGTCGGGACGCTCCGAAGAATCCAAGTCCACAGCGAGCACGTTCTCTCCGTCAAAATCGAGGTGCGGCGTCAATTCAAATGAGAATGGAGTGTATCCGCCTTTGTATTCCCCGAGGCGCACGCCGTTGATCCAGACCGTGGACGCGGTCATCGCTCCTTCAAAGTCAACGAAGACATGCTTTCCCCGAGCTGACGGCGGAAGCTTGAACCGGCGCCGGTAGAGAGAGATTAATTCGTAAGTCTTCTCATCAAAGCTGTGCCAGGGAAGACTGACATTCGTGTGGGGAATCACGACGCGCTCGAAGCCCGAGTCGTCGAAATCTTTCGCGTGTCCCCCTTCCACAAAACTGCGACTGTAGCGCCAGTTTCGATTCATGGGGAGCACGAGGCGTCCCGCGGTGGTAGAGGTTCCAAGCGGCGTGCGATCGTCCGAGAACGCATAGGGTGCGAGTGTGGCTCCAGCGATCAGCGTACTTGTGTTTTGCAGAAACCTGCGTCGGTCCATTGTTATCCATCCTCTCCGGTAATTGTCGATTGCACGCAACTCGCGGGCCGCCCTGCGATCAAGGCTTCGCCGGCGTTCCGCCCATTTCCGAGTACACAAACTGCCGAATCTCGGCCTTCTGTTTGTCGACCTCCGCCAGGTGCTGCGCGCGGACTTGCTGATAAGTCTCGAACTGCTGCTGCGCCCGATCCTTTTCGCCGGTGTGAACGTAGGCTTGGCCGAGCCGGTAGTGCGCGTCCGCGAGATCGGGATTCTGTTCGAGAGCTTGCATATACTCGGGAACGGACTCGGCGTACTCACCCTGGTCCGAGTAAAGATTTCCCAACTGCAAATGCGCCTCGGCAAGCTTCGGATCGAGAGTGAGCGCCTTCCTGAGCAAGGACTCGATCTGATGAACATCGAAGCTCGTATCCTGCGCCCGCTTTCCCTTCCATAAACTCATTGCGTAATAGTAGAGCGCGCTAGGGTTATGCGGCTGCAGTTCCGTAAAATGGCGGAATCGTTCGATGACCTCGTCGGTATGGACTGGCGAACTGTCAAACGCTCTCGAAAGAAAGAGATAACAACGAGAGTCCGACGGATTTAGATCTGCCGCCTTTAAGAGCGACTGGATCGCTTCGTCGTACTTGCCGCGAGAATAAAGAGCCATGCCGAGTCCGATCGCGACCCGCGGCGAGTTCGGATAGCGCTCGGCAGCCTGGCGGAAGACTTCAATCGCCGGTTCGAGCGTACGATGAATCAGAAGTTCGCTGCCCCAATCGAACAGGTTGGTCTCGCTCGGCTCCATGTGCGCTGCCTTTTCGAATTCGTTGGCGGCAGCCACAGGTTTCCCGTCTTTCTCTTCGATTTGTGCCGATAGATTGTGCAACTCCGCCGTATCTTTCCGCTGCAGAAGATCGCGGACCGATTGCCTGGCGTCGGCGAGTTTCCCGAGTTCGAGGTCGGTGAGAGCCAAATCGTAGCCGTTATCGTAGGAGGCCGGTTTGATCTTTTGCGCACGCGCCAGTAAGGGCGCGGCCTCGGCCAGCTTGCCTGATTGAACATAGAACTCGCCGAGGTTGTGATTCGCGTCGAAACTGCGCGGCTCAAGCTTGAGCGCTTGCTTAAACTCTAGTTCTGCTCGTTCTGAATTTCCCAGGCGCGCAAGATTGGCGGCCAGATTCGTTCGCGCCGCCGCCGAATCCGGTTTCAAGCGCACCGCCTTCTCCAAGTGCTCGTTGGCTTTCGCGTCCTGCGATTGCGCGGAATAGGTCAGCCCCAGAAGCTCGTGGACTTCAAAGCTCTCCGGAACCTCAAGCAGCAGTTTCTCCAGTTGGGCGGCGGCATCGGCGAAGTGTCCCGCGTCGTACGCGGCGGAGGCGGCTCGGAATTGCCGGTCAAGCTGCGCATGATTCACGCCGGCAGACTGGCCATGCCCAGCGCCGACCGCAAGATTCGGCAAGAACGCGAGGAAGGCGGCGAAGACAATACCCATGAGCCGACGTTGCAGGATCACAGCATTCGTATGCTAGCACCGTGGTAAGCAGGTTGGATCACTTGCTTGAGAAACAACAAGGGAAGGCGTTCGGTTCGAACGCCTTCCCCGGAGGAAGACAGCTTAGAACAACAGCTTTAAAGCAAACTGAATCTGCCTCGGGCTGTAAGGTGCATTGCGCGTGGACCCGATCTCGCCAAAGTTCGAACTGGTGAAATTGCCCGAGCCCGAGACCGACACCACTCCGTTCCCTCCGAAATTTGGGTTGTTAAAGTTCGGGTGGTTGAGGATGTTGAAGAACTCAGCCCGGAATTCCATATTGAAGCGTTCGTTGAGCGGAATGTCCTTATGGGCTGAGAAGTCCATGTTCTTGAAGGGCTCTCCGGCAAGCTGCGTTGCGGGACCACCTAAGGCGGCCAAACCGGTCAAAGGAACGCATCCCGTCGGGGAGTTCGGAATTGGGGTCGGCGCTCCGACCGCGCCTCCCAACTCACAAGGCTGGTTGAACGCCGCGGGGTTACCGAAGAAACTCAGCTTCCCGTTGGAGTCGATGTGGTTGCCCCTCTTGAAGCTCTGCCCTTTAACAACGAGGTCATAGCAATTAGCCCCTGCACTCGTGGAAACCGTGTTCGAAGGACAGGTCAAGGTAATCGGTTGGCCGCCTTCAAGCACAATAATCGTATTGATGCTCCAACCGCCGAGTATCTTGCTGCCGATTCCAGTATCGTCGGACAGGTATCGCTTGCCTTTACCGAAGGGCAGTTCATAGCCCGCGCTAAAGTGGAAGACGTTGCGAATATCAAAACTGGCCAAGCCATAATCGAATTTGATCCCGGCTCCTGGAATGCCCGGAGCACGGAAACCGGCGGTGCTTCCTCCGTTAAGCAAGTCTCCAGCGTCGGTTGTCGCGTGTGACCACGTATACGTACCCAGGAAGTTCAGGCCGTGTCCAAACCGCTTTTCCACCTTGGTCTGAAGCGAATGGTAGATACTGTTGCCATTCGTAACTGCATAGCTGTTGTTCGTGCCGAAATCCGGAAATGCCAACCCGCCTTCGGAAGCTAGGAGGCCTCCCGACCCCGGAGTGCCGCCAGCCCCGGCAGTATTTGCGAGCTGGGTGTTAATCGGTAAAACAGCCGTGGGGTTGTTGGAGCCGGGGAACGTCTCCAAGTGGCGGGATAGCGATGTCACATAGCCAGCTTGGACACTCAACGTGGGCGTGAGTTGATATTGCAGAGTCAGGTTGCCACTCATCGAGTAGGGAGTCTGGTAATCAAACTGGACCCCCCGCAACGCCAAGCCGTTCGCTAAAACGAGCGTTGGGTCAAGCGGAGTGCAGGAGAAACCCGTTTCAAACGTCGCGGTGCCACCAGCAGTTGAGCAGCCGGTCCCAGCGGGAAATGTTTTCGGGGTACCGTCGTTTGGAGGACTGAAGCTGAAATTGAACTGGAACGGATAGTTTTCGCCCAGGTTCGGCGAGTAACCCCGGTTCTCAAAGCCGTTGTAGAACATGCCCATCCCGCCCCGGACCACCAACTTGGAGCTGGCTTGGTAGGCAAAACCAAAGCGCGGCGCAAAATTCGCCTTCTGCGAATTGCCGAGCCCTTTCCCGTACTGGTTACCGGTCACGAGACCTATCCCGTCAGCTTGGAGCAGCTGGGAGAAGCTCGAAGAGACCGTAACCGGGTTAGGGACTAAGTACTGGGCCGTGCCCAAGGGTGCCCCGGCCGGAACGAAGTTAGCCTGGCCGCCGTGGTGCTCATACACGAGGCCGAAGAAATCCCACCGCAGGCCCAGATTGACGGTCAGTTTGGGTGTGACCTTCCAATCGTCGTTGAGATAGAGACCGTAGTAATTCTTTCCGTTATCGGTTAGAGAAATGTTGGAGGCGTAAATCTGGGTCGTGCCCCCTTCCCAGCAGGGAGTCAATGGCGCACAAAGCGGCGCCTCTGCCGGATAAGTCGGCGCGATGGGCGTCAGCAAGAAAGCCGCCCGACCCGTGTTGCCCTCGTCGACGTTCGGTATCTCCGTGAAGTTTCCGTTGTAATCAAATTCGCCGCGCGACCACGGCGGCTGTAGGGTGGAGAAGTTAACGTGTTGCCACTCGACGCCCATCTTAAACGTGTTCTTACCGTAAATCTTGGTGAGGTCGTCGGTGAGTTGCGTTGTAGAAGTGATTTCATCCGACGGCAGGAAGGCATTGCTTCCCAGAGTTTGCAGACCGTTGATTCCGAAGGCGGGAAGTCCGCCATTCTCAGTCTGCTGGGGAATGCCTTGGATGCCGTAGGTGAGCGGAATATTGGTCAGGTTGTCGGCTTCCGGCGATATACGCGTGGTGTGCAGGTGATTGAGACCGGCGCGGGCGACGTTCACCGTGTTTGGAGAAAAGACGTGCGTCCAAGCCACGGCAGCCTGCTCAGACTTCGCTGTCTGGGTCCCTTGTTGGAAACCGCCTCCGTCCGCCACGCCTCCGAAAATTCCAGGGATGAACTGCGGGTCGTCTTCGTAGCTGAAACGAATGAACGCCTGATTCTTTTCGTTGAAGTTGAAGTCCACCTTGGTGTCGAACTGATTGCGGTGTTCATCGAGTTTCGGGGAATTAGCAAAGTTCGAGAAGAGCGACGAACTGGTTGGAGCGGGATACAGCTTCAGCAGCGCGATGGCATTTGGGTCCAGCCGGTTAGGGTTGATGTTGTTGAAGTTACAGGCAGCGATCGTGGCAGTTCCCATGAAATTTGCCGTATTAGCCGGGCACGCTGACGTCCCGAAGAGGTTTCCGCCTACAGAACTGCTATAGCTGAAAGGGTCGCGGACGTACCCCGTAGACACCGCCGGTAGGCCCGTCACGGGATCAGCGTTTCCCTGAGTGACCGTTCGCGTTGTGGCTGGGTCAAGAATTGTCCCTACGGGAACGGCACGACCTAGAGCATCGCATTGTACGTTTGCGCCATCCACCTGTGTCGTCTGTCCGCAGACACCGGTATCTGTCTGGACAATCAGGTCCGACAAATTTGTGAAACCGCTGCTGATCTCGGCCGCCGTGGGGACCGAGCCCGTCAAAATCGTCCCCTGAATGCGGCGCAGGCCTTCATAATCGGCGAAGAAGAAGAGCTTGTTCTTGATGATCGGGCCGCCGATGGAGCCGCCAAACTGGTTCTGGCGAAGCTCGCCCTTTTTGACGTGACCGGCGTCTTCAAAATAGTCGGGCGCGTCAAAGATATCGTTGCGGAAGAACTCCCAAGCCGTGCCGTGGAGAGCGTTGGTGCCGGACTTAATGGTTGCGTTGAGAACGGCCGCTCCCGAACGCCCGAATTCCGCGCTGAAGTCCGAGGTTTGAACCTTGAATTCCTGAATCGCGTCGACCGGCGGCAGCACCACGTAGTTGGTGCCGTTCAGGAAGTCCACGGTATCGGAATTGTTATCAATACCGTCGAGCATGTAATTGTTCTGCGCGGGCCGGTTGCCGTTGGCCGTGAAAGCGCCAGAAGCCGCGTTGCCGCGGGTATCGGCCTCAGGCGTGCCGACGCCAGCGGATAGCTGGGCGAGGAACGTGAAGTTGCGGCCATTCAACGGAAGATTATTGGTAGTGCGCTCGTCGACCACCTGGCCCACCGATGCATCCTGGGTTTGGAGCACAGGAGCGGCAGCGGTGACTTCTACCGTTTCGGTCACGCTTCCAGCCTGGAGGCTGAAATTGACCAGGACCCTGGCGCTCGCGTCCACGGTGATGTGAGATTGGATTTCCGTCTTGAAGCCCTTGGAGCCAACCTCAATCCTGTAAGTGCCAATTCTCACCGGGCTAAATTCATAGTTCCCGGACGCCCCGGTTGTGGTCGAGAGGGTCGCACCCGTGTTTTCATTGAGCAGCGTAACCTTAGCGCCGCTAACGACGGCCCCTGAAGTGTCCGCGACGGTGCCGGTAATGGAACCGGTGTCAACTTGAGCTTGGAGCGGGCAGACGTTGAGAATAGCGCAAACTGCCAGCAGCAGAAGGCCTCGCAGTATCCAGGAAACGGATTGTCGATTCATGAGCTCTCCTTTGAGCTACTAAGGCTCGCATCCCGGCAAGCCTCGCACTGCAAAAGACTACGATCTAACACGGGCCGATACTCAGCAGCGACCGCGGGACACATCACGCTGGCCACTCTCCGCGAAGGGCGACAAACGCTAGCCTTCGGCGAACCGCCCGCATTGCAAATTAACCGCTTAACGTTAACCGCTTAATAACATTAACCGCTTAATCCGAATCTACTAGTACTGGGGGATATCACGACGAGACGACTGTTGTCAAGTTTTTTTTTGTGGTCTATACTCCGACCTGTCCCGGTCGCTCGGGGACGAATGTTCTCGACAATATCGATTCGGGCCGCTTCAGAACGGCCGGGTACTGCGCGCTATGAGTCTAACCATTCGCGATGTTGCGAAAGCAGCCAATGTCTCCACCGCCACCGTTTCTAACGTCTTGAACAAGACGGGCAAAGTTGGTCCTAAGACTCGCCGCCTTGTCCTTTCGGCGGTCCGGCGGCTGGGATACATTCCTGATGTTCATGCGCGCCGCCTGGCTTCGCGCGAGCGCCGCACGCTCGGGATCATCGTCTCCGATATCGAGAACCCCTTCTTCCCGGAAGTGATCAAGAGTTTCGAGATTCGCGCCGCCCAACTTGGCTACGACGCAATCCTCAGCGATACGAATTACGATCCGCGCAAAACGCGCGAGGCCGCCGCGAGAATGATGGAAAATAAAGTCCGCGGCGTCGCCATTATGACGTCGGAAATCAGCCTGCGCCTGCTCCACGAACTTGCCCGAAGAATGATTGCCGTAACTTTCCTAGACCTCGCGCCGGTCCGTGCCTACATGAGCAATCTGGGCGTCGATTATTTTTCTGGCATTGAACAAATCGTGAAGCACCTCCACGCAAATGGACACCGGCGCATTGCTTTCGTTGCCGGACGGCCGCGACTCAAATCCAATCTCGCGCGCTTGGACGCATACGAAAAAACCATGCGCGTTCTAGGACTGGAACCGGGGCCGGTAGTGGCGGGCGACTTGCGTTTTGAGGGCGGACTCGCCGCCGGAGCGGCGATTGCCAAGCTGTCTCCACGGCCCACGGCGGTCATGGCGGTGAACGATCTCACCGCCGTGGGCGTCATGAAAGGCTTACTGAATGCGGGCTGCCGCGTGCCCCAGGATGTCTCCGTTACCGGATTCGATGGCATACGCCTAGCCGAATACAGCAACCCATCGATCACCACCGTGGACATTCATCGCGACACTCTGGGTCGGCTGGCCGCCGACGCGCTCCACGAACTCTCCAGCTCTCCCAACCCTCAGGGCAAAGAATATAAAATCGCGGTCGAGTTGGTGATTGGAGATTCCTCGGGACCTGCTCCTAATGAAGCGCGGCCTCGACCTCTCCGTTGACAGATTCGTCAAAGCTGCTAGCATCCGAAGATTGGGCCGTGGTTGAGCGGACATTTTCGGGATGCCGGGGCAAAAAGACCGAAATTACAGTGCTTCACGCCGCACGTTCCTCAAGCAGATGCAGTGGGCGCCCGTGCTTTTACTTTCCGCGCCCATGGATGGTCTCTTTCTCAGGCCGGGACCGGGGCGGATCGCCGCCGCCCAGTCTTCACCTTTCTCCTTCGCCGATTTACGTCTAACGCCGCATTATCCAGCGAAGTCTCCACTGGATGACGTTCTTCGCCGAGTTGGTCCCGGCACGGACGAGTACATCACTGAGAAGTATGCCGATGAAATCGCGCAAATACTCAGTGAGTGGAGACGGGATCTTAAAGCGGGTCTGCCTGCGGCAGCCGCTCTGGCGAAATTTATCGATCCTTCCATCGCGGCCACTTCGCTGGTTCCCGCTCACGAAATTCCAGTGCGCGCAGCCGGAGGGATCGAGGTGTTTCGGAGACAGTTTAACTCCAAAACCGAAATCGGCCACGAGCGATTCCTCGACGAGAACAAGACATATTTCAGTCAGATGCCGCGGGTGGAGACGGCAGAGTTCGAAATCGCTGGCATCGAGGAAATCGCAAGTTCCCCGCTAACTGTCGGGATCGCAGTCCGCTATTGCTTCGTGGGCGCCGGAGCCGGCGCGAAGTGCGAACAGCGCATGGGGAATTGGCTGATGCGCTGGTCACGCAACGGATCAGACTCGTGGCGAGCTACCCGGTGGGAGGCGACGGAAGAAACACTCAGCCGCGCCGACGGCCCGGTTTTTGTCGACGTCACTCCTCAGGCTCTCGGCAATGTTGAATCCTACAGAGAGCAGATGCTGCGCAGCGTCGACTACTGGCGAACCGTCATGGACGGAGCTTGCGGAGTTGACGTCTACGGAAACAATGGCGTCGCGGTGGGCGACTTCAACAAAGATGGTTTCGACGATATTTACGTTTGCCAGCCTGCTGGGCTTCCCAACCGGCTTTATCGCAATCGCGGAGATGGCAGCTTCGAGGACGTGACCGAATCGTCCGGAGTAGGCGTGCTCGATGCCACGGCCTGCGCTCTGTTCGCGGATTTTGAAAACAAGGGGTTGCAGGATCTGCTGGTGGTTTGCGCTAGCGGACCGCTGCTTTTCCTGAACCAGGGGAATGGAAAATTTTCCCTTAAGCCCGATGCCTTCAAATTTGCGCAACCTCCCCAGGGGACTTTCACGCACGCCGCCGTCGCCGACTACGATCGCGATGGAAGGCTCGATATTTATTTCTGTCTCTACACTTACTATCTCGGCTTGGACCAATATCACTATCCCGTTCCCTATTTCGACGCGCGTAATGGACCTCCAAACTTTTTGTTCCACAACGAAGGCAACGGACTCTTTCAAGACCGGACAGAAGCTGCTGGCTTGAATGTCGATAACGATCGTTACAGCTTCGCCTGTACCTGGGGCGACTTCAACGCAGACGGCTGGCCGGACTTATACGTGGTAAACGACTTTGGCCGTAACAATCTCTATCGCAACAACGGCGACGGGACATTCGCCACGGTTTCTGGCGAAGCACAGGTGGATGAGGCTGGAGCTGGCATGAGCGCATGCTGGCTGGACTTCGACAACGACGGAAAACAGGATATTTATGCCGCCGGCATGTGGGTTGCGGCCGGTCTGAGAGCGTTTGGACAACCGCATTTTCACGACAAAGACCCGGACAAAATTCGCGCGCTTTACCAGCGGCACATGCTCGGCAATTCGTTGTATCGGAATCTGGGCAACGGGCGGTTTCAGAATGTGGCCATGTCCGCAGGGGTTGAAAAGGGCGGCTGGTCGTGGTCCACCGATGGGTTTGACTTTGACCATGATGGCTACCCGGACCTGTATGTGGCGAATGGCTATATTACCGGCGTCGGTGGGCCTGATGTCTCGAGCTTCTTCTGGCGCCAGGTCGTCGCGAAATCGCCGCAGAATGCCAGCCCTTCACCCAATTACGAGGTGGGATGGAACGCCATCAATGAGCTCATTCGTTCCGACTGCACCTGGAACGGTCAGGAGAGGAACGTCTTCTTTGCTAACAATCGCGACGGCACTTTTTCCGACGTTTCCGGCGTTGTCGGATTGGACTTCATTGAAGACAGCCGCTCGTTTGCGCTTGCCGATCTTGATCACGACGGGCGGCTCGAGGTCATTGTGAAGAATCGCAATGCGCCGCAGCTCCGGATTGCGCACAACGTAATGAAAAACCTCGGCAACGCGATTGCCCTCCGTCTGCGGGGAACGAAAAGCAATCGCGACGCAATAGGGACCGCGGTAACGGTTGAGGCCGCCGCACAACGGCAGACGAAGTATCTGCAAGCCGGCTCCGGATTTCTGTCGCAGCACACAAAGGAACTTTTTTTTGGGCTGGGAAAAGCGGAAGGAACGGTGCGCGCCACGATTCATTGGCCCAGCGGTCTGACACAGAAGTTCGAAGCTTTGCCCGTAAACCATCGCATCGAGATCGAAGAAGGCTCAGAAAAGTTACTGGCGACGGCCTTCGTTGCGCCGCCTTCCTCCTATTTGCGGGCCGGTGAGCCCCGGAAAATTGAGCCTTTACCCTCATCGGTCGAGACGTGGCTCGTCGAACCCTTGAGCGCCCCGGACTTTTCCCTGCCTGACGCATCAGGCAAGACGTGGAATCTGCAGTCGTTTCGCGGCCGCTTCGTGTTGCTTAACGTGGGCGCGGCCGCTTCTCCGTCCAGCCGCCAGCAGTTGCGGATTCTTCGTCAATCGCATGCCAAGCTTGCTGCTAGCGGTCTTCGTATTGTCGCGCTGAATGTCGCGCTCAATGTCGACGCGCACACGAGCGAAGAACCGACGGATGCGGGAACGGCGCCATCTTCATCTTTATCTTCATCTTTGGCTCCAGAACAATTTCCTTTCCCGGTTCTGCTGGCCACTTCAGAAGTGGCCGGCATTTACAACATCCTGTATCGATATCTCTTCGATCGTCACCGCGATCTCTCGCTCCCAACATCTTTCCTGATCGACGAATCCGGCAGCATCGTGAAGCTGTACCAGGGAACCGTAAATCCCGAATCCCTGCTACACGACCAGGCATCGGCGCCACGCACTGCCGAGCAGCGATTGGTCAAGGCGCTTCCCCTCGCCGGGACTCTCTATCAGACCCAGTTTGAACGCAACGCCTTTACTTACGCCGTGGCTCTGTTTCAGCGCGGTTTTTTCGTTCAGGCTGAGGAGGCGTTCAAGCAAGTGATCGCGGCGACGCCCAATGATCCCAAGGCTTATTACGATCTGGGAACGCTCTATCTTCAGCGAAACTCTCTGCCAGAGGCCGAACGATATCTCCAGCAGGCGGCGAAGTTGCGCCCGAACTATCCCGAAGCTTGGAATAATCTGGGAATGCTGGCCGCGCAGAAAGGTCAAAGCGATGAAGCCATTCGAAACTTCCAACAATCCCTGCTGCTGCGGCCCGCCTACGCCACCGCGCTTCTAAATCTCGGG
>Ga0116134_1001517_pt1 | contig 11689 bp, 10 predicted proteins | sample June2015DPH_19_5_FD_89737 | JGI IMG/M metagenome (GOLD analysis project Ga0116134, IMG submission 89737) | Peatland microbial communities from SPRUCE experiment site at the Marcell Experimental Forest, Minnesota, USA - June2015DPH_19_40 | ecosystem: Environmental > Terrestrial > Soil > Wetlands...
CCTAGCTACGATCGCGCTTGGAATTAAGTCGCAAGCCATAAACAGGCGGCGACGAAACAGGGAGGATATAATGGACCGGCGCAGGTTTCTTGCGACTGCCGCGGCGACGCCCGCGGCCGCGATATTCGGCGGCAAGCTGGCGCGGGCAGAAGATCGCCTGAAATGGGCGGTGTTCACTCCCGACAGCGAGGTGACTTTCCGCACCGTGATGAAGCCATTCGCCGAGACCGTTGCGCGCGAGACCGACAACGCGGTGGTGTTCGATCTGTTTCCGAACGGGGCGCTCGGCCGCAACCCCGGACAGCAGCCGCAAATGGTCATCGACGGCGTCGCCGACGTGGCTTGGGTGGTTCCGTCCTATTCGCCGGGCCGGTTCCCCGACACGGAGGTCCTCGAGCTTCCTGGAGTATTCAGGGATCTGCGGGAGTCCTCGCTGGTGGCCACGCGGCTCAATCAGCGCAAAGCGCTTCACGATTACGGCGACTTCTACGTCATCGGCATGTGGGGCACCTCGCCCTATTCGATCCATACCAACTTTCCGGTGAATTCGATCGCCGACCTCAAGGGCAAGACGATCCGCGCGTCGAGCAAGAACGAAAGCGCGGCGTTGCGCGCCTTCGGCGCCGTGCCGATCGGCATGCCGGTGACCGAAATTCCCGAGGCGATCAGCCGCGGCACCATCAGCGGCACGACCTCGCACCTGTCGCCGTTCTTCGATTTCGGCCTCGACCGGGTGACCAACAATCACTTCTTCATCGGACTGGGCGTTGTGCCTCTTGCCGTCCTGCTCAACAAGAAGAAATTCGACGCATTGCCCGACACTGCGCGCGCAGTGATTGAACGCAACGCCGGCGATGCGCTCACCAAAAAGTGGATCGATTCGATCACCAGCTATAACGAAGGCAATCTCGAGAAGCTGAAGAGCAATCCCAAGAACAAGGTGGTGTTCCCCTCGCAGGCCGAGCTCGACAATGCGCAAAAATTGCTGGCTCCGGTCCGCGACGAGTGGGTAGCGGCGAGCGAGCGGCACAAGGAACTGAAAGCCGCGCTCGATGCCGAACTCACCGCCGTGCGGGCAGAAAGCAAGGGCTGAGGCAGGGAATGCCCGCGGGGCGCGAATAGGCTCGCGCTTTCTAGGCACCCGGACGCACGTCGGCATGGCCGTACCGACAGGGTACCGCCACGGAGGCATTTTTATCCATGATTGCCGCCGCCCGGCGGCTATGGAACGATGACGGAAATGGCGCGGATTGATTGGGCGGCAAAAGCTTTGGCGCGGGCGCTCGCGGTGTTGGGGCTCGGCGCGCTCTTGTGCTTTGCCGCGATGACGATCGCGGACGGTGTGTTGCGTTTCTTCCTCGCGAGCCCGATCGACGCCGTGCGTGATGCCGGCTCGCTCGTCGCCGCGTTTGCGGTCGCTTGCTGTATCCCGGTCGCGATCGTCGAGCGCAGCAACATCACCATTCGCTTCCTGGCGAGCGTCGCCGGCCCGCGCGCGGGGCAGGTAGCCGACGTCGCCGCTGCGGTCCTCGTCGAGGTCGTTCTGGTGCTGATGACCTGGCAATTCGTGTTATTCGCCGAGCAGGCGCGCGCGACCGGCACTGCGACATGGATGCTGCGCATACCGACCGCGCCGGTGTGGGCGGCGGTCGCGCTGGTTCTCGGCATCAGCGCGCTGCTACAGATCGTCGTCGGGATCAAAACCTTTCGCGGCGACTTTCTGGACGAAAACGCGGCCAGCGTCGACTAAGGATCGGGGAGGGCGATTTGCAACCGGCGTTGATCGGCGCACTGGGGATTGCTGCGTTATTCGCACTGATCCTGGTCCAGGTCCCTGTCGGCATCGCGATGATGACGGTTGGCGTCGTCGGTTTCGCGCTCGAGGGCGGCGCCTGGTTGCCGGCGTTTTCGTTCCTCGCCCAGGAGCCGTCCTACGTCCTCTCAAGCACGGACCTCGCGGCCGTCCCGCTGTTTCTCCTGATGGGGGTGTTCGCCAGCGTCGCGGGCTTCTCCGAGGATGTCTATCGCGCCGCCGCCGCCTTCCTGGGCCACCGCCGCGGCGGGCTCGCTTACGCCACCATCAGCGGTTCCGCGGCGTTCGGCGCGATCTGCGGATCGAGTACGGCGACGGCGGCGACCTTCGCCAAGGTGGCGTTGCCGCAGATGCTCGAGCGCAATTATTCGCCGGCGTTCTCGACCGGGGTGATCGCTGCGGGCGGGACGCTGAAATCGCTGATCCCGCCTTCGTTGGTGATGATCATCTACTGCGTGGTCGCAAAAACCTTCATTCTCGACATGTTCGTCGCCGCCATCGTTCCGGCGCTGATCACCATCGCTTTCAACCTCGTCGCCATCGGCGTCGTCGTGCGGCTCAAGCCGCAGGTCGCGCCGGTGAGCGTCCGGCTGCCGTGGAAGGAGCGCTTCGAGGCGGCTCGGCAGGCGGCGCCGTCGCTCGCGCTCCTTCTCGGTGTTTTCCTCGGCATCTATAGCGGCGTCTTCACCGTCAACGAGGCGGCGTCGGCCGCGGCCATCCTGGCGCTCTTGTTTGCGTTGGCGCGGCGCAGGCTTACCTGGGCGGCGCTTGTGCGCGGCATGTACGAGGCGGGCTCCGTCACCGCCATGCTGTATTTGATCCTGATGGCCGCCCCGATCTTCACCTATTTCATCAATCTGGCGCACGTGCCGGACGCCCTGGTGCGGTGGATCGACGGCCATCACTTCCCGCCGCTCGGCGTGATCTTCGCGCTCACGGTCGTCTATATCTTGCTCGGTACCTTCTTCGAGGAGATGTCGTCGATCCTCATTACGTTGCCGCTCATTCTCCCCATCATCGTCAATCTCGGATACGACCCGCTGTGGTGGGGGGTGATTTGCCTGATCCAGGTCGAAATGGCCATGATCCATCCGCCGTTGGGGATCATCGTGTTTTTGCTGCACGCCATCGCGCCGAAGATTCCCATGGGCACGATCTATCGCGGGGTGGTCCCGTTTCTGATCGCCGATTTCGGCGTTCTGATTATTCTCATCCTGCTGCCGGGGATCGTGCTTTGGCTGCCGCACTTGGTGGTGCATTGAGTCCGCGGGAATTGAGCGTCTCGCGCCGGCCGCGCGTTTTCAGGCCCGCGCGCTGACGGTATCCGCGATACGGCTTGCCATCGCTGTCAGGTGAGGCAGCAGGCGGCTCTGCGCCTGTTCGATCGTCATGGCGGAGGAAATCCAGATTGACGATACGGTTGCAAGCACACTCGCCCCGAGGCGAACGGGCACGGCGATGCCCGTCGCTTTCGGGTTTATCTCGCGATCTTGAATAGCGTAGCCCCTCTGGCGGATGGCATCGAGCAGCGTGGTCAGACGTTCGGTCTCGCTCGCGCCGCGATCCTCCGGTGCGCTCGACCGCGACAGCATGTCGAGAATGGCGCGCTGCTCCCTGCCGGGACAAAACGCCAGATAACAACGACCGGCGGCCGTTCGCAGGAGCGGCAACGACCGCCCGACCATGCCATGATCGATCGACAGCGCGCTCGCTTCATGCGTCGTCTCGCGCACCAGCATGTGATTTTCTTCGAACGTCAAAAGCGCGACCGGCCACACCAGCTCGCGGGTGAATTGGGTCATTAGCGGCGCCGCGATGTCCGCGATCCAGGCGTCCTCGACGAAGCCGTCGCTCAAGGTCCGCACCTTGCGCGCGAGGCAGTAGCGGTCGTGCGGACTGCTCCGCGTCACGAACCCGGCCCGGCTCAGCGTTTCCAGGAGGCGGTACACAGTCGGCCGCGGCAGCCGCGTGTCGCGGGCGAGTTCACCCACCGACGGCAGCTTGCGGCGGTTCATTGCGACCAGCACCGCCAAGCCGCGTTCGAACGAACGCACGCCGCCGTCTCGCGCCTTGCTGCTACGCCGCGCCAATGTCGTCCTCCCGGTTGATCAATTGTCCACCCTGCGGACATCGAGTCAAGACTGCTGGTCACGGCCGCCGCCACGCTCTAGCGTTTCGAACAAGATCGTAGGGAGGAGCTTGAACATGTCCGCGGCAACGTATCGCAACGAGCAGCAGGATCGGCCGGTGCCGCTGAGCATGAGCCATATCGGGCTCTATGTTCACGACCTTCCCGCGATGGAAGATTTCTACACCCGCGTGCTCGGCTTCACCGTCACCGACCGCGGCAAGGTCCGCGGCGCCGACATCGTGTTCACGAGCTGGGATCCCAAGGATCATCATCAGGTCGCGCTGGTGAGCGGACGGCCGAAAGACATCGGCTTCAATCACGTCAACCAGATTTCATTTCGTGTTGCGGCCCTGGAGGATCTGCAGGAGGTCTGGAAACGCGTGAAGGACGAACCGGGCGTGAGCGACATGCGGCCAATGGATCACGGCAATGCGTGGTCGCTGTATTTTCGCGACCCGGAAGGCAACCGGCTCGAAGTGTTCTGCGACACCAAATGGTACATCGAGCAACCGTGCATCGAGGAACTCGATCTTTCCCAGCCCGCCGAGCAAATCCGGGCGAAATCAGACGCGTTCTGCCGCGCCGCGCCCGGCTTTAGGCCGATCGCGCAATATCAGGCGGAACTCGCCGTGAAGATGGGCTTGAGAAAATCCTGATCCGAAAATCCTGACTCAAAAATCTTGCACACGGTGTGAGCCGATCATGGCATCGCCCGATTTCGACGTCTGCATCATCGGCTACGGTCCGGTCGGCGCGAGCCTTGCCAATCTGCTCGGGCGCAGCGGCCTTAAGACGGTCGTTCTGGAGCGCGAGCCGTCGGTCTATCATTTGCCGCGCGCGGTCGCGCTCGACGGCGAAGGCATGCGTCTCTTTCAGACGATGGGCCTCGCCGACGAATTGCTGCCGCGGCTCGACGTCAGCCGCAATATCCGCCACGTCAGCGCCGACGGCAAGCTTTTGCTCTTGATCGCGCGAAGCGGCAACGGACCCGAGGGGTGGAGCAACGCCTATCGCTTCTATCAGCCGGAACTGGAAGCCGTGCTGCGCGACGGCGTGTCGCGATGCTCCTCGGTTGACGTACGGCTGCGCTGCGACGTCTTCGCGCTCGACGAATCCGACGACCGTGTCCGTGTCCGCTACGAGAATCTTGCGGCCGGCGCGCTCGCGGAAGTGACCGCCCGCTACGTCGTCGGCTGCGACGGTGCCCGCTCGACAGTCCGGCGGTTCATGGGCGCGGCGCTGCAGGATTTGCGCTCGCACGAGCGCTGGATCGTACTCGACATGGTTCTCGACCAGCCGCCCGGCGGCGTGCCGGAAGCGGCCGACGAAACCGGCCGCGTGGTCGACGCGATCCAGTATTGCGATCCGTCGCGGCCGACGACCTTCATTCCGATGCCGGGCAAGCGTCATCGCTGGGAATTCATGTTGATGCCGGGAGACGACGCGGCAACGATCACGCGGCGGGAGCGCATCTACGAATTGCTGCAGCCGTGGAAGATCGATCCGGCCAAATCGACGATCGAGCGCGCCGTCGTTTATACCTTTCACTCAGCGCTTTCGACACAGTGGCGGCGCGCCCGGCTGCTGCTCGCCGGCGACTCCGCGCACCAGATGCCGCCATTCCTGGGGCAGGGCATGTGCTCCGGCCTGCGGGACGCCGCGAACCTCGCGTGGAAGCTCCGCGACGTGATCAGGGGCGATGCCCCCGACAGCCTGCTCGATACTTATGAATCGGAGCGCATTGAACACGTCCGCGCTTACATCGAGCTCGCGGTCGAGCTCGGCGGCGTCATCCAGACCACCGATCCGGAAAAGGCGCGCCTGCGCGACCGCGACCTGATCGCCAATCCGACCATGTTGCGGCCGCTCGCGCCGCGGCTCGGTCACGGATTACACGGCGATGCGCCGCCGCCCGCTGGCACGCGCGCCGTCCAGCCGTGGCTCGCCGACGGCACGTTGCTCGACGATCGTGTCGGCTATCGCTTTGCGGTGCTGGCCAGTCCTCATCTGGTGGAGGCGCTCTCGGCAGCGGCGCGCACGAGGCTCGCCGGCGATGATGTCATCGTCGTCACGGCCGAGGGAAAAGCGGCCGACTATCTGACCGATCTCAACACCGGCGCCGTCGTCATTCGGCCGGACCGCTACATCCTGGGGACGGCATCGACGCCGGCCGAACTCGATGCGGTACTGGCGCGCCGGCAGTGGCCGGTCGGTTCCAAAGACGTTTCAAGGCGGACGCAAAAAGTAGCCGCCATCATCTAACTTCGGGAGGATTTCTTGGCATTATCGCGGGTTCCGTCCAATGCGGTCGATCACGTCGGCAGCCTGAAGCGGCCGCCGGATCTCGTTCACGCCTGGCGCGAGCGGGAGGCCGGCACGCTTCCCGCCGACGCGCTCAATGAGGTGCAGGACCGCGCCATTCGCGATGCCATCGCGATGCAGGAAAATCTCGGCCTGCCGATCGTCACCGACGGCGAGTTTCGCCGCGGCGGCTGGTCGCGGGGCTTTCTCAATGCCGTCGAGGGTTTCGACTTCCGCGGCTCTAAGCTCAAATTCCGGAACGACGAAGGATTCTCCACCGCGTCGCCGGCGCCGGTGGCGACAAAGCCCGTGCGGCGCGCCAGGCCGATCGTCAGCGAGGATTTCAAATTCATCGCATCGGTTGCCAAAAACCCCGCCAAGGTCACGATGCCGACCCCCTCGCACATGCACTTCGGCCATTTCAAGGACGCGGTCGATCCGAAGGTCTATCCGGACATCGACGCGTATTGGGACGACATGGTCGCGGTCTTTCAAGAAGAGATCAAAGACCTCTATGCCGCGGGCTGCCGCTATTTGCAGCTCGACGAGGTGCCGCTCGCACTTCTTTGCGATGACAACATCCGCGCACTGGCCAAGAGCGAAGGCGACGACCCCGACCAACTGGTCTCGCTCTATGTCGACGTCCTCAACCGCGCGGTCGCCGGCCGGCCCGCGGATTTGACGATTGGCATGCATCTGTGCCGCGGCAACATGGAAAGCCTCTGGATGGGCGACGGCGGCTATGCGCCGATTGCCGAGGCCTTGTTCGCGCGCTGCGACGTCGACGCTTATTTGCTCGAATACGATTCGGCGCGCGCCGGCGACTTCGCACCGCTGCGTCATCTCCCCGAGGGCAAGCGCGCCTATCTCGGGATCATCAGCACCAAGAATCCGACGCTCGAATCGCCCGACGATCTCCTGCGCCGGCTCGATGATGCGGCGCGCTACGCGCCGATGGAACGGCTCGGCATCTGTCCGCAATGCGGATTTTCAAGCGCCGCGATGTCGAAATTCGCGGTGCTGCCGAGCAAGGTCACGACCGATATCCAGACCCTCAAGATCGAGCTCATGGTCGATGTCGGGCGCCGCGCCTGGGGTCACGTATGACGGCCTTGGTCGCCGACCTCGACAGCTTCGGGCTGTTCACCGCCGACGCGGTGCAGAACCCGTATCCGTACTACAAGGCCATGCGCGAACGCGAACCCGTGCACTGGTCGGAAAAGGCGCAGGCCTGGTATTTTACGCGGTACGACGATGTGTTCGAATTGCAAGACCGGCCGGACCTGAGCGTCGATCGCATCGAGACGATCTATTCCTATCTGCCGCGCACCAATCCCGCGCGCTTCAGCGACATCGTCGAGCATTACCATCGCTGGCTGCTCTACCGCGATGACGCCTATCACGACCGCCTGAAGGCATTGTTCATGAAAGCGATGACGCCGCGCGCGGTGGAGCGGCTGCGGCCGATGATGCAACGCCGCGTCGACAAGATACTCGACGATCTGGAGGGGCGGGACGCGTTCGACGCCTATCTCGACTTCGCCGCGCGGCTGCCGACCCAGGTCATGCTCGATCTTCTCGGACTGCCCGACTCCGACGAATTGATGATGCGGCATTGGAGCGACCGCTGCTCCAATTTTCTGTTCCAGCCGGTCTCGCCCGACAAGGAAGCGATGGCGCAGGAGCAGCGCGACATTCTCGATGCCCAGCAGGCCTATTTCATGCCCTTGATCGAGCAGCGCCGGCGCCATCCCGGCGAGGACATGATTTCCGCTATGGTGCACGCCGACGTCGGCGGCGAGCGGCTGACCGATCTTGAAATCCTCGCGACCTGCAACATGATGGCGACCGCGGGTGGCGGCACCTCGCGCAGCGCCATCGCCATGTCGCTGTGGTGGCTCCATCAATTCCCCGACCAGCTCGCGAAGCTGAAAACCGACCCGCACAAGCTGATCAACCTCGCGGCCGAGGAGTTCCTACGCTACGACGCGCCGACACAGCGCGGTATTCGTACCGCGCGTGAGGACTTCGAAATCGGCGGCGTGTACATTCGCAAGGGCGATCTTCTCCACATCATGATCGGCGCGGCAAACCGCGACCCGGTGCAATTTGCCGACCCGGACCGCATCGATATCGAGCGCTCGCCCAACCGCCACGTGACGCTCGGGCACGGCGTGCATTATTGCCTCGGCGCGGCGCTGGCGCGGCTCGAACTGCGCGTCGCCGTTGCCAACTTTCTGATGCGTTTCCCCGACTATCGCCTCGCGAGCGACAGGATCGTATACATGGATCGCACGGCAAGCCGGCGTCCGACCGGCGTGCCGGTATTCGCCCGTTGAAGCGGCGAGGGAGGGACGCATGAGCGACAAGGTCGTCATTGTCGGCATTGGCTCGACTGCGCTTGGCCGCCATCCGGACAAGTCGGTGAAGGACCTCACGCGCGAGGCGGTGACGCTCGCCTTGGACGACGCTGGCGCGGGCATGGCCGACATCGAGGCGGCGTGGTTTTCCAACACCCGCCAGGGCATGATGGAAAATCAGAACACCATCCGCGGCCAATGCGCGCTACGCGCCATGGGCTTCGAGACCATCCCGATCGTGAATGTCGAGAATGCCTGCTGTTCCAGCTCGACCGGGCTCAACCAGGCGTTCGCGCAGATCAAAGCGGGCCTGTGCGAGATTGCGCTCGTCGTCGGCGCGGAGAAGATGTTTTATCCCGAGAAGAAGGACCTGATGTTCCAGGCGTTCCTCGGCGGCTGGGACGTGCACGACATGGAGCGGACCAAGCAAGTCCTGCTCGGCCTCGGCGAGGGTCTCACCTTGCCGCCGGAGGCCCATGCCGACACCGGTCAGCACAGCGTGTTCATGGACATCTACGCGTCGCTGGCGCGCCAGCATATGCGCCTCTACGGCACGACAGCGCGCCAGATCGCGGCGGCGGCGGCGAAGAGCCACTTCCACGCCACCATGAATCCGCTGGCGCAATACCGCGTTGACATGTCGGTCGATGAGGTGCTCGGCGACAAGCTGATCTCCTGGCCGTTGACGCGCGCGATGTGCGCGCCGATCAGCGACGGCGCGGCGGCGCTGGTCGTTTGCTCGCAAGAAGCATCGAAGCGCTTCAACAGCGAACGGGCAATCGAGGTGATGGCGTCGGCGCTGGTGTCGGGATCGCGCCGCGCAAATGACGACCTCAGCCGCCATCTCGGCCGCGTCGCAGCAAACAAGGCGTATGAGCAAGCGGGCATCGCCCCGCAGGACATCGATGTCGCCGAGGTCCACGACGCCTCCGCATTCGCCGAGGTCCTGCAGACGGAAAACCTCGGTCTGTGCGCGCCGGGCGACGGCGGCAAGATGGCCGAACGTGGCGAGACGCGGCTCGGCGGCCGTGTTCCTGTGAACACGTCGGGCGGGCTCGTCTCCAAGGGGCATCCGATCGGCGCCACCGGCGCCATTCAGATTCACGAGTTGGTCACGCAATTGCGCGGCGAGGCTGGCGCGCGCCAGGTCGAGGACGCGCGGTTTGCGGCGGCGGAAAACGGCGGCGGATTCTTCGGGGTCGAAGAGGCCGCGACCGTCGTGACGATCCTGGGCGCAGCCTGATGCGGCCGATCGAGTTTTTCTTTCGCGCCGCCGCGCGCACGCCGAATGCCATCGCCGTCATCGCGCCGGATCGCCGCGTGACATTTGCGGAGCTCGCCGCTGAGACGATGCGGGTTGCGGCTTTTCTCAGGGCCGAGGACCCGACGCCGCAGGCACGCGTCTGCGTGGGCTGCCGGAATTCGATCGAGCATCTCATCGCGATCGTTGCCGTGATCGCGGCCGGCAAGACCTGGGTCGCGCTCAATCCCCGCAACGGCGATCCCGAGTTGCGGCGCATTGTCGAATTCACCGCGCCGGCGGCGCTTCTGGTCGACGAAGCGATGGCGGGCCGGATCGACACGAGCGGCATCGCGACCTATCTGCTCGACGGGCCGGATACGGTCTTTCAGCGCGCCCGAAACGCCGAGGCGACATTCGCCCGCACCTATTTGCCGCTCGACGCCACGACGGCGATCAAGTTCACCGGCGGAACGTCCGGCACGCCGAAGGGCGTGATGCAGCCCTATCGTGCCTGGAACACCTGCATCGTCTCGCAGCGTCATGCCTACAATTTTACGCCGCGCGACCGCTATCTGGTCAACGCGCCGCTGACCCATGGGGCCTCGACCTATATTCTGCCGATTCTTGGATGCGGCGGTGCGTTCGTCTTCCCCGACGACACGAAGCCCGAGACTTTGCTGCGCACCATCGCCGAACATGACGTCACCACGTTCTTCGCCCCGCCGACCATGATCCAGATGTTGGTCGAAGCCGCGCGTCGCGTGAACGTGCCGACGCCGACGCTTAGGAACGTCATTTATGGCGGCGCGCCGATGCGGCCGAACCCCATCCGCGAGGCGCAGGACGCGTTCGGTCCGGTCATCCACGCGACCTACGGGCAAACGGAAGCGCCGCAGATCATCGCGTATCTCAGCGCCGCCGAGCTGACCGACCCCGACAATCTCGCCGCCGCCGGCCGGCCGACGCTGCTCACCGATGTCGGCATCATGGACCAGGACAAACGCCTGCTGCCGCCAGGTCAGTTGGGCGAGGTCGTCGTGCGCGGCGACCTCGTCATGACCGGCTATTTCAACATGCCGGACAAGACCGCGGAAACGATCATCGACGGCTGGCTGCACACCGGCGACCTCGGCCTGTTCGACGCGCGCGGCTATCTGTTCCTGCGCGACCGCTTGCGCGACGTCATCATCACCGGCGGCTTCAACGTCTATCCGAGCGACGTCGAAACGGTGCTGAGCCGCCATCCTGCGGTCGCGAACTGCGCTGTATTCGGCATTCCCGACGATCACTGGGGCGAGGCCGTGCATGCCGCCGTCGAGCCGAAGCCGCACGCCAGCATCGACGAGCAGGATGTCATCGCTTTCCTCAAGCGGGAGCTTGGGTCGGTGAAGGCGCCCAAGGGCGTGCATGTTCTTCAGTCGATGCCGAAGAGCGCGGTCGGCAAGGTGCTGAAGAACAGCGTCCGAGACGAGGTGATCGCCGCATTATCCGCGCAGCGGAGAGCTTAGGCGCCACGGGGGCCGCGCAGCGCACGGGGCGCAAGCCTGCAGCGCGGCGGCTACGCGGTGTTTCGGTCGAGGTGCGCCGCCTACCCGAGGGCGCGGACAACGCCGCGCTCGATGAGGAGGCAGCGGTCGAGCACGTGGTTGAGCGGATCGGCGTGGGATTCTGCAACCAGCATGGCGACGCGTTCACGCTTGAGATTGGCCAGCACCTCGGCGAGACGCTGCACCAGCGCCGGCGCCAGGCCCTCGAAGGGTTCGTCGAGGACGAGCAGGCGCTGGCCGGCCATCAACGCACGGGCGAGTGCGACCATTTTCTGCTGGCCGCCGGACAATTCG
>Ga0116134_1001521_pt1 | contig 11665 bp, 8 predicted proteins | sample June2015DPH_19_5_FD_89737 | JGI IMG/M metagenome (GOLD analysis project Ga0116134, IMG submission 89737) | Peatland microbial communities from SPRUCE experiment site at the Marcell Experimental Forest, Minnesota, USA - June2015DPH_19_40 | ecosystem: Environmental > Terrestrial > Soil > Wetlands >...
GCTGGGCTGGAAAAGGATCTACAGCCGCAGCGGATGGAATCAAAACTCTCCCCTTAGTCACAAAAATCGCGAAACCTGGACAGCATTTTAAGTCGGACCGTCGTTTTTCCGCAGCCTGCTAGAACACTTATCGCGCAAACGAATGCATTGGGCCGGCAATATCGGTGCACGCAGGAAACAACCATTTCAAGGTTCCACTATCGAAATTGCCTTCCCGCTGTACTCCACAGTCTTGTCGGGGTTGGCCACTGGTGCGGCTGAGGCGCCGCGCCCGGAAGACACCCAGACGACATTGATTTGAATGCTCGCATGCATTTCGGAGTACTGGCCCTTCCGATCACCGATCGTCAGAGTCTTGGTTGACTCAGACCAGCGCACTGGAATGACAGCATGCGCGCCCTTTTCGTAGTCGTAGCTGTCTCCACCATCCTGGTAGAGATCGAACGTGCCGTCGGCTCCCTTGTAAATCCGAAGTTCGATGGGGCCTGCGGGTTTCTCACTCGTGTACTCAATTTCTGGGCCGAGGGGAATGATCGAACCTGCTCGTATGTAGAGTGGAATGCGGTCGAGAGGAGCACCCGCGTCAACTTCACGGCCTCCCTTCTGTGATGTTCCCGTCCAGAAGTCGTACCACGCTGGAGAATCTGGCAAATACAGAGTTCTGCGAGTAGCATCCGGCTGCAGCACCGGGCTGACAAGGATCGCAGGTCCAAACATGAACTCATCACCGATGTCGCGTGTATTTGGATCAGTCCGCCAGTCCATCACCAGTGGCCGCTGGATCGTGTAGTCCTCATTGGTGACGCGCCAGGCGAGGGAGTAGATATATGGCATCAGACGATATCGAAGCTTGTCATAGTCGACCAAGATCGGCCGAACTTTGTCGAAAGCCCAGATCTCATTTTGCGGCCGGTGCCCGTGAGTACGGAAAATCGGACAGAATATTCCGTACTCGAACCATCGTGCGTAGAGTTCCTGGAATCTTGGATCCGCAACAGGATTGTCGTGCGGCGGCCAATAGCCTCCTATGTCCGTTGTCCAATACGGATAACCGGAGAGCGCGAAATTCAGCCCGGCGGCCACCTGATGGCGCAAACCCCAATAGGAGCCATAGACGTCGCCAGACCACACCGTGGCTCCAACGCGTTGCTGGCCGAAGAAAGCGGATCGTGTCAGGAGAAAGACTCGCTTCCGGTTCGTCGTCGCTCTCCAGTGCTGCTGGATTCCGACAGTATGCGTGAACGGGAATATATTCGTATACTCGGCTCCGTTGCCAATCGCAATCTGCTTGTTGCTGAGAATCGCGTCGCCCCAATGCGGCCAGTATTCTTCGGGCTCTGCGCTGTCGAGCCAGAACGCATCCCATCCCTGCGAAAACAACTGGCTGACCAGGTTATTCCAATAGAAATCGCGCGCCTGCGGATTCGTCGAGTCGTACACGTGAGCATTCGGCACATCGAAGTGTTTGGCAACGAGTTCCTCGAAATTCTGCGCCTTCGTATCAAACATTCCCCACACCGACAACATGGCGTGAACATGCTCATCGTGCAACTGCTTCAGTTCACCGGGAACATCCGGGAAATTAGAATTGAAGACGGGATCGCCTTCCGTTTTCCACCAGAACCAGTCCTGCACGATCGCATCCAGTGGAATGTGCTCTTCACGGTAACGATGCGCGATTCCTAAGACCTCGTCTTGCGAAACGTAGCGATCCTTCGACTGAAAAAAGCCATACGCCCATTGGGGAAGCATCGGCGTGTGCCCGGTGAGGTTTCGGTATTCATGGATCATCTGATCCATTTCCGGACCGTAAATGAAGTAGTAGTCCACAGCATGTCCTGCGACCGAACTCAGACTCAAGTCCAGTGGGAAGCGATTGTCCACGTAGGTAAGGGAGGCGGTATTCCACATCAAGGCGTAGCCCTTGCTCGACAACAGCAATGGAATCGCGACGTCAGTATTGTTCTGGCCGAGTTCCACAGTGGCTCCGCGGTAGTTGAACAAGCCACTCTGATGCTGTCCCAGACCGTAGAGTCCCTCCGAGAAGTCCGCCGAAAATCGATCTTCGACGTGCAATGTTTTCTCTCCATTCAACTCGACGGGTTCGTAAGTTCGCGGGATCGAGTTTCGCTCCCGCAAAAGGGTCTCGCCTGCCAGCGTGCTGTATTGAACGTTCCCCCACTTCAATGAAAACTCGATCTTCAGCGTGTAGGTTGTGAGGATTACCTCATCCGCGGTCTGTGATATCTGGAACTTCGCCCCTGGACACGACTCCTTCGAATCAAGCATCCATGGTTGGTTCTGTCGGATCGCGTTGGATGGCTCAGGATTGGCGACAAAATGTATAACGGCGGAACGGCAAACGGAAACATGAACCTGCTCGGCTCCCACCGAGACAGTCATACCATCCGGAGCCGGCGAATACTTCCCCGGAGGCAATGGAGGTGTTTCCCACAACTGAGCCCATGTATCCGTTGGACTCCAGAGCAAAAAGCACATCGCGAGAAGAAGAGAACTTCTGACACTGAACAGCCGGACACTGATCACTCTCACAACGTTCATCGCGCGAAATACCTGAGGTATTAGCATGGATACGCCTTTCGAGAGATCTAGCAAACATATGTTCTAGATCACGCTTCTTTCCAAGGACCCGTAGCTCGGCAAGGGAAACGATTTTCGAACCTATCTTTTGTCGAGCATCAGAACGACGCTGGCATGTGGCTCAAGCGTGGTGCTGACGCGATCTCCCGCAGGCAAACGCTCGCCGGTCCAGGCGTTCTTCATGTCATAGTGCCCTGCCGACACGAAGTCCGACAAAGCGCGATCGAAAGTGAGGGCTTTTTCGCCGAGATTGAATGCGGCGAGAGCATGCTGATCCCCCGGTAAGTCGGCAGTCCAGATCACGAGATCACCTTCGTGCAACACTTGCCGCGACGCCGTAGCGGCCTGGTCGATCTTCAAGACGTCGGCATTGCACAGCAGACGCAGAGTGTCCTGGTCAAGCAGGGTGAGGTTGGCGCCGATGATCAGCGGACTGCGAGCCATAGCCCAAAGGCTTATTTGCGTCTGTTGCTCTGCAGGCGTCAGACGCGTATGGCGCGGTCCTGGGCCGACGTCGGGGTACGGACGCAACTCGCCGACCGGCAGCATGTCCGCATCCGGCCATTTTCCTTGCTTTGTATATTGAGCCCAAAGTGCAGCGTTCTCAAATTGGTTCTTGATGCCGATTGGGAAGTCCGAGTTACCGATCCAGATGTCCCAGATGTCGTTCGATATGCGCCACATCTGGGCGAGGTCGCCGACTTCGGCGTGATGCTCAACAGCGGTCGGCCCTGGCGAGAGGCTCAGTACAATGTCGCGACCGCTACGCTGTATCGCCAGCTTGACCTGCCGAATTTCGCTGGCCTTGTAGGGATGATCCGCAATGCAGTCAACCTTCAGGAAATCGACGCCCCAGGTAGCGTATTGACGAAGGAGAGAGTCGTACCACGCCTGACCGGCGGCGGTATCCTTAATTCCCCAGCTTGTGGGGTCCCAAGGACAGGCGTCATTCTGGTCGGCGGCATCCTGAGCCTTGAAAGCTGAGCCTTCGATTGGCAGATCGCGGAGAACACTCTCCCGAGGAATGCCGCGGATAATGTGAACGCCGAACTTGAGGCCCTTTGCATGGACCGACTTCGCGAACTCCTGGAAACCCGCGTTCCTGCCATTCTGCAGAGCGGACGGGAAACGCACGGTCACGGGAATAAACCGGCCATTCTCGTCCACCGCATACTTCAGCAGGTCAGGCTTGGGCCTGTCCTCAGGATTGACCATATACCAGCCCTCGTCGATGACGGCATAGTTATAGCCGAAAGGCTTGAGTTTCGTGGCCAGGGCCTCGACATTCTCGCGGAACTGCTGTTCGTTGATGCGCAAGCCGTAGGAGTCCCAGCTGTTCCATCCCATGGGAGGCGTCGGCGCGACCAACTTACTCATAGTGCGAGCCTCTTGCGCCACTAGCTTGCCTTGCAGACAAAGAAGATTGCCGGCAATCAATAGCGCAGCCATCACATGGCAGAATAAAGAATTGTCCGATCTCACTAATCCTCCTTCGAACAATGCCAACAGCACAGTTCGCTCTTAAAACGTCAAACGGAGCACGTATGCATACTTGGTCGGTGGCTGCGCGGGCAGTGCTACGTGCAATCCATCGGGACGCTGCTGGAATTTCGGCTTTGCATCGCTGCCCAACAGCGACACGCTTTGTACGGGTTGGCTTCCCACGGTCGCTGCGAGCGAGCGAATGACAGCCTCTCCGTTCGCCGGCCAAGCGAGACCGATCACATAGAGCGCGTCGGCTTTGGTGGTGAAGCGAAAATCCTCAGGCGTGTAGTGAGCGGTATCAGTGTCGTGAAACGAACCAGCCGCCACCTTTGTCGGTCCCTCGCCGTAAATCCTCCAGGGGCGAGTGCCATAGATGGCGTCTCCGTTGACATTCAACCAGGAACCCACTTCAAGCAGTACCCGTTGTACCTCCTCAGGGATGGTCCCGTCCGAACGCGGGCCGATGTTCAGCAATAGGTTTCCGTTCTTGCTGACGATATCAATGAGCTGGTGAACCACGGATTCCGGTGACTTGAAGGTGTCTTCTTTGATGTAGCCCCAAGACTTGTTGCTTACGGATGTATCGGTTTGCCACTGTGGAGTACGTGTGTCGTCGAGTTGGCCACGTTCCACATCCAGCACACCAGCGTGCGCCTGCATAGCGTAGTCCTTGTAGTTGATGACTCCGACGTGATCGCCATACTTCAGGGAACGGTTGTAATAAAACGCGGCAAAACGCGTGAGATTCGGCCGGATCGAAGCCTGGCCGATCCACCAGTCGAAGTAGACGAGATCGGGATGATATTTCTCGACGAGTTCGGCGCCCCGAGCAAGCCAGTCGTCGGTCCACGCCGACGAAACATAGGTGAAATCACTGCCGACGGGAGTTCCCCAGTTGATGACCCCCACTTGTGCCGGACCATAGAAGGCGGCAAATTGCGGGTCGTTAACATCAGAGGGAATTTTGCGGCCCACACCCATGAAGAAATCGTGTTCCACCCGATGCGACGAAACGCCAAAATAGAGGCCTTGTGCCCGTACGGACTTGGCTAGATCGCCAATGACATCGCGGTGGGGCCCCATCTTTGCAGCCGTCCAATCGCTCAGTCCGCTGTCGTACATGGCAAAACCATCGTGATGTTCCGCCACCGGTACAACGTACTTCGCGCCCGCTTTCTTGAACAGCTCGGCCCATTCAGAAGGATCGAAACGCTCCGCCTTGAACATGGGGATGAAATCTTTGTAGCCGAACTTGTCCTGTGGTCCGTACGTAGCGATGTGGTGCTTGTACGCGTCGAAACCAGGCTCATACATATTCCGCGGATACCATTCGTTGCCAAAAGCTGCGACCGAATAGACTCCCCAATGAATGAAAATGCCGAACTTCGCATCCTGGTACCAGGCAGGAGCCTCATATTTCTGCAGTGACTCCCAGTCGGGCCGGAACGGGCCTTGGTTAGCGATGGCATCAACTTCCGTCAGGAGAGCTGCTCGCTCGGCGTCGTACTTGCTGCTAGCCTTTTGCCAGATCTGATCAATCTTCGCCGGCTCCTCCGAAGCGGTGGGAGCCGTGGGGCTTTGAGCGTACATGATGGAACACGCGGAAAAAAGCAACACGATACCGCCGAACCAACGAATCAATAATGATGAGAACAATTGATGCAACCTCATGATCTCCTCCCGGTCAATCTGGGTTCGTTGCCTCACACCGAACTGCAATAAAGTGCCGGACTCGATTGCAAAAGCGCTTGCGGTTCCAGAGATCCCTAACCATGCAGTTCTCTGCATTGCTTACTCCGGAAGCGTCTTGGATCCTTTCACTCGAAATGTTCCCGAGGCCGACGGCGCTTCGGTATTCGGCTGAGCGTACAAGCCACTCACGGTTAAGAAGGCGATCATCGCGATAAGAACCCGCACTTTGGTTTTCTCCATTTCCTTTCTCTTCCCCTGCGACTGAGTTGCTCAAGCAAAACATGCAATCGTTATCAAGAATCTGCCTTATGAATCTCGTGATAAACGGCATATCGCTCATGCACAATGATCGCTAAAGGCACAAACGTCACGGCCTGGTTTTGTGACCCTCCACGGAACGACAGTTTGCCGCCCGTCGGTTCGAGCCAACTCGCCGGGTCGTCGAGCTTACCCTTGAACTGCAGTGTCGGCCCGGGCTCTTGCTTCTCTTGCGCTGCGAAGTGCCGGTACCACTTTTCCCGAGGTTCTTCTTCGAGACGTGCGGCTAACACGATAGGGCCGTACATCGCAGCCTGAAGACTTTCCTGGTCGGGCAAGGGCGCAGCGTGCAAGTGCATAGCAAGGCTCAGTTCGATGCGGTCCCCGTTCTTCCAAGGCCCTCGAAGAACAAGGTAGCTGCTCGGATCCGCGAACGCAGGAACGAGGCGCCCGTTTATCTTCACGCTGCCGTCTTTGGCCCAGTACGGAACCCGCAGTTTCAGACCAACATCAACAGGTTTTGCCGCCGAAATCAGCAGAGTGGTTCCCTGCTCTTCCGGGAAAGACGTTTGCTGTGTCAGACGGATCCCTTTCTCTGGCCAGTTCATCTCCGAGGCGATATAAAGGTTCACGAAGATTGAACTTTCGTCATGGAAATAAATCGTGTCCGTCAGCTTGGCGAATTCCTCCGCGCCCGTGCCGTTGCAGCACCAGAAGGAGTCGAACGGCTTGGCGTAGATCTTCGAGTAACCGTTTCCGAGCGGCAGGTAGTAGACGGTTGTTCCGGTGTCAGGATCGATCGTACCCATGCGGTGATTGAAGAGCACACGTTCGTAGTAGTCCATGTACTGCGCTTGCGGCGACCATGCGAACAGGTGCCGAGTGAGCTTCATCATGTTGTACACGCAGCAATCTTCGGCCGTCTGTGCGCTGAGCTGTGTCGAGAGCACCCCGGGATCCGATCTCCAAAGCTCGAAATTACTGGTGCCTCCCGTGCAGAATGAACGTTCGCTGGTAACTTCGTCCCAGAAGTAATCCGCAATGTTCCAATAACGCCTGTCTCCCGTGAGTTCGTACAAACGGGCGGCGGCGATCACCTGCGGAACGTGCGTGTTAACGTGCAGGCCCTTAAGTTCGTCGCGGTGTGCGGCGAGCGGATCGAAGAAACCCTTCTTGTCGAAACGTTGTGCCAGAACCAGATACTCGTGCTTTCCCGTCACGCCGTAAAGGTTGGCCAGCATTTCGCCCATGCCTCCGTACTCCACCAGAAGCACGCGCTGCATTTGTTGTTCGCTCAACGGGTCGGACCAACTCCGCACCCAGCGCGCCATCCTCTCGACTGTGTCCAGAGCTTGCTGGTTGCCCGCCAGCGTGTACATGTCGAGATGGCCAGCCATCACTTTGTGAATGGTGTAGAACGGAGCCCAAACGCCCACTCCATCGCGCAGTCGGTCGAACAGCTCCTGAGGAAAGGCGCTGAGATAGCCGTTCTTGTGTTTCGCCTGGCACTTGGCCAGTTCGGCAACGATGAGATCGCCGTTACGCTTGAGTTCTTCGTCTCCCGAACTGGCGAACGCCAGCGCGCAAGCCGAAAGGTAGTGTCCGCCGGCGAAGTGCCCTCGCAGTTCGCAATCGGGCTTTTCCCAATCGCCCAGCGGCTCAGCAGAGGATGGCAGACCGGCAGTCAGGCGGAATGTATGAAGCAGCCGGTCGGGAGGGAGCGTCTTTAAATATCGCCGATTAGCCTCGGCCGCCTCACTGAACGTCCCCGGCTGAAGCCGTACATTCTTTATTGGGAATGGACTCGCTTGCGGCACCACGACCTCGTGGTTCACGGCCTTGGATGCAGCAGCGGAACTGGCACTATTGCCTTGGGCCTCAAACGCGAATGCTGGGGAGCGAAGCATCGCGCCCGCGCCGACGGCAGCGGCGGTAGCGACGAACTCACGGCGGCTAACGGTTTTCATGACGATCTCCTTTGAGACAAGACATTCTGTTCCCGCGCTGGAGAACTTACTGCACCGCAAACGAATAGAGGTTCACGCTAAACGGAGGAACGGTCATCGCATCAGGTATCGACCTCAGTTCTTGCTCCTGCACCTCAACCTCTGCCTTTTGCCCCACTGCGATGGTAGCTTCAACCGATGATGGAGCCATACGCCACAGATGACCCTGGTTCGCGAGCTTTACGCCGTTGATCGCGAGTCGCAGCTGCTGCTCAGAATCTGACGGATTCAGCACAGCGAACGTCAAAGTTTTGTGGTCGTCATTGAGAGCAGCGCCAACGTCCAGTGGATAAGTATCGCTGCCTGGATTGACCGCGGGTTGGTCGCCGCCAGCCGGATAAATCGGCTTGGGCTGCGGCGAGTCTCCCGACACTTCCACCGGAATCGTGCCGAAGTGTTCGCGATACATCTTGAATAGGAGACCCGTCGGATTCAGAACCGCATTGGTTCGGTCTTCACTGATCATTGCGGTTGCAAATGTGAATGCACCTAACTGGTAGAGATCAGAATGGCGAAACATCTCGTGAAAGGCCCAGGCATAGGCAGGAACCACTTTGTAAGAATTCGGCGGAGCACCGATATATGCCCATTCGTCGAGACTGATCGGCACCGGCTTTGCTTTGAGTTCGGGGATACGCTTCAAGTACTCCTGATAGTGCTCGTATTTCGACCGGACCTGGGTCGCTGGCGCTCGTTCCCACTCGACCAGGCTCTGCGGACCGGCATCGACCTTTTCACCCGTCTGAAGGTCGGTTCGCTTTCCGCTGGTGGAATAGAAATGCTCACTGATCATATCCATGTTGTCGAGACAATGCGCCAGCAAGTTGCCGCTCCAATCCCCGGGAGAGAGATACTCAGGCACGATCTGACCGTTGAGACGCTTCGCCTGTTTCGAACCTGTCATTGCGTCCGGCATTGCACCGGCGGCAATTAGCATGATCGTGGGATCTACTTGTCGCATCGCCTTCGCGAACATGTTGTGCTTCAATTCCCATTGTGCGACGGGCATGAAGCCGAGTTGCCACTCGCCCCACGGTTCGTTTCCAACGCCCCAAAGTTTGATGTGGTACGGCTCCGGATGACCATTCGCAGCACGCAACTTCCCCATCGGCGTGGTGACAGCTCCATTCGTATACTCGACCAGTTGCGCCGCGGACCAGGCATCTCCGAAACCGCCGTTGACCGTCACATAAGGCTCAACATCCAGTAAGCGGCAAAGCGTCATGAATTCATCGGTCCCGACGTCGTTAGGCTGCACCGCGTGCCAAACCGGATCCATGATCGGAGGACGCTTGTCCGGATCGCCAATCGCATCGCGCCACTCGTATCCGGAAACAAAGTTGCCCCCGGGCCAGCGATACACGCCGGAATGCAGTTGCTTCAGGGTCGCAATGACTTCCGCGCGATAGCCCTGGACGTTGTCGGCTGGCATTAACGAGACTGCTCCGACGTGAAAAGAGCCAGTGCCGGTGCCAACAATCTCCAGCCGGGCATTGTCGCTATCACCTTGCGCCTGGAACATTAGCGGGAACTTGCGATATTCAGTTCCGATTTTGTTAATGACAACCGTCTGGCGGTCAGTCGCGGCATTGCCCCAGATCAGACTCACCTTCACCCGTGTGCCAGGCGTTCCTGCGAGAGCAACGCGTCCTGTGTAAGACTTTTCTTTACGCACGGCCAACCCGGCTTGCTGGATTCCATGCTCTTCGCCGGAACTCAGCTTCACCAGCGGTGTGTGCTCCCCGACATAAGGGCGAACTGAGTCCATGGTGACGAATTCGTCCGCGGCGATCGGCGTCCAATGACGCAGCGTTACACGTCTCCAGGCTGGTCCGGATGGTTCGGCGGGCGGATGCGAGTTGACCGGGAAATAAAACTTGCGGTCATCGAGCATCTCGGCCCAGATGTTGTTATTCACGATGCCGCCGATGTGTTCGAGAAACTGGCCGTAAATGTATTTCGAGATCGGAGTGCTGGTTTTGGACGTGTCGATAGTGGCATGGACTGGCTGGGTTTGAGCGGAGCAGAGAGTTGTGAACAGTAGTGCCAAAAGCATCAGGATTGGATTCTTATTTTTCCAAAGCACAGTCGGAAACCTCCAGTCGCAAATGACGAGCAAACGCTTACTCTAAGAAAGGTAGACGAATCAAAACGTGAACGATTCGGCTCCTTGCGTGTGGTTTCGTTAGAAGAGTCTCGGTGCAAAGTCCTTGAGATCGCGGCGCCAGGTCTGCCATTCGTGATCCGTCCCAGGTGATTCGTAGAACACATGCTGAATCTTCGCTTCGTCGAGTGAGGTATGCAGTCTCAGGAGTCCGGCGTGCATTCTCTCGGGTTCTGCGGTTCCGACGCCCAGCCAGAGCAGGTGCACTTTCTTGGCAAACGCGGCCGGATCAGCAAATACACTGTTGTAATCGGTCTCGGGATCCAGTTTTCGGTTTCCTAGGACGAGCATCCCGCCCGCTCCACTGAATCCGCCAATGTAGGAAAACATATCGAGATGATTCAGCGTGATCTGGAATGTCTGCATACCGCCCATCGATAGGCCAGCCATCGCGCGATGATCGCGATCCGAAAGTGTTCGGAAGGTGGAATCAATGTAGGGGATGAGGGCCTGCGTCACGTCATCTTCGTATGCCGAAGCCATGTCCTGCATCGCCTTCATCATTTCGGGGGACCCGAATGGCTTTCCAATCCGAAGGCTCGGACTAACCCCACCATCCCCGTGCCGATCATTCAACCATTTGACAAGTGCAAGGTGTGCGGCAACGACATGCCCTGCAAGTTCATCAACCACAAACAGGTGAACCTATGAGCACCGATGCCTTCACCGATTCGGGCAACTCACCGCCTGAGCCCTTCGTCCATGCCGTCCGTGAATCAGTCTCTTTATCGCCGACTAGGGAACGGGTTGAATCGGCGACTGAAGCAGCCAGATCGACTAGACAGGTCAGCCCAGAAGTGGCTGGATTTATCGAGAGGGTGGTTGTGCCAGCACTCGTTAAGAGGTACATTTCACAATTGAGTTCAAGTCGGGAACACGGTGGGTAACGGGATGACATCCAACAATCTATGTGCTGCTTATGCCCGAGTTTCGAGCGACAGACAGAACCCGCTGTCCCCCACCGACCAAGTGCGGAAGTGCCGAGAATTCGCCGATGGCAACACTCTCATCGTCCTTGAAGACCATATCTACATGGACGAAGACAGCGGCGTCGGTTCAGATCGCCCAGCATTTCAGAGATTGCTGAACGCTGCCCTCTCACCGGGCAGGCCCTTCGACACAATACTCGTAGACGACACCAGCCGCCTGTCTCGAAGTCAGTGGGAGTCGATGAGAACCATCGAGAGATTGAAATTTGCGGAGGTACGAGTCATCTTCATCTCACAGGGCATCGACACCAATTCTGAACAGTCCGATGTACAGATGACCGTCCACGGCTTGGTGGACTCACTTTACGTAAAAGAACTGGCGAAGAAGACGCACCGAGGTCTGGAAAGTTGTGCCATGGAGGGTCTTCATACAGGAGGTCGTTGCTACGGCTACATCGCCGTTCCTGTTGGGGAGGGTGAATCAAAGAGGTTGAAGATCAATGAGACCGAAGCGGCGGTAGTCAGAGAAA
>Ga0116134_1001522_pt1 | contig 11654 bp, 9 predicted proteins | sample June2015DPH_19_5_FD_89737 | JGI IMG/M metagenome (GOLD analysis project Ga0116134, IMG submission 89737) | Peatland microbial communities from SPRUCE experiment site at the Marcell Experimental Forest, Minnesota, USA - June2015DPH_19_40 | ecosystem: Environmental > Terrestrial > Soil > Wetlands >...
CGCCTCGTCATCCACGACCCGGCGGCTAACTCGCAATCGCCAGTTTAGGGGTGAATTCCGGCAGCGGATTCAATTGCTGAAGCCGATTGGGATCATAGAGCACGCGGTTTCGCCGCGTTTGAACCAGGCTCTCCCGCCGCAACTGGGTCAGGCACAAGCTGATCGTTTCGCGCGCAACGCCCACCGCCTGCGCGAGTTGTGCGTGCGTCATCCGCAATTCAATCCCCCCCGGAACCGCCCGCGCCGCCGGAGTATCCTTGAACCGAAGGAGCGTTTTGATCAGCCGAAGACGGCAATCCTCGAACACGAAATGGCTTCCTTCGTTCCAGGCTTCCTGCAGTTGCCGCGTCATGCTTTCGACAAACTGTAGCGCCAGTTCGCCGTGGCCCAGGATGATTTCCCGCAGCCGATCCGCCGCAATGACCCACGCGGAGGAATTGCCCACGGAGATCGCCAAATTCTGGTAAAGGGGAATATTCCCCAAAGAGGCGAATCCGAAGCATCGCCCAGAACCCATAATATCCAGCAGCCGGCGGTCGCCGTGCGGGGCCACTTCAAACAGGCGAATCTCCCCCGTCTCGGCGACGAAAAAGTCCGTCGCCCGGTCCCCCGGTTCGAAAATGGTCTGGCCGTCGCAGTAATTCACTTGCCGCGACCCCGAATCGCTCTGACGAACAAAATCAGCGATCGCGCTGCTCCCAACGATCTCGCTCACGAAACACCGGTCCTTCCAGGGCATCCGCCCGCTCGTATCCGGCGAATTAGATCTGCTACAAAAGTAGCATCGGCAAATTGTGCGCGAAACGATCACTCAGTTTTTCACCTGCGTGGCCAGGATGCGGGCGATGGCCTCGCAAATGTCGGCGCGATGGATCCCGCTCAGGGCAAGCGCGAGCTGCGTCTCCATCAGTCCATACGGAATCCCCGTGTCATAACGTTGCCCCTGCGTCACCACGCACCAGTATTGATCCGTGTGCTGGCGCAGGTGTTCCTGGGCCGCGGTGAGTTGAAACTCGTTCTTCTCCCGGATGTTGCTCTTGATCAGGTATTCGAGCGAATCGAATATCCGCGGCGAAAAAACGTGCATCCCGAAATGCGCCAGGTAATTCCCGGCCGGCTGGCCCGGCGTCACCAGCTTCTCCCGCGCCAGCTCGATCGACGGCTTCTCGACGATGAGCATCACCTTGTAAATGCCCCGCCGCTCTTCAATCGCCTCACCCCGGATCACCCCGAACAGGTGCAGCAGCCGCTCCAGCGTCGGCTGAACGCCCGAGACCGCCTCCAGCGTGTTCTTCTCATACACGTTCAGCAGTTGACGCGCGCAGCGGTCCTTGATGTCGCTGATGTAAACGTGGTCCCCAAGCAGCAAAAGAAACGGATCGTCGCCCACGAATGCCTTCGCCTGGTAAACCGCATGTCCGAATCCTTCGGGGGTGTGCTGCTCGGCAAAGTGCAGGCGCTCGCCGAAAGCCTCCAGCTTTTCCGATTCCAACAGCGCCCAATCCTTCCCGCGAAACGGCTTGACCATGTTGTCGTCGAGCCTGCGAAAATATTCCCGATATTGGTTCTCCTCGCCGGGTTGGGTGACGATGCAGATCTCCTCGATGCCGGAATCGATCGCCTCCTCGCCGATGATCTGGACGATCGGCTTGGTCAGACCGTCGCGATCGACCAGGGGAAACATTTCCTTCTGAACCGCGGTCGAAGCGGGATACTGCCGCGTCCCCCGACCCGCCGCCGTGATCACCGCCTTGCGAACCTTGGCCATGAAGATCTCCTGAGCGCGTAGTTTAGCCGCCGCGGCCTCGCGGCGGAATTAGCGGCGGAATTATCAGTAATCCCGCCGGCAGAATATCCACGCCGCCAGCGCCAGCACGACCCCTTCAAACCCAAGCGATGTGCCGACGATCCAGCCGGCGCTTCGGCTGCGCATTTCGGCCTGCACCTCCCGCATCGGAACGGGTTTGCCGTTGAGTTCAGTGGAAGAATTCCCCGAATCGTCCTGATTATCGCGAGAAACATGTTCCAGCCGGGCGCTGCTGATCAGCATTCGCTCCAGAAGCGCCACCGTTTCCGTGGTCTTGGGAAGAACGGTCTTGATGTCGTAAAAGATCGCGTGGGGCCGATCGAGCACGCCATGCATGTCCTGGCGCTTGGCCCGGTCGCTCTTGAGTTCGGATTGGTACATGGTCACGTAGTCGCTGTTTCGCGTGGTGGGCCGGGTCGCCGCCGTCCGCTGCCACCGGGCGAGCCGCTCTTGCGTCAATTGAATCTGCTTGTCCAGGCGAACCGCCGCGGATTCTTCCGTCAGCTTGAACGTCAGGAGCGTCACTTCCGTCGTATGCACGCCGAACGTGAACACCCAGAACAGAAATGTCAGCAACACCGCCGCGACGGTGGATCGCGTCCATACCCCGATCAAAACGCAGAAGCAGAACAGGTAGCTGAAAAAAAGCAGAACGATCGGAACCGCCAGAAAAATCCCCGGCTCCCACGCGCCCCCGCGCAAGCCGATCACCGCGAAACTCGCGGCGCAAAAGCAGCCGATCTGAAGCATGACGAACAGCAGGCCGCACAGATATTTCGTCAGGAACAGCCGCAACCGGCTGATCGGCTTGGAAAGATACAAATCCACCGCTCCGCCGGCGAGAAAATCCGGGAACAGGCTCGCCGTCGAGATCAGCGCCAGCACCGTCGCCAGCCAGGTCAGCCAGAACCCAATGCCGTAGTTCAGGAATATGCTCTTGTAAAAATCGCCCGGCGGCATCTCTTTGCTGTTGAGCAGCGGCGATGGGATTTCCCAGTAGAAAATCTTGAATCCGGTGGGCGACAGCCCGATCGCGGCGAACGATGCCGCCACCAGCGCCGACAAAATCAGCACGATCCAGAACATTTTCTTGGAGTTCAGGTCCCGATACGCGTCCCAAATCAGTGCGAGGGTCTGGCTCATGAGGCTCCTGGAAGCGGCGGGGGCGTCGCGCCCGAAAGGGCGGCCGGTTGCGCCGTCGGATCGGCCATCGCCTCGAAAAACAAATCCTCCAGCGACGGCCGGATCAATTGCATTCTGCGGATGACCAGGTTGTTTCTTCGCAGCGCGTCGACGATCTCCTGCACGCTCTCCGGATCGGTCCTCCCGACGCGCAGGGCCAGGCCGTCGAATTCGCACCAGCTTTTGTCGTCCAGCCAACCCCGCGCCGGCCGCCCCGTCGCCGGCGGCGACCCCAGGCCGAACGCCCCCGGAAATGTCGCCGCCACCATCGGCCACGCCCCCGAGTCAAGCTCGAACAAATAGCACTGTTTCGGCATGGTGAGTTCGTGAACCGATCCTTGCCGGGCGACCCTTCCCCCGACCAGGATCGCCACCCGATCGCACACGGTTTCGAGTTCGCTCAGCAAATGGCTGTTGATGAAAACCGTCGCCCCCTGCTGGCGAAGCTGCAGAAGCACCTGGCGAATGTCCCGCCGTCCGCCGGGATCGACGCCGTCGGTCGGCTCATCGAGAATGATCAAATCCGGATTCGCCCCCAGCGCCTGCGCCAGCCCGACCCGCTGAAGCATTCCCTTGGAATACTGCGAGATTTTGATATCCGCCCACGCGGTCATGCCGACCAGATCGAGCAACTCCGCCGCCCGCTTCTTTCGCATGGAACGATCCGCCTTGGCCAGGGCCGAGAAGAATTCGATCACCTGCCGGCCGCTGAGATATCGCGGAAAGCGATGGTTCTCCGGCAAATATCCCACCCGGCTCAGGATCGCCTTGTGGCCGATGGCGTGGCCGAGGATCGTTCCGTGAGCGCTGGTTGGCCGAACAACGGTGACCATGATTTTGACCAGAGTGCTTTTTCCCGCTCCATTGGGCCCGAGCAGCCCGAAGATTTCACCACGGTTGACCTGCATGGAGACGCCCTGAAGCGCGTGAACGCGCCGACGATAAATCTTGGTGACGTTCTGGAGATCGATGGCGTAGCCGCTTGCGGTGGGGGACATAATGGTCCAGCCGATCATACCGGAAAGAACCGGGGCGTGTCCGAATTTCAATTTTGGGCAGTTCAGGTTGAGATTATTTCCTTTTTCAACGGGATTGTTCCGCATTCCGGGCATCGGTCGGGTGTTGCGCGAAGGTCGTAACCGCATTTGGGGCAATGAACGGGCCTGCGCTTGCGTCGGCGGTGGAGAATGAGCCAGCGCAGCGGTAGTACGGAAAAAACGAGGACTGCCGCCCAATCTGGGCTTCGGATAACCAGTTCATCGAATGTAGCGGGCAGACCATTCATTGTCGTCGGTTGATGTTGCCAGCGCCTGACATCGAATTGCATATTAAGCGGTGAGAACGGGTATCCGTTCATCAATAGCGGATTGTTGGACCGTGGATCGGAGCGGATTCTCCAACTCGGCGAGTACAGTCTTTGAGGATGGGATTTGCCGCTGTACAAAATAGACAATTCCTGCCAGCCGATCGTGCTCGCCGCTGAGGAGATGAATCTAAAGCATCGCAATTGGGCATTGGGCCATGATTCGTGGAAAAGCAGGTCCGCGCGGTAGTAGCTCCGCACCCACATCGCCATCGTCGCCATGCACAGGAGCAGCGACAGGGCCGCAAGCCCGTTGAACAGCCATCGGCGGAGGCGTTTCATTTGCGGAAATTGTATCGCGCTTCAGTCGGAGCGAAATGACATATTGGCCTTGTTCTCGCGTCGGTTTCGCCGATCGCTTTGCTGGCAACAGAGCTTCATCTGTCAGGCTGCCAAATGCTCCACCACGTCAGCGAAGACTCCGGGATTTTGCGGTTTGAACCTCGGCCGGCGCCGGGCATGGACGATCTCCCAAATATGATCCGTCAGCCTGGCTGCTATGCTATGGAAAAGCGGGCGATGATGTTCGTCAGCCAAGGTTCATATGGGACGTCCCGGATCAAACAGGCCTCGTCCACTACTCGGCGCATTGGCCATGATGTCGCTGTTGACGCTGGGAGTCTTGGCACTCGGATCCTTGGCTAAATTTGGGCCCGGTTATTTCCACGGCGATGTCGCAGGCCCGAAGCCCCGTGTCTTCCAGCTTGACCTGGAACTTCAATCTGGTCAGGTAGCCATATATTGGCTGGTTTGGCATTACCCGTACCCTACGAGGCGCTCGCACATAATCTGGAGTCCGGTGCATTTTCGCGGACCCGACCTCAGCCGCTCATTCTGGGAGTTTGAAGCACATTCTCAGAATACCACGAGTGGCTTTTGGGTCTTCCTTTTGGCGTTCCCCATCTGGTGCGTGGCGCTTCCTTGTCTGATCGCGCCATTGATGTGGCTTGGCAAGCGTCGAAGAAAGCAACTTGCCGGGTTTCCGGTTGTCCTGACGACTGATTCAAAGCCTGATTGACTCGCTGCCAGTGCATCTGCCACGCAAAGAGCCGGGGCGTGTTGCCCGCGGGTCCGAGCCGACAGCTCGACTGCGCTCGCCGCAGGCACGGCCCGGCTCTGTCAGATCGCTCAAACTGACCCGCCACCCATACTTTCTGCGAAAATCATCGGCGCGGTAGAGTGCTTCCTGAATGGAGTGACGAATGTCCCAATCGTCCGGCCGAGTGGCGTGGGTGACTCTCTGGCTGTTTATCGTGGCGGCGGCCGGCGTGGCCTTGGTATTCCTTTTCGGCAAACCTGCCAGTCCTCCCATCGCTCCCGCGCCGACTTCGCTGCCGGCGACCGAGGCGTCCGTTGCTTCCGTGCCATCAACTCAGCCGGTGGTCATTCAGACTTATGGCCAGCTCCTCCATGCGGATTTGGCGAATTATCCCGACACGCGACCGTGGGCCGTTCCGGTGGATTTGAATGATGCGGCCCATCTGATCCTGCGCGAGCCGATTTACCTCTGCTCGCGCGGAGACCTGTGGATCACCCGTCCCGATGCCGATCCACTGCCCATCGTTCTGGCCCGAGCGGCCGGCGAGAGCGAGCACATCGTCGATCGATCCATCGCATACATCATCTGGTCCCTCGATCGCCGGGGATTGTGGGAGCCATCGGCGATTTGTCGCAACGGCGAAGGCTTTGAAATCGTTTCCATCAACGATCGCCGTCCGATTGTCTGGCATCGCTCCTATCACTGGCACTTCGCAATAACCTGGATCGACGGCCAGACCACCCGCCTCATCGTGCCGAGCGATCTGGGCGTCAGCATCATCACGCTTGGCAAGGAGTTGAGCGAGGACTATTTTCCCCTGACGGATTCGTCGGCCGCCACCCAGCCAAGCAACACGCCGGCCGTGCTCTTCGACACGCGCGGAGTCCTCGCCTGGATTCCAGCCGATGAACATTTCGCCCAAACGCGCGTGGCAAGGTATCTCGATGGAAAGTGGACGCAACTCGATTCAGCCGCCTGGCCGGGCGATATCGTTTATCTCGCGCCTCTGCTCGACGGCAGCGTCTTGCAGATTCGCCGCGATGCCGCTGGCGCCGAATTGACGTTCGCCTCGTTGGACGATCCGGGAATAAACGAAACAGAGATTGCCGCCCTGGTCGAAGAGCTTGGAGATGACGATCCGGACAAACGGGTCTCGGCGTATCAGCGGCTCACGCAATACGGCCCGAAGATCAATCCCATCCTCGAAAAACTGGTCTCCACCGCCGCTCCGGAAGCGCAAGGGCGGATTCACATGTTGTTGCAAGGCGCCACCCTCGGAGGAATGGCCGTCAATGGCGACCAACTGACCCTGATCGCAAGGCTCCGCGATGGCGGCATGGTCTTCTGCGCCCCACAGGGTGTGAGCATTCCCCAGGAGGGTCAGGGCCCGAAAGTGGTATCTCCCGATTACCTCGCCATGCGCCCCGGCAAGCCGGTGCAGGAACTTCCCGCCGCCATCGTGGATCGCCTCACCAAAAGCGGCGGAGCCGTCACCGGATTGCGGGACGAATGGGTCGTCACGACCGCCGACATCGGGCCGGCAAGATATCTCCCCCCAGACCAGTTCGAGCCGTTGCTGCGCCCTTCGGAGCGGAACTATACCCATCTGTTCGCCATCGACGGTCGCGGCCGCTGGCTCCTTCACGAGGATTCTTCCCAGCGTACGCTCATCCTCGATCCCACCGTTCCCGATCCCACGCCGCGGCTGGCGATCTGGCTCATCGACACCGGAAACGGAGCCGGATGGAACAAAGCCGATTGGCCGGTCATCCAGCGCGGAACCGCCCACTGGATCGTCGGCGACCATGACTGGCAGGCGATGGACCCGTCCGAACCCATGCTCACGGATACGGCGAAACCGACCGAAATTTCGCCCCTCTGCACCGATCCCGATGGCAATCGCTATTACGGCGGACAGACGAATCTCCTTTTGCTCACGCCCGCGGGAAGGAAACTCAATTGGCTTCTCCCCGACCAGTGCGCCGGCTCCGCCGACGTGCCTCCATGGCTGGCGAGCGATCGCCAGGGCCATCTCTTCCTCTTCAACTCCACCGGCAGAATCGCGCGTCTCCGGCCGGCGCCGGGCGACGCGCAACCCTTCGCCCTCGAAGCCGTCTTCGCCGAGCACGTGCCGGATTTTCAGCTCGTTCGCCGCATCTGGTGCGATCCGGCGGGCCGCATCGACGTGGCATACGAGGGTTCCCGCATGGCGTTGATTTTTCCGACCGGCCAGGTTCCGCCGGAGATCGAGGACAAAATTCTCCCCCAGGACCTGCGGCGGATCGACAGTCCGTGACCGGCGAGGCGAATCTATTTCGCGGCCGTGCGCGGCTCGACCGAACTCGCCGGAGTCAGTCGCGAGAATTCGCCCAACTCCTCCCCGACTCGCCGCAGAGCCTCGGCCCAATCACCGGGCGATTTCTGCCGAAACAGACGCATCGACGGATACCAGGGTGAATCCTCGCGATCGAGCATCCACCGCCAATCCGGCACGAGCGGCACCAGCAGAGAGACCGGCTTGCCCATCGCCCCGGCGAGATGCGCCGTCGCCGTGTCCACGGTGATCAGGAGGTCCAAATTCGCAATCAAAGCGGCGGTGTCGGCGAAATCGTTCAGTTCCCTCGTCCAATCGATCAATTGCATTTCCGGCGGCGCCTCGGCCGCCTCGGCGGAAGCCGGACCCTTTTGCAGGCTGTAAAACGCCGCGCTGGCGGCCGACGCCAGCGGCGCGAATTGCTTCAGGTTTATCGAGCGATTCCGGTCATTGGCATGTGTTCCGCGTCCGCCCCATACCAGGCCCACGCGCAGCCGATGGTCGCCGGAGTCAAATCGCCGGCTCCATTGCTCGGCCAGTCGCGGCTCGGCTTTCAAATACGGAATCGGAACTGGAATCCATTGCGCCGACACCCCCAGAACAGACCCAAGGCTGAGCAAAGAGCAATACACGTCGTATGCGGGAGTCGGCTGGCCGTGAATCACGATCTGGCCAAACCCTTGGAAGAGCCGCGACAGTTCCGGAAGCGTCTCAAGAATGACCTTTGCCCCGCGAGAAGCGAGTTCGGGAATGAAGCGGACAAACTGAATCATGTCGCCAAAACCTTGCTCGGGATGCACGAGGATCGTTTTGCCGGCCAGATCGCTGCCATCCCAGCGCGGCGCGTCAAAACGCCGAGTGCCGACGATGAACGGAACCTGAAGCCGCCATTCAAAATCCGACCATCCGCGCTGGTAATTGCCGAGCAAGAGATACACCTGCGACAGGTTGTTATGGGCCCGGGCATAATCCGGCTTCAGCCAAAGAGCGGTTAAATAAGCCTCGATCGCCTCCGGATACTGCCCCTTGTCGTACAAGACGAGTCCCAGATGGTTGTAAGCCCGGGACATTTTCGGCTGAAGTTTGATCGCCGTCTGAGCGGAGGCCAGGGACTCATCCAGCCGTCCCGCCTCGCGCAGCGCCTCGCCCAGGTTGCTGTGCGCATCGGCGTAATCGCCTTTCAGGCGGATGGCGCGGCGAAACTCGGCGATGGCCGGCTCAATCTGCCGCGACTCAGCCAGGGTGACGCCCAGCCCGTTGTGATACCCCGGCTCGTCCGCCTTCATCCGGATGGCGTGCCGAAAACTGACGGCCGACGGCTCGAGTTGTCCCGCGTGCCGCAAAAATTCCCCCAGATTCGCATGGTAATCCGGAACCTGCGGCCGAAGCGCGATCGCCCGGCCGATCAGCTCGATCGCCTGTTGCGGCTGGCCCATCCCGCCAAGAACAACACCCAGCAGATGAAGCGCATCCGAATGCTTGGGCTGCGCCGAAAGAATCTGCCGGTAAATTTTTTCCGCCTCCGCGAGCCGTCCGGCCCGGTGATGCTCCAGCGCCACGCCCAACATCTGGGCCGCCGAGGTGGTCGAATTGTTTGGGCGCGAATTCAACGGAAGCGTGAAATATAACCCCAAGCGAGCGGCCCGTTCCAGTTTGCACCCCTCATCGCGAAGCAGACCGTGTTCGTTCGGACAAGGCCGCTCGAAGGCGATCGAGCGCCGCTTCCCATTTCCCCGGCTCCTGTTGCCGAAACAGACGCATCGTTGGATACCAAGGTGAATCCTCGCGATCGAGCATCCACCGCCAATCCGGCACGAATGGCAACAGCAGCCAGACCGGCTTGCCCATCGCCCCCGCGAGATGCGCCGCCGCCGTGTCCACGGTGATCAGGAGGTCCAGATTCGCAACCAAAGCGGCGGTGTCGGAAAAGTCCTTCAGTTCGTTGGCCCAATCGGTCAGTTGCATTCCCGGCGGCGGATCGGCCGCCTCGGCGGAAGGTTCACCCTTTTGCAGGCTGTAAAACGCGGCCTTCCCGGCCGACGCCAGCGGAGCGAGTTGCTTCAGTCTTATCGCGCGATTCGGATCGGGTAGAGCACGACCGCCCCAAACCAGGCCCACGCGCAGCCGAGCGTCGCCGGAATCAAATCGCCGGCTCCATTGCTCGGCCAGCTTCGGGTCGGCTTTCAGATACGGAATCGGAACTGGAATCGATTGCGCCGACACGCCCAAAATACCCCCTAGGCTGAGCAAAGAGCAATGCACGTCGTGGGCGGGAATCGGCTGGCCGAGAACCACGATCCGGCCAAAACCCTCAAGAAGCCGCGCCAGTTCCGGGAGAGACTCAAAAATGACCGTCGCCCCGCGAGGAGCGAGCTGCGGAATGAATCGCGCGAACTGAATCATGTCGCCAAACGCCTGCTCGGCGTGCACGAAGATCGTCTTGCCGGCGAGGTCGCCGCCGTCCCAGCGTGGCCGATCAAACCGCCGCGGGGCGACCACGGAAGGGACCTGAAGCCGCCACTCAAATTCCGCCCAACCGCGCCGGTAATCGCCCAGCAGAAGATAGAGGTGCGACAGATTGTGATGGGCCGTGGCATAGTCCGGCTTCAGCGCAATGGCCGTGGAATAAGCGTTGATCGCCTCCTGATACCGTCCCGCCGAGCGCAGCGCGCTGCCCAGGTTGCTGTGGGCATCGGCATAATCGCTTTTCAACCGGATTGCATTGCGAAACGCGGCGATTGCCGCCTCTGTCTGCCACGACTTGGCCAACGTGACGCCAAGCCCGTTGTGAAACACCGCGTCGTCCGCCTTCAGAGCGATGGCGTGACGAAAGCTGGCGGCCGATGGCTCAAGTTGTCCCGCGCGCCGCAAAAACTCCCCGAGGTTCGCATGGTAATCCGGAACCTGCGGCCGAAGCGCGATCGCCCGGCCGATCAGTTCGATCGCCAGTTGCGGCTGGCCTTTCTCCCCAAGAACAACCCCCAGCAGATGCAGCGCATCGGCGTAATCCGGCTGCTCCGAAAGAATCTGCCGGTAGATTTTTTCCGCCTCGGCGCGCCGGCCGGCCCGGTGATGCTCCAGCGCCACGCCCAACATCTGGGCCGCCAAAGCAGTGGAAATGTTTGGGCGCGAATCCAACGGAGGCTTGGAATATAACCCCAAGCGAGCGGCCCGTTCCAGTCCACTCCCCTCATCGCGAAGCAAACCGTGCCCGTTCGGACAAGGCCTCTCGAAGGCGATCGATCGCCTCTTGCCATTTCCCCGTCTCCCGCTGACGAAACAGCCGCACCGTTGGGTACCAGGGTGAATCCTCGCGATCGAGCATCCAGCGCCAATCCGGGATGCGCGACAGCAGCACCCAGACCGGCTTGCCCATTGCCCCGGCGAGATGGACCACCGCCGTGTCCACGGAAACGATCAGGTCGAGATGCTGAATCAATGCCGCGGTCTCCGCAAAGTCGGTCAGTTCCGCGGTCCAATTCACCAGGGGTAAACCCGGCGGAGGCTGGGCGGCCTGCGCCGCGGCATCGCCTTTCTGAAGACTGTAAAACGCAACGCCCCCGACCGACGCCAGCGGCCCAAACTCCGCCAGCTTCATCGAGCGCTTCCGGTCGCTGTTATGTGTCGGGCGTCCCGCCCACGCCAGGCCCACCCGAAGACGATCGTCCCGCCCGTCGAATCGCTCGCCCCATTTCCGGACCAGTTCCTCATCCGTCTTCAGATACCCTGTATTCCCCGGGATCGACTGGGCCGTCGCCCCCAGGATGCCGGCAAGGCTCAGCAGCGGGCAATGCACGTCAAACGCCGCCGGCGTCTCCCCCGCAAGCACGATCCGCTCAACGCCCGGCTGCTTCTGGAACAATCGAAGAAGTTCCGGCGGAGATTCCAGGACGATCTTTCCCCCACGCGCGGTGACTTCGGGCAGGAAGCGCAGGAACTGCATCATGTC
>Ga0116134_1001524_pt1 | contig 11648 bp, 12 predicted proteins | sample June2015DPH_19_5_FD_89737 | JGI IMG/M metagenome (GOLD analysis project Ga0116134, IMG submission 89737) | Peatland microbial communities from SPRUCE experiment site at the Marcell Experimental Forest, Minnesota, USA - June2015DPH_19_40 | ecosystem: Environmental > Terrestrial > Soil > Wetlands...
AAATTCTGCCGCATCATGATCCCGGGTTGTTCGTCGTCCGCGAGGCTCGGCGCGCGGTTCTGGCTCAATGGGCGAGCGAGGGTTTGGCCCAGGTGCAGGATGCGACGGCGGCGGGCGTTGTCGAGCAGATGCGCATTTCTCCGGGCCAGCGCGTACTGGACCGCTGTGCTGGTTTGGGCACCAAAACGATGCAGATCCTGGAGCGCGTCGGGCCGAGCGGCGAGGTCTTCGCCGTCGATCCCTCCGAGTTCCGCTGCGCCATCCTGACGAAATTGCTGAAGGACCGCCGCGTTTCCAACGTGACGATGCTTCAGGTTGGAAAGCTGGCCGGCGCCGCGGAGATTCCTGGTTCCTTCGATCGAATCCTGATCGACGTCCCGTGCAGCAACAGCGGCGTCCTGGCCCGCCGACCCGAGGCCCGGTACGCCTCCGGCCTGGACTGTCTCGTGAAACTTCAGCGGGACATTCTCGATGACACCCTTCCCTGGCTGGGAAGCGACGGCCTGCTGGTTTATAGCACCTGTAGCGTCTGGCCGGAGGAAAATGAACTTCAGGTCGAGCAATTCCTGGACCGCCATTCCGGCCTGGACCTGGTCGCTCAACATTCGGTCCTTCCCGGTTCCTCCGACCCCCAGAGTTATCACGATGGCGGATACATCGCGGTGTTGGCAAAGAGATTCTAAACCCACGCTCCCCGACCTTCCGATGAACACATTGGGCGGTTGAAGATGAACTATTTCCTGATCATCGGTTGTGTGTTATGTGGCTGGGCCATGTTGCGAGTGATCGGCTCGGAGCGTGCGCAAATGGTGAAGGACCTGGAACGGCGCCTGCGCCGCGATGCAAAAATGGCGGCACTGGCGGCCCCAGGCGCGGCGACGGACAGCCCCCCCGCCAAGGCGGCGCCGGCGGCCAAGCCCAAGAATTGACTTGTCGCCGTCACCCGACGTAGGCTACCCATAGTGTGATGCTTGGCATCTCCGGTCCGCAGCGCGAGGGTCTCATGCAGAATCGAAGAGTCCCGACGTTCACCTGGATTTTCGCAATTGCGTTCCTCGCGGTGGTCGCCGCGCTGGCGGCGGGCATCTCCTTGCTGAAACATTCTCCGGCCGATGGTTCTTCCCTCGCCACGGGCGCCGCGCTCCTCGCCGCCGGTTATCTCGGCCTGATCGCAATTCTCGTGACCCTCCCCATCGCCCTGAATCTTGTCTCCGCTCGCCAAGACAACCTTCGGCATCAAACCGAGTTCATGACGGCGCTGGGCGATCGCCTGGAGGGGATCTCGATCTTGATGAACCTGATGAGCGAGCAGCAACTGCTCAGCGATCGGGCCAAGGCGGTGGCGTTCCGCGAAAAGGATCACGATGCGGTCCATCGCGCCGTCATGGAGGAAATCGCCCGTCATAATTGGGACGCCGCCCATGTCCTGGCCAACGATATCGAACATCAATTCGGCTACAAGCAGCAGGCCGACGAGTTCCGCGCGGAAATCGCCGGCAAACGCGTGGAGGCCGAGCGCAGGCATCTGGCCGAGCTTTTGGCGCCGGTCGATCGCCACATCAAATCCGAGGCCTGGGGTACGGCCCTGCAGGAAGCTCAGCAGATCATGGAACAATTCCCCGACGACGAGCACGTCAAGCGTCTTCCCGATGAGATCGAATCGCGCCGGCAATTGCGAAAACGGCAGCTCCGCGAAAGCTGGCAGGACGCCATCGACCGTCACGACGTGGACGGCAGCATCGAAATCCTCAAGAAGCTGGATATGTACCTGACCCCCGCCGAAGCGGATTCGATGCAGGAAATCGCCCGCAACGTATTCAAGGAAAAGCGGGAGGCGCTGCGCATCCGCTTCGCGCAGGCAGTCAAGGAGCAACGAATCGCCGATGCCATTCGCCTCGGCGAGGAGATCATGAACGATTTCCCCAACACGCGCATGGCCCAGGAAGTCCGCGACATAATGACGACCCTGCGGCAACGGATGCAGGAGCCGCAGAACCTGCCGACGTGAGACCGGGCCGGGGGATGACGCCGCCGGGTCCGAGGCGGCCCGGTTGGCCCATTCAAACTGGGTCATTGCCCATATTCCCTCGGGAACAGATAAAGAGGACAATGTTGTGATGGGCGTCTTGGCTGATGCGCTCCCGTGCGCGACGATGCCATCGGGCACTTCCACTATATTGGCCGGGCATCGGATACGATCCCAACTTTGACGAAATGCCTGTTCCCAAAAGAAGCTTAAAACCCGAGAACGATCCGGCCGAGCGCAGTACATTCCTCCGGCGCTATACCTGGATCATCATCAAGAACGTGGTGGGATGGGTGCTGATGCTCTCGGCCATCGCGGTGGGAGGCGTTTTCCCCATCCCGCTGGGCACGCCGATGTTCGTGATCGGCTTCGCCCTGATCACTCTGCCGGGCAAACGGCGTATCACCAGCGGCGCGCTTCGCGGCATCCCCATCAAGCTGTTTACCCGCAAGGCCCGAATGTGGCGGTTGGCCATTTCACTGCTGCTGCCTCCGGCGGCCGTGTGGTTCCTGGCGTTTCAGCGCCATCCGATTGTCCATCCTTCCCGCATGGGCCTGTGGCGATTGTGCACCCTCTATGCCGTCGCCATGGTCGCAGCGTGGATCCTCACCCTGCTCCTGCTGCTGGCCATTAATGCGATTCTGAGGATTATGCCGAGGACCCGGCGTCGCGTGCGGCCGTGGCTGCGGAGTCACGGAATCAACCTGCTTCCACCGCGGCGAAAGTCCCGAAACCCCGCGCGCCCGCACGCGCTTGACGATCAGCACATTCTGGAATTCGGCCGTGGCAATCCACTTCGCCGGGGACGCGGGAAAACCTGAGCCGACAAGGATTCTTGACGTGGCTCAGCCTTGCGTCATCGGCTCCGTCGTCTCGGCGGTCGCCAAAGGCGTTGGCCGGTTGCCTTCCAGAATCCACAGGATATTTCGTAGATAGATGAACGACCCAAACGCCTGACCCAGCAAGCCGATCGGGTCGCGTCGCCACATGAAATACGACAGCAGGAGCAGCGAACCGAAGAGGCTCATCCACCAGAACATCGGCGGCACGACGCTGGAGCCTTTGCGTTCGCTGGCGATCCACTGGACAACCATTCGGCCGGTAAACAATACCTGTCCAAACAATCCCACGCCAAGCCAGAATAGAATGGTCGTGGACGACCCGCCCAGAAAGGAAGCGAGGCCCTGGGCCTGACCTTTGCCGTAGAGCTGGCCGGCCAATTGGTTGGCGGAAATTTCCTCGGCGTTGCCGCCCGGATGCCAGAGAAAATAGCGGTACTGGCCGCCCGGATCGCGCCGGAGGTAGAGCTGGGCATTGAAATCAACCAGCTTCACATCGGCGCGCACGGCATTGGGGATGGCCGCGTGCTGACGAAACAGCGCGGCGGCGACGGTGCAGAGGATTGCCACAAAAACGATTTCGCCAACGAGCAAATAGTGCCGAGACATCTAGCCTCCATGGGCGTTTCAAAGACATTATGTCCGATCGAGGGGGTTAAGGACACTAAAGAAAGGGCCGTGATTCAGTGGTTAACGACGGTGCGACGTGTTCCGACGGCGAGCCACCGCGAGGATTATCTCCTGACGAACCGCGCCCGGGACTCGAGGAGCATGATCCTGTCCACCGTTTCGCCATCCACCGTGGCGGTAATTCGGTCACCGGCTACGGTGATATTCCGCGAGGCTGCCAGAACACGGTCGGCTTCATCGCTCCCATCATGCGGCGGCGGTACGGCCTTGAAGGTCTACTCGGGGGTTGAGGAAACACAAATCCGTCAGAGGAGAAATGTCTGGCAGGAGCTGGGGAGGCTAGGCCCCCGCGCGGAAGATTTGGGCGGCGGCTTCGGTTTCGGGCGAGCGGATGAAAGTGTCGAGGAAGGCGCGATTCTCGGCCGGCGACAGCGGGACGTATTTTCCGTTTCCCGAGGCGACGATCGCTCCGGATTCGTCGATCGCTTCGCACGAGGTCAACACCAACCGTGCCCGGCCGGAATCGACGCGGGCGCGGCAGGTCAAGGCGCGTCCGATCTTTGCGCTTTGGCGAAACCGCACGGTCATCTCGCCGCACACGCAGAATCGCTTGCCGTGCCATGATGCGGTCCAGACCATCGCCTCATCCATGACGGAGGCGATCGCCCCGCCGTGCACGATGCCTTCAAAGCCGACGTGCTGGATGACCGGGACATATCGCGTCTCAACCAGGCCGCTGGCGGGATCCACATACAGCTTCAGGCCAAATCCGCGCGCGTTCACGGGCCCGCACACCAGACAGCCGGAGGTGTGTGGCAATTCCAACGGCATGTCAGGTTGAAATCGGACCAACCGCGGCTTCCAGCAGGGCGGCGGCGGCTTCATTGGCCTCCTGCTTCATCTTGTACAGCGCGTAGAGGCTGTTGAAACCCACGTAAAAATATCCGCCGGCGAAAATCCCCAGAAAGGGCACGGCCTGCAAACAGAAATTGTAATAGACGCTTATGAATATCCAGCACGACATGTAGCAGCCGAACGCGATCTCTATGATCGGCAAGCTCAATTGCCGAAGCGTCCAAACGCTGGAGCTGTGCCAGGTGCGCTTGGCGAGGCCCGTTACGCCGTATTTCTGCGTTCGGATAAATTCGCTGGGCTTGCGGCGGATGGCGCCCCAGATCGCCTCCACCACGGCCTTGGCGTTATTCAGGCTCACGCCCACGCCCAGGGCCATCAAAACCGGCATGTATAACAGCGCTTTCCACCCTGCCATGCGCCCCAGCAACTCGCGCTGCCCGAAAATGAAAAACGTGCTCGCCGAGCACGTCGCCAGGATGAACAGGCTCAAACTGAACAGCGATTGGCCCCAGTGGGAATGCACTTTCAGCGGGCTGTAAAAGCTGAGGAACGCCGGATACATCAGCACGGTCAGCAGCACCATCAGCACGTACACGACGGTGTTGGTCAAATGAAAAAACGCCTCGGTCTTGATGCGAAGCGGAAGATGCTTGGAACGCAGAACCTTCGGCAGCAGCTTGATGGCGGTCTGCACGCTTCCCTTGGTCCAGCGATGCGCCTGCTGCTTGAATCCGATCATTTCCGGCGGCAATTCAGCGGGAGCGCAGAACTGCGGCAGATACACGAATTGCCAACCCTTCATCTGAGCGCGATAGCTCAGATCGAGATCTTCCGTCAAGGTGTCGTGCTCCCATCCGCCGGCATCGTCGATCGTCTTTCGCCGCCAAACGCCGGCCGTGCCGTTGAAATGCATGAACCGCCCGCTGCGATTCCGGGCCGTGTGTTCGATGACGAAATGCCCGTCCAGAAAAATCGCCTGGCTCTTGGTCAGCAGCGACGCGTCGCGATTCAGATGGTCCCAGCGCACCTGCACCAGGCCGACCTTTTCGTCGGTGAAATAATCCATGACGTTGTACAGCATGTCGCGGGGGGGGAGGAAATCCGCGTCGAAAATCGCGATGAATTCACCCGACGCCTGGGGCAGCCCTTCCGCCAGCGCCCCGGCCTTGTACCCCTTGCGGTCTTCCCGGTGAAGATATTTGACGGGATAGCCCTTGGCGGCCCATTTCTCGCAGGCCTCTCGGGCAATCCGGGCCGAATCGTCCGTGCTGTCATCCAAAACCTGAATCTCGAACTTCTCGCGCGGATAATCGATCTGGCAGGTCGCCTCGATGATTCGTTCGGCCACCAGATTTTCGTTGTACATCGGAAGCTGCACGGTCACGCGAGGCAATTCATTGAATTGGCTCTTGGGCTGATAGTTTTCATGCCGGTGCTTGAGATAGAGGTAAACCAGGAGGTAGCGATGGAAGCCGTAGATCGCCACAACCGTCAAAACGGAAATGTAAAAGAATACCACCAGGTCGTCGGAGATGCGATCGAGCATAAGGGCTTTTTCGGCCGGTTCCCTTTTCCGTCGTCCCTTCCAGCTCGACGGCAGCGCGATTGTAGACCATCTACCAAATTTGTGTCAATGTTGGATCCGATTGAAATCTCGGAGGCGGGGCGCGCCGCTGCTCATTCCGCGGGCGACGGCTCCGCTTCGGCCGGTTTTTCCTCCGCCGGGGCCGGCGACGCTTCGGACTTGGCCTTTTTCAGCGCCTGCGACGCGAATTGATGTCGTCGCTCGGCGCGCTTTCGCCGGCGTCCGGCACTGCGCCGGATCGTCCCGCGCGGGGCCGCCTGCTCGGTCAATAGCTGCAACAAGACCAAACTACCCCCATCCCCGATGCGAAAATCGCTGAGCTTGATGATCCGCGTATAACCGCCCGGGCGACCGGCAAAATTCGGGGCGATCTCCTCGAACAGCTTTTGCACAACCGTTTTGCCGGTGAATTCCTGCTCCTTATCCGTCAAGCGCCGGTCCTGCAGAATGGAGATCACCCGGCGACGGGAATTCAGCGTCCCCGTGCGCGCCAGCGTGATCAGCTTCTCCGCCATCGCCTTCACTTCCTGCGCCTTGGGCAAAGTGGTTCGCACCTTCCCATGCTCGAAAAGGCTTTGAACCAGATTGCGCCGCATCGCCATGCGGTGTTCCGAGTCGCGGCTGAGCTGCCGGCCGAATAACCTGTGACTACTCATGTCTCCATTCTCCTCATTCGCTGGTGGAGGTCTCGGGCGCCCCGCTGGTGTGGGCTTCCTCGACTTCGTCGTCCAGCATCGTCGCCGCCGCCTGCTGCGGGGCCGCGTCCAGGTCCATTCCCAGGCTCAGGCCCAGGTCCGCCAGCTTCCGTTTCACTTCGCGCAGGCTGGTTTTGCCGAAGCTGCGGACTTTCAGCAAGTCCGAGTCCGTCTTCCGCACCAGGTCGCGCACGGTCGAGATTTTGGCCGATTCCAGGCAGTTGTTCGCCCGCACCGAGAGATCCAGTTCCTGGATCGTCATGTTCAGCTTCTGCTGAAGGTCGGGATCGATCATCGCCTTGTTGGCATCGCGAAGCGCCGCAATCGCGTCGTCGTTGGCGGTCTCGCTGCCCAGCTCGAAATATTGCACGAACGGATTGAGATGCTTGCGGAGAATCTTGCTGGCTTCCACCAGAGCCATCTCCGGCGTGAGGGTGCCGTTGGTCCAGATCTCCAGGATCAACCGATCGTAGTCGGTCTTTTGTCCCACGCGGGCGTCCTCGGTGCTGTATCGCACACGGGTCACCGGCGAGTAGATGCTGTCCACGGAGATCAGGCCGATCTCCTGCTCTTCGGTGTCCTCGATATTATCCGCGGCGGTGACGTAACCCCGGCCCTTGGAGACCGTCAGGGTCATGTCGAACGAGTTGCCCTCGCTCAGCGTCGCGATCAAATGATCCTTGTTGATGATGGTGATCGCGGGATCGGCCTCGATCATCCCGGCGGTGATGGGCCCCGGCTTGTTCGCCGTCAGCTTCATCTCCTTGTTGTCGTCGCTGTCGAGTTTCACGACCAGGCTCTTCACGTTCAGAATGATGTCGGTGACATCCTCCATCACGCCGGGGAGACTGGAAAATTCGTGCTCGGCGCCCTTGAGGCGGATATGGGTCACCGCCGCGCCTTCCAGGGAGGAAAGCAAGATGCGCCGCAGGCTGTTGCCGACGGTGGTGCCGAAGCCGCGCTCGAAGGGCTCGGCGACGAATTTCGCATACGTATCGGTTGATACCTGCTCGTCGCGAACGACGCGCGACGGCAATTCCAATCCACGCCAACGCATTCTCATAAAAGGTTTCTCCTGCAACTGTGCGTCTCGCCGGATCGCCGAAGTTTACCGCCCCAACCGTTAGGGGCCATCTTTCTTCCGCCTCGCCGTCGAGATGCTTTGATTTTTTGTCTCTGGTTCTATCGAGCCGCGCCCACGGACCGATCTTACACTCGCCGCTTTTTGGGAGGCCGGCATCCGTTGTGAGGCAGCGGCGTCACGTCTTCAATTCCGGTGATCTTCAACCCGGCGTTCTGGAGGTTCAAAATCGCCTGCTCGCGCCCAGCGCCGGGACCTTTGACCTTGACTTCGACTTCGATCATGCCGGCCTTCTTGGCAATCTGGGCGGCATTCTCCGCGGCCCGGCCGGCAGCGTAGGGCGTGCTCTTGCGCGCCCCCTTGAAAAATCCGCCCTTGCCGGCCGACGCCCACGCGATGGTCTCGCCATTGGGATCTGTGATCGTCACGATCGTGTTGTTGAACGTCGCCTTGATGTGCACGACCCCGCGCGTGACGCCCTTGCGCACCTTCTTCTTCTTGCCAGCCTTCACGCCGACCTGCGGTTTGCCTTGTTCGCCCATTAATGCTCCGAATCCTCAATTTGTTACCTGTCATGGGTCATTTGCGCGGAGTCAACTCTTGCAAACGACAAATGACAATCTTCTACTTACCCAATTCCTTTACGCCCTTCTTGCCGGCAACCGTCTTGCGCGGGCCCTTGCGCGTCCGCGCGTTGGAGCGCGTGCGCTGACCTCGCACCGGCAACGATCGCCGATGCCGAGTGCCCCGGTAGCTGCCGATGTCCCGTAATCGCGCAATGTTCTGAGTGATGGCCCGACGCAGCACGCCTTCCACCAGATGGTCCCGATCGATGATCCCGATGATCTTGGCCAGTTCCTCATCCGTAAGGTCCTTGGCGCGGCGTTGACCGTCGATCCCAGCTTCGCGCAGGATAACTCGGCTGTTGGTGCGGCCAATCCCGAACAAATAGGTCAGACTGATCCAGATCGGCTTGTCGGGAGGAATATCGACGCCTGAAATACGCGGCATGGTTCAACCTTGCTTCTGCTTGTGTTTTGTATTGCTGCAAATCACGCGCACGACGCCCTTGCGGCGCACGATCTTACAGTTCTCGCAAATCCGCCTTACGCTGGCTCTAACTTTCATTGCGGCATCACCTTGGGGCAAAGCCGGCTTTCGACCGGCGAATTGGGAAGTATAGCACAACGCACGTCATCGCTCAAGCTCCCGTGCGGGCTACCGCCACCGTCGAATCGGCCAGCGGAGGCCGGCCGTCGGTGAGGATGTCCACGCCGGAATCCGTGATCGCCACGGTATGCTCGAAATGCGCCGCCGGCATCCGGTCCACCGTAAAGACCGTCCACCCGTCCCGATAAAGATCCACTTCCCGCCGTCCCGCCACGACCATCGGCTCCACCGCCAGGGTCATGCCTCGCCTGAGGAGAAAATCGCCGCTGAGTTGCTCGGCGGTCACGAAATTCGGCACCTTGGGCTCCTCGTGCATTCCGCGCCCGATTCCATGTCCGACGAATTCCCGCACCACGTTGTATCCGTGCTTCTCGACGAAATGCTGGATCAGCCGGGCAACGTCCGACCACCGTCGCCCCGGCCGCATGTTCGTTAGCGCCAGCGCCAGGGACTCCTTGGTCACATCCAGCAGGCGCTGCAACGCCGGGCTGATCTTTCCAACCCCAACGGTCGTGGCCGTGTCGGCGCAGTAGCCGTCCAGCGATAGCGCCAAATCCAGCGTGACGATGTCCCCTTCCTTAAGCGTTCGCGGCCCCGGTATCCCGTGCACCACCTCTTCGTTGATGCTGATGCAGGTATGGCCGGGAAAACCTTCGTTCGGCCGATACGTGGGGTAATTCTTCGACAATGCGGTCGCGCCCGCGTTATCCAATTCCGACTTGGCCAGGTCATCCAGCCACTGGGTAGTGACCCCGGCCACGGCGGCGGCGCGCATCTTGGCAAGGATCTCACAGCCAAGCTGCCCGGCGCGCCGCATGCGTTCAATCTCAAAGCGGCTTTTGATGATGATTGGCATGGAATCCGTCAAAATCCGAAACCCGAAACCAGAATGACGAATCAATCCCGAATGACCGAAATCCGAAACGAAAGTCGCCTTGGGCATTCGGATTTCGGATTTGATTCGTCTTTCTGGTTTCGCACTTTCGGATTTCACCTAATACTGTCTTCCCTTAATCCTTTTTCCTTTGCCGCCGCCTCCGCTGAGGAAACCACTGTAGTTCCGCATCAGCAGGTTCGCCTCGATGCGCTGGATCATGTCCAGTGCGACGCTCACCACGATCAGCAGCCCCGTTCCGCCGAGAAACGCCGAAATTCGCGGGTCGATCCCCAGGGTGGTGGTGACCATCACCGGCACGACGGCTATCACGCACAAAAATGCGGCCCCCACGTACGTGATCCGCATCATCACCTTTTCCAGGTAGTCGGCCGTCCGCTTGCCCGGGCGCAGGCCGGGAATAAAACTGCCATAATCCCGAAGCTGATTCGCCATTTCCTTCGGCTGGAACTGCACCGTCGTCCAGAAATAGGCGAAGAAATAAATCATCGCCGCCTCGGTGAGCAGATAGATGAACCGCCCGCGCCGGAATTCGTCGTTTAACCAAATGAGCACGGAATGAGCCGGGCCTCCGGTGACCATGCCTGCGGCATAACCGAGGGCAACCCCGGGAAAAAGCATCAGCGACTGGGCGAAGATAATCGGCATGACGCCGCCGTGATTCACGCGCAACGGCAAATACTGTCGCTGCCCGCCATACACGCGACGGCCGCGGGTGTGCTTGGCCTGCTGGATCGTGATGCGGCGCTGCGCCTGGGTGATCAGAATCGAACCGGCCACCACAAACACGAAGCACGCCGCCAGGAAGATGATTTTACCCGGCGTGATTTGCTTCACGCCGCTGGTCTGTCCCGTGAGCGTCGTCTGACGGCCCAGCTCGGCGATCGCTCCGGGCATGCGGGCGACGATCCCCGCCAAAATCACCAGGCTCACGCCGTTTCCTAACCCGTATTCGTCGATCTGCTCGCCTAGCCACATCAGGAAGATGCTTCCCGCGGTCATGGTCAGCATCCCCATCAACCAGAATTGAAACGCATAATGACGCTGGAAAAGCGGCTGCACCATCGACGTGCCGCTGGGGCCGGACCGCATGTAATTCAGCATGAATACCGCCTGGACCATGCAGAGCGGAACCGTCACGTACCGGCTCCATTCCTGAATCTTCTTCCGCCCGGTTTCCCCTTCCTTCTGCAGTTTTTCCAGGGCCGGAACCACCGTCGTCAACAACTGAAAAATGATCGACGAAGAGATGTACGGCATGATGCCCAGGCTGAAAATCGAACTCTGCTGCAAGCTGCCGCCGGAAAACAGCGACACGTAGCTCGCCAGCCGTCCCGCGGCGCTGGAATCGTCCTGGTTCTTGGCGATCTCCTGCATCGCATGTTGATCCACGCCCGGCAACGGAACCCAAAAACCAATCCGGTAAATCAACAGCATGAAAACCGTGAACAGCACCTTGTTCCGCAGTTCAGGCACTCGGAAGATGTTAAAAAACGACCTGATCATGCTTCAGAATCCCTTCGGACAACCCATCGATCTTCGTCCCGGCTCCCGATAGTAGGATGAGAGAGAAGATACTTCTATTCCGGCGCGGGCGCGGCCGGTGCTGGCGCGGCTGGCGCTTCCGGCTTGGCATCCGGCCCTTTGGCCTCCGGAGCCGGCTTGTCTTGGGCAGGCTCCGCGGTCGCGATCTTCTTCTTCACCGGCTCACGCTGAACAAATACCTTCTTGGGCTTGGGAAATTCAAACGGCTGGCCCTTGGCGTCCTGAGCGGCGCCGCCGGCGGCAAGAATCTTGGCATGCGCCGAGCGGCTGTACCACCCCGCCATGACCGTCAGCTTCTTGCTCAGCTCGCCATCGCCGAGGATTTTC
>Ga0116134_1001527_pt1 | contig 11643 bp, 9 predicted proteins | sample June2015DPH_19_5_FD_89737 | JGI IMG/M metagenome (GOLD analysis project Ga0116134, IMG submission 89737) | Peatland microbial communities from SPRUCE experiment site at the Marcell Experimental Forest, Minnesota, USA - June2015DPH_19_40 | ecosystem: Environmental > Terrestrial > Soil > Wetlands >...
CGGAAGTGTGGTAGCTGGTGTTCCGGCTCAATGTTTACCGCAGAATCGTTCTCTGCGTGTTTAGAAATGGTCATCTGGAATGATGTGTGCGGGGACGGTTGGATGGACATGCTCTGCAAGGCCGCCTGATGCTAGCAATACTCACCACGCATCCGATTCAATATCAGGTTCCACTTTGGCAGGCGCTCGCGCGGGACGGCCGCGTGCCATTTGAGGTTTGGTATTTGACCGACCACGGAACGCGGCACAGCAGGGATCGCGAATTTGGCCAAACATTCGCTTGGGATATTGACACTCTGTCGGGCTACACCCATCGTTTTCTGGAAGTCAGCCAGCGGGCCACTCCATCTAGTTTCTGGAAGTGCCGCTTGCGCGAGCGACTGCGGGACCGGCTGAGAGCTAGCCACGCGACTGCACTTTGGATTCAAGGATGGCAGGTTGCGGCTTATTGGCAGGCTGTTCGGGAAGCACAATCAGCGGGTGTTGAGGTGTGGTTGCGTGGGGAGAGTAATGACCTTGCCCCACAGCCGCCTTGGAAAAGGAAGCTAAAACGCGCAAAAAACGGATGGCTGTTCCGAAGAGTAGACAGGTTCTTCTACATAGGCAAAGCGAACCGGCGACTCTATGAGGAATCTGGAGTTACGGAGGCGAAGCTGTATCCGGCACCATACGCCGTGGACAATGAACGGTTTGCTATGCAGGCTGCGGCACTGCGGCCACGGCGCGCAGCACTCCGGGAGCAGTGGGGCATTCCTGAAGACGCGTTCTGCATACTGTTCTGCGGTAAATTCATCCCCAAGAAGCGTCCATTGGACATTGTGGCCGCAACTCGGACTCTGATAGAAAAAGGAGCGCTGTTGAAGCTACATCTTTTGTTCGTCGGCTCAGGGGTGCTGGGACCGGAGCTCCGGCGCGCTTGCCGGGTCGTATGCGATATCGAAGGGCAGCTTACATCTCCGCAGGTTCAAGGTACAAACTATGCGTCTGTGCTTCCTCCAGCTTCCTTTGCAGGCTTCTTGAACCAGAAGGAGATATCTCAGGCATACGTGGCGGCAGACTGCCTCGTTCTGCCCAGCGATCACAGGGAAACGTGGGGACTGGTGGTCAATGAAGCGTTGGCCAGCGGTGTGCCGTGTCTCGTAAGTCAAGCGTGCGGATGCGCCGAAGAACTCTCAGGGTGCGGCACGTTTGCTCCCGGTGACATTGAAACGCTTTCCTCGAAGTTAATCCTGCTTGCCCAAAAGGGATGTAAGATTATCGCACCGCCCACGATATCCGAGAGCGTATCCTCCATCGTTCGCGCCTATTGCGAATCTAGGATTCCAACGCAAGTTGGTCGCTCATTAAGGCCGGCGGGCTAGGTACTTGCCGTCAACCTCCTGGAGAGCTCAAATTCTCAGGCTGAAAAATTCACTTAGAACGATGAAAGCTTGCGCCATAGCCTGCATCAAACGGTCGATCCCAAAGTGAGCCGCATGAATCGCTCCCTGGAGAAGCTTTTTTTTCGGCGCCCTCGCGTGCTAAACGTCTTGCATTGGGCGAATCTTGTCAATGCCACGAGCCAGACTATCCCCGCGGAACTGGACGTGCTGGAGCGCCACGCCGCTGGTGCCCGTCAAGCACTAGAAATTGGTACCTATCAGGGAGTGTCCGCTGCGAGAATCGCCAGGGCATTAGCGCCGGGCGGCCTTCTATACTGTGTTGATCCTTGGCCCGAGACCGGAGGCAGGCAAAACAATCCCTGCTGGTCGATCTGCCAACGGCATTTGCTGCGTTCTGGAGTGAAGAACCGCATTCGCGTTTTACATGGCTATAGTGGGGAGATGGCGGGTCAAATGCCCGACCAGTTGGACTTTGCTTTTGTCGATGGTGACCATTCGTGGGAAGGCATCAAAACCGATTGGACGATCGTTTCCGAGAAGATGCTTCCTGGAGGAGTGGTCTGCCTGCATGATAGTTTGACTCCCGCGGGAGAAGATTGGCGGCACCTGGATTCCTGCGTGTACTTTGAATACGTGATTCAGAACGATCCTCGATTTTCCGTTATCGAAGTGTTTCATTCCCTTGCCGTCTTACGGAAACTTAAATGAAAGCTAAGGAGTCTCCAATCTTGATCGTCTGCGGCGGAGGATACGTTTCGGGCAAAGAAGTTATGGCTTTGGAATTGGGCCAAGGACTCGCGCGGAATGGAGAAACTGTCTCTTTCATAACCAGCTTTTGGAACAACAGCGATTTCTTGAATCGGCTGAAGCTGGCCGGTCTCCCCACGCAAGTACTGCACATTGGATTCATTTCAGCCACCCTGACAGCGGAATGCCTGCGAATGACGGGCGAACAGATTTGGCATTTGCCTGGTCTCCTCTGGGAATACGCACGCGTGCTGCGACTGCTCAATCCCAGGAAAGTGGTTCATACAAATTGGCATCATATGCTTCTGCTGCTGCCTTTTCTGCGGGCCGACCGGGACATTTATTGGTTGCACGAGTTTGTTCCGGATCTTCCTCAATACCGGCGAGTCTTCGGCTGGTTTGCCCGAAGGCTGAACTGTTTTGTCTGCGTCTCGCAGGCTGTGGCTGGCTCACTGCGGCAACTTGGAATCAATGAAGCCAAGATCCGAGTAATCCACAACGGGATCACAGACCCGGTTTCTACGAACTCGCCTCCGCAAAGTGCAGCAGCTTTCCGGATTGGCATCGTTGGCCAGGTGGGTGCCTGGAAGGGGCATGACGATCTTCTCGACGCGTTCGCGCTGGTCCATCAGAAACATGCGAACTGCGAGTTGCACGTCTTCGGGAAAGGTGACGCCACCTACAGAGGCGAACTTGACCGTAAATCCATTGGATTGGGCGTCGCCAACTGGGTGAAATGGCATGAGTTCGTCCGTGACCGCGGGGATATCTATTCGAACCTGGATCTCTGTGTGGTTCCGAGTCGGTCCCAGGACCCGCTTCCGACAAGTGCAATTGAAGCCGGTTTCTCAGGGCTACCTGTAATCGCCACTCGTCGGGGCGGCTTACCCGAAATCGTGGAGCACGAGACGAACGGGCTCTTGGTAGAGGCCCAGTGCCCTGCGGAAATCGCGGATGCGCTGTGTCGGCTCATCAGCGATCCCCAACTCCGGCAGCGCCTTGCAAGCAACGCCAGACGGCGTGCGACGGAGCGTTTCGGACGTGAGCGGTTCCTGGGAGAATTCCGCGCCCTGCTCGAAGCGGAAGAATGAAAAGATCTTCGAAGCGGCCATCGGGACGTGTCGGGTGCAATCTCCGTCGCCTTCCGGTCAGCACGTTAGCAAGTTTCATACGGTAGAGTAAAGAAGTGCATTCCTTAACCCAGGCAACCCCATTTCCGAGAAGGGGTCCGACACATCCGAGGCGCTACCTGCTTTGGCCCGCGGGTGCGGCTCTCCTGGTGACGTTTTCGACCATCAGTAGCCAGAACATTACTCTGGTCGAATACCTTTACGCTGGCGTGCTGCTGGCGGTATCAATTCAAGCCTATCTTTCCTGGAGCCAGGCGCGCAACATCAGAGTTCCCGTCTGGGCGTTGGTCTGCACCGCCCATTTCATTTATTACGGCCTGGCCATCTTCGTGGCCCCACGAAAATCGCCCAGCACATTTGACCACGGCGGCGATCTACCGGATTCGGTGCTCGCCACGGCGATGCTGGTTGGAATCGTCGGACTTTTGTCCATGGGGGGTGGAAGAATGGCGGCCATGAATTTCGCCAGGAGCAAGAACTTTCGGCTTTCCTTTCTTGGAACGGGTGCCCATACACCGGCTCGAATTCAAGCACTGCTCTTGCTCGGAATAGCCGCGAACATCTTCGGAGTGCCTTTTTTCGGCACTGTGGTCTGGAATATCAGTGTCATAGCCTTTAGCGCTCTCCCGCTCGCAGCTTTTCTTTGGCTTGTCCTGGTGAGGCGCTTTCGAAGACTCTCTCAACTCGATTACTTGCTCGCCATAGCGTTTTTTGGAACGCGTGTGATCTCGGGTGCAAGATTCAACGCATCTCTCGGTACGATCATTTATCCGCTATTGCTGATAGGTATTGCCGACGTATCACTCAACCGGAAGCTTCGGTGGCCAGTGATTGCTGCCGTAGCATGCGTCGTCCTTTTCCTACAGCCTAGCAAATTGACAATCCGCCATGAAATGAGTCGGGGAGAGGTAGGAGAAGGTATGACCGACGTTGTGGTGAGATGGGCCGAAGTTTCGGCTTCCGGTTGGGCCGATGTCTTCGAGGGCAATTTTCCTCTTGAAGATCAGCTCAGCGAGACTAGCGCGCGCTCATCGCTCTTGACGATGACCGGACTCATTCTTGACAGAACGCCCGGAACCGTGCCCTACCAGTTCGGGGTCTACTATCCGCTCCTGATAAAAAACCTGATTCCACGGATATTCTGGCCTGAGAAGCCATCTGTAAACCTCGCCAACCAGTTTTTCCAAGTTGAATATGGTTTAACGAACAGCCGAGACCTCAAGTCAGTTTCCATCGCCTGCGGTTTCGAAGCGGAGGGTTACATGAATTTTGGCTGGGTGGGCATCTCGGGTGTTGGATTGCTTGTTGGATTTGTTCTTGGGATTTACGAACTGACCTTTTTTTCTGTCGGATCCAGCCTAACTGCAATTGCGGTCGGACTAGCGATGCTACCGGGGTTCTTAACGATTGAGTCACAGTTGGTGCAGTATCTTGGGGGAGTCCTGCAACTTGCTTTCGCTGCCGGTATCGTATTCCATCACGTAAAGGTCAAACGCTCCCCCTACGCCGGTCCAGGAGCGCCGCAAGCGGAGAGGTTTCCAAGTGCTATTGTTACTCGCTGATGGATGGCGAGTCCCTTAGTGTTATTTTCTTAATGGAACGGCGCGATGGCCGACGCAGTGCAATCGGTTTGCGCTAATGAGTGGTGCGAGCGCCGCGGCTTGTCAGTTTAGCGGTTCTTGGGGCGCATGAGATTAGTCTCCGATCTGAAAAACGTGATAGTGTCGCGCGAACGAAAGCCCCGCAGGATTCTGGCTGGCCCGTTTAGGAACATAGTAATGGGTTTGTCGTTGCAGAGCCAAATGCAGGTTTATCTTGGACTCTTTGAAAAGGAAATTCACCCTTGGCTGAGTCGCTTGTCCAAAGGCATTGCAACGGCCATCGACATTGGGACGGCTCACGGAGAGTACACTCTCTATTTCCTCACAAGAACAAAGGCCACGAAAGTATTCGCGTTTGAGCCGGATGTGAGTTTGTTCCCATATCTACAAGAGAATCTCAGGCTAAATGGGCTAGACCAATCCCAGCGATTAGAGGTCTCCACCAAATTCGTTGGCGCTTTTGACATTGAGCAAGAGATTCCATTGGACTCCCTTGCATCATCCATACACGGCCCTTGCTTCATAAAAATGGACGTGGATGGTGCAGAGGAACGGATTCTCAAGGGCGCGAAGACAATCAATGCTCTTACGGATGTTCGTTGGCTTATAGAGACTCATTCCGAAGAATTGGAGTCACTTTGTGACGGGATTCTGACAGCCGCAGGTTTCCAAACAAGAATCATTCCAAACGCTGCCTGGCGAGTCTTCGTTCCCGAACAGCGTCCAATTGAACATAACCGCTGGTTGGCGGCGTGGAAAAATAAGTGAATCTCCAAAGTGCGTCTCCTGTGCCGACCCGGACTGAACCGGCCTGTCCGCCTGTTGTTCCAGAGCACGGTCGAGCGTGATGGGGCGCTCGTTTTGGTGTCGAGTAAGGGCGTGCGTCTCTTCAAAGTTGTTCCGTTTAGGTGCTTTCGGGCCAAGCCGTTGCTTGCCACACTGCATCTCGGAGGTTCCGTCTTTGCAAGTTCAAAACATCTCAGACCCAAAGTATGCTTTTCCGGCGGGCAAAACGATGGCACGCCTCAGTAAACGTATTCGAGCCTTACCTTCGCGAGGTCGTTACGCGACAGATTCTCGACCCGTGCATACGTATCACACCATATTTGGCGCCGGCCCCGGCATGCTGTCACATCAAGTTGTTTCACGACCGGTGGCCTCGTGACGGTTCTGTTCGGGCATCCGAGCGGCAGTCCATTTGCCCACCATGCCGCGCTCGCACATTTCGATGCCCATCGATTGGAGGCTTTCTGCGTAGCCTGGATGCCGTCTCTGGTGACCGTGCAGTTGCTTGAGCATGTCGGCCCCCTGCGACCAATGGGACGACGGTTCGCACGGCGGTATTTCCCACCGCTTGCACACGCGCCGAAGATCCAGGGCCGACTGGGGGAACTGCGGCGACTGATTATACGGGCACTAGGGCGTGGAGACGAGGCTCTTGCCCAAGAGGCTAACGACTGGCTCATGCGCACCATGAGTAGAGAATGCCAACGCGTCAGCGTGAGTGCAGTTCACGCCTACGAAGATTGTTCGCTCTGGCAATTTCAAGAGGCCAAGCGTCTAGGAAAGGCATGTATCTATGACATGCCGATCGGTTACTACCCCGCATGGGAGGAGACCCAGGCGCAGCTCGCGCGGCAATTTGTGGAGTGGCTGCCCGCAGGCGGACTGCCGTCCAGCCGCTATGTGCGTCCCCAGCAAAAACGCCAGGAGATGGAACTCGCCGATCTCGTGTTAGCGCCAGGCAGCTTCGTCGCGGAAACCGTGCGGGCTTTCCATCCAAACAAGGCACTGGCGTTGGCACCTTACGGCGTCGACCTGGAATTCTGGACAGCAGGCGCGCGAAATGAGGGATCAGAAGTGCTGCGCTTCATCCACGCCGGACAGATCTCACTGCGCAAAGGAATTCCCACATTGCTTCAGGCGTGGGAGAAGGCTGCACTTCGGTCTGCGGAGCTTCAGCTTGTAGGGTCATGGTATTTGAGCGAGAGTAAGAGGGCCTTGCTGCCGCGCGGTGTTACTCACGTGTCGGCGCTTTCTTCACAAGCCCTCCGTGATTATTATCGCGGGGCAGACGTGTTCGTGTTTCCCTCCTTCTTCGAAGGATTCGGGCTGGTGCTGCTCGAAGCCATGGCATGCGGCTTGCCAGCGATTGCTTCCACCGCTACGGCCGGCGCCGATGTGCTCACCGAAGCGTCAGGACGGTTGCTGCCGGTTGGCGATCTGGATGGCCTGGTGGACGCGTTGCGATGGTTCGATCAGAACCGCGGCCGCCTACCCGCGATGGGCCGGGTGGCAAGGCAAACGGCAGAGGAGTGTACCTGGGATCGCTACCGTCGCGCTGTCACGGAAGCGACATCTGCGTTTGTGTAATCTCGTTTGTTCCGAGGAGCTTCGTTGTCTAGCTGATCAGATTGTTGCTCGCGAGCGCTATGAGGCACAGTTTACAGCCAGCCATTTCCAACGGCGGTTGATTGAGGCTCTGCGAGGAGTTGTGCAAGCGGGTGCGAGGGCTTGAAGGTACTGCATATCATTCCGTCGGTTGGTCCGCTTCGAGGCGGGCCCAGCATTGCTGCCCGGACGATAGCGTGGGCGCTGGTGAACCATGGCGTCTCCGTGGACGTCGCCACAACGGATGACAATGGGGCGGGCCAACTCGCGGTTCCACTCGGGCGGCCAGTCGTGGAAGACGGTGTCACCTATTGGTACTTCCGGCGCCAGGTCAGCTTTTATACTGTTTCCTGGCCACTCTCTCAGTGGCTTGCCGCACATGTGGGCGATTACGATCTGGTCCATATTCACGCGCTTTTTTCATTCGCGGCAACTGCCGGAGCGTTCTGGGCGGCTCGCCGAGGCGTACCATATCTGGTGCGTCCGCTGGGCGTCCTGAATGCGTGGGGCCTCCGGAACCGGCGTCCGTTTCTCAAGAGACTCTCCCTGTGCTTGATTGAACGGCGGATCCTGGCTAATGCGGCTGCAGCGCATTTTACAAGCGAACAAGAAAGATGCGAAGCGGAACTGGTAGCACCCGGCACACGAGGCGTTGTCATCCCCAATCCGGTCGCGACTCTTGGAGTAGATCAGAACCCGAGAACCGAAGCGCTCCTGTTGAAGTATCCGGAACTGGCCGGGAAGAGGGTAGTCCTATTCCTCTCTCGTGTGGACCCGAAGAAGGGTCTGGACTTGTTACTGGACGGATTTGCCAAGATTCGGGCCGTGTGTCCGGATACCGCACTTGTTGTCGCGGGAAACGGAGACGAAAGCTTTGTCGCCCGATTACGCGAACAGGCGCAGCGGTTGGGAGTTCAGCGGGATGTCATTTGGGCCGGATTTCTGGAGGGGGAGGAAAAGCAGGCGATGTTCGCCGCGGCGGATGTGTTCGTACTCCCTTCCTATTCGGAGAACTTTGGGATAGCTGTTGTGGAAGCTATGGCGAGCGGACTGCCCGTGATTGTTTCCGATCAAGTGGGCATTCATCACGACGTCACGCGAGCTGGAGCGGGACTGGTGGTGCGGTGCGATGCAAATGAGGTGAGTGGAGCAGTGGTGCAGATGCTAAGCGATTGCGAGGCGCGGTCTCAGATCGCGCGGAACGCGGTGCTCCTGGCGAAGAAGTTTTCGCCTGAGGTGGTCAGTGAGACGCTGATCGAGGTGTACCGAAGCCTGTGCAGGAAAGCAGCGGCCGTCAATAGCACTTCTGCGCCGATTCTTTCCGCAATTATTCTGACACACAACGAGGAGCAGAATCTCCCGGCCTGTCTGAGCAGCCTGCAGCTCCTGGGATGTCCAATTTTTGTAGTCGATTCGGGCAGCACGGATCGCACTCTTGAGATTGCCTCCCAGTTCGGCGCCATGATCCTGGAGCATCCATTTACAACTCATACGCAACAGTGGGCATGGGCACTCAAGAATGTTCCGGTTGAAAGTGAGTGGGTGCTGGCCCTGGATGCCGACCAGGCAATTACCTCCGAACTGGCAGCGGAGATAAGGACGCAGCTAGGAGCATCGGCATCCGATGGCTTGTATATCAAACGACGGCAGGTGTTTCGGGGACGATGGATCAAGCACGGAGGCTATTACCCGAAGTACCTTCTCAAGTTATTCCGGCGTGACAAGGTGTATCTGCATGCCGGCGATGCAGTTGATCATCATTTCTATGTTCGCGGTTCGTGCGGCAAACTCCAGTACGATCTGATCGAGGCCAATCACAAGGAAGACAATATTTCCTTTTGGATCGAAAAGCACAACCGGTACGCGGCGTTGATGGCAGCGGAGGAGCAGCGCAACCGGGGCGGTGGTTACGAGTTTCCGATTACCGCTTCGTTGTTCGGAAGTCCGGACCAGCGAGTAACTTGGCTGAAACGCCTATGGTCGCGGTTACCTTTGTTCGTACGGCCAACGCTGTATTTCACCTACCGCTACTTTCTGCGGGCTGGGTTCCTCGACGGGAAGGAAGGGTTTATCTTTCATTTCCTGCAAGCATACTGGTACCGGCTTCTTGTGGATATCAATCTTGATGAGATCAGAAACCTATCGGGCGATAGCCAGACGCACGGTGAGACATGCCGGAAGCTTCCATAGCTAAAGTTGAGTACGCGTATGGGGGGTCCGCCGCCAGTTGCGCGCATGCTTATCTGCTGGCGCCCGTGAAGCAGTTGGTCCAGAGTCTTGGAAAGAAGGGCACGGTGTTGGACCTGGGATGTGGGAACGGATCGTTGAGTCATGAGTTGTCGAAACTCGGCTTTGAAGTCCATGGCGTTGACCGATCCGAGTCTGGAATTCAAATCGCGCGGGAAGCGTTTCCCCAAGTGCAGTTCGTGCTGGGTGACGTGGAGAAGGACCTGTCGCCGGATCCGTTTCGGGCTGAAAGTTTTGACGTGGTGGTGAGCACGGAGGTGGTGGAGCATCTCTATCATCCGCGGCGGTTGATCCAGAATGCCTTCCGGCTTCTGAAGCCCTCCGGGCATTTCATCGTCAGCACACCTTACCACGGCTATGTTAAGAACGTGGTGTTGGCGCTCAGCGGGAAGATGGACAACCATTTCACGGCGCTTTGGGATGGCGGCCATATCAAGTTCTGGTCGCGTGAGACGCTGTCTGGGTTACTCATGGAAAAAGGGTTTACAGATCTACGATTCGTGGGTACGGGACGTGTGCCGTATGTTTGGAAGAGTATGATCCTGATTGTCCGGAAACCGGCGGGCGGATCGAAACGGAAATGAAAATTCTTGGACTTAACGCGTTCCACGGCGATGCGTCGGCGGTGGTGCTGCAGGACGGGCAACTGGTGGCGGCGCTCGAGGAGGAACGGCTGAATCGCATCAAGCATTGGGCGGGGTTGCCGGTGGGTGCGGCAAAAGCATGTCTCGAGGGGGCGCAACCAGACCATATCGCGATTTCGCGTGATCCCAAGGCTCATCTGACGGACAAACTGGTGCGGGCGGCGCTGCGGCCACACCGCTGGTTGAGCCTCACTTCCCGCGCCGCCAACAGCATGCGCGTCGCGCAGGTGGGCGAGGTGCTGGCGGCAGAGGGAATTGTGCCCCGGGAGCCCCGGCGGGTGCATTTCGTCGAGCATCACCGGGCGCACCTCGCCAGTGCGTTCTTCGCATCGGCCTATGAGGAGGCCGCCGTCATCTCCATCGACGGTTTTGGTGATTTCAGTAGCGTGATGTGGGGCGTGGGGAAAGGCAATCAGATAGAGGTGCGAGGCTCCGTCTCCTTCCCACATTCGCTCGGCATTTTCTATACCGCGTTCACGCAATTCCTCGGCTTCCCCAAGTACGGCGACGAGTACAAGATGATGGGCCTGTCCGCCTACGGCGAGCCCCGGTTTGCTGAACAAGTGCGGCGCGTGGTCCGCACGGAGGAAGATCAGTGCCGGCTGAATCTGGACTACTTCACCCATCACAGCAAAGGAGTGGAGATGACTTGGTACGGCGGGGAGCCGGTGCTGGGCGCGGTGTTTGCGCACAAAATGGTAGAGGAATTCGGCCGTCTGCGCGCCCCGCGCTCTGAGATCCGACAGAGGGATATGGACCTGGCGGCTTCCGTGCAAGTCGTGCTGGAGGAGAATTACTTCGCCCTGTTGAATTTTGTTCAGAAGCATACGGGCGCGACCACCGTTTGCCTGGCAGGCGGTGTGGCGCTGAATTGCGTCGCCAACGGCATGATCTTCGAGCGTACGAACTTCCGGGACGTGTACGTACAGCCGGCGGCGCACGATGCGGGGACCTCGATTGGCGCGGCGCTGTATGTGCAGCATCAAGAGCTGAAACTGCCGCGATGCTTTGAGATGAGGCATGTGTACTATGGGCCCGAGTATTCAGACAGTGAGATCCTCCGCGACTTGGAGGCCGCCGGATGCGAGTATCACAAGGTTGCGGAGGAGGATCTGATTAGCCGCACGGTGGAGGCGATTGCAAAGGGGACGATCGTAGGTTGGTTTCAAGGCCGCATGGAGTTTGGACCGCGCGCACTGGGAAATAGAAGCATTCTTGCGGACCCGCGCCGCAAGGACATGAAAGAGACTCTCAACAGCCGCATAAAATACCGCGAGCCATTCCGGCCATTCTGTCCCTCGATTTTAGCTGAGAGGGTGGGTGAGTATTTCGAGACGGACTACCCGTCGCCGTTTATGGTGATGGCATACAAGATCAAGCCAAAGCAGCGCGAGCGGATTCCGGCGGTGACGCACGGGGACGGGACCGGGAGGCTCCAGACAGTGGAGCGCGAAGTGAATCCACGGTATTGGAAGCTGATTCACAAGTTCGAGGAAGTAAC
>Ga0116134_1001529_pt1 | contig 11641 bp, 11 predicted proteins | sample June2015DPH_19_5_FD_89737 | JGI IMG/M metagenome (GOLD analysis project Ga0116134, IMG submission 89737) | Peatland microbial communities from SPRUCE experiment site at the Marcell Experimental Forest, Minnesota, USA - June2015DPH_19_40 | ecosystem: Environmental > Terrestrial > Soil > Wetlands...
CGGCCGGCGGTGTCGATGAGGATGAATTCGCAATCTTTCATCGAGTGGATGGCGGCGGCGGTTTCCTCGGCCGTGCCGACGGCTTTGATCGGAGAGCCGATGATGTCGGCGTACTTTCGGAGCTGATCGATGGCCGCGATGCGGTAGGTGTCGAGGGTAATGAGTCCGACGCGGCGTTTTTCGCGGAGCATCAGGTTGGCGGCGAGCTTGGCGATGGTGGTGGTTTTTCCAACGCCGGTCGGGCCGATCAGCGCGACGACGTGCGGGCCGACGGCTTTGGTGCGGACAATCGGGCCGGCGGCGGGCAGAAGGCGCTCGATCTGCTCCGCGAGCTTCAACCTTACGAAGTCGATCTGGCGGGCATGTTCCGGGCGGATTTGCTTCTGAAGCGTCTTGATCATGCTGCCGGCCAATTCCTCGGCCACCTGATTCTGGATGAGCTGGTTATAGAAATCGAAAAGCTCCTCGGGGATTTCGGGGCAGCGCGTGCGATTGGAGTGAACGACCAATTCCTTGACCATTCCCTTCAAGCTGCTGAGTTCCTGAATGAAACCCAACATGGCGACGTTCTGTCCGGCGGGGCTCTCCAGGAGCTGTCGGCGCGTGTCTGCCGGCGGCATGGCGGGCGGCGCGGGGCGAGCCATCGCTGCCCGAGGTGGCGCCTGCGGCCGCGGGTTGCGGTCGGGAACGCGAACGCTGCGGGTGGCGGTGATCTCGAATACCTCCCGCCGCCGCAGGCCGAGCCATCGGTTTCTGTAAAAGCTTCGAGTGTGCAGGATCATGGCGTTGGGGCCCATCTCCTGTTTCACTTCGGTCAAGGCCGCGCTCATGGTGTTGGCTTGAAATGTCCTGAGATCCATAGCAATGCACCTTCACGGCTGTCGCTGAATACGGGTCGCCCGCGGCGCGGGGTCGCGCCTAGCGGGTTCACCCGTTGAGTCCAACCAGGGCGACGGCTTCGACCGTCGCTTCCGGCACGATTTCGTTGTAGCCCAGCACGGCCAAATTGGACGCGCTGTATTCGATCATCCGCCGCACCGCGGCGCGGATTTGCGGCCCGCAGAGCAGCACGGACATACGACCCGCCTGGGTCAGCTCGGCGCTCTTGGCCACGATTTGCTGCACGATCTGCTGGGCGGTCTGCGGCGGCAGCGTATTGGTCGTGCCGCGGTCCGAGCGCTCCAGGTGGCTGTTGATCAATTCCTCCACGGCTGGATCGAGCGTGAGGCACCAAAGGCGGTCGCGATCGTCCACGTATTGCTTGCAAATGGTTCGCGCCAGGGCGTGGCGGGCGTATTCGCTGAGAACTTCCAGGTCCTTGGTCCTGGAGGCATAATCGGCGACGGTTTCCAGAATGGTTTCCAGATCGCGGACGGGAACGCGCTCGCGGAGGAGGTTCTGCATCACCTTTTGCAATTCGCCGGGCTTGACGAGGGTTGGAATGACCTCCTCGATCAGCGCGGGAACGCGGACCTTGAGATTGTCCAGAAGGTTCTTCACCGCCTGCCGCGAGAGAAGTTCGTGGGCGTGGGCCTTGATGAGTTCCGTGAGATGGGTGGCGATGACGGCGCTGGCCTCGACGACGGTGTAGTTGTTGAGATCAGCCTGGGGCCGCTGGGATTCGGTGATCCAATAGGCGGGCAGGCCAAAGGCGGGTTCGGTGGTTTTGGATGCGCCGATAATGGGTCCGGTGGTGGCGCCGTTGTCCATGGCCAGGAACTGCTCGGGATAGGCGACGCCCTTGCCGACGCTCTGGCCCTTGATGCGGACGACGTAATCGTTGACGCCGAGCTGAATGTTGTCGCGGATGCGCACGGGGGGAACGATGATGCCGAGATCGAGGGCGACCTGTCGGCGAACCATGCTGATGCGATCGAGGAGATCGCCGCCCTTGGCGGTGTCCACGAGCCGCACCAGGCCGTAGCCGACTTCCAATTCCATCGTGTCGAGGTCGAGGACCTTTTCGATTTTGTCGGGTTCTTTTTTTGCGGATTTGTCTTTTTCGTGTGCAGCGGCGGTGGCGAGTTTCTTCTGGCTCCGCGACACGGTCACCGCCAGCAGGGCGCAGCTGACGCCGAGCACGAACAGGGGGCCCTTGGGCAGGCCTGTGAACATCATCAGCACGATGAACACGCAGGCGATGAACAGGGCCTTGGGCTGGGCGAACACCTGGCTGATGACCTCTTCGCCGAGATTACTCTTGCTGCTGGTGCGGGTGATGATCAGACCCGCGGCCAGGGAAACGATGAAAGCGGGGACCTGGCTCACCAAGCCGTCGCCGATGGACAATTTGGTGTAGAGCGCGAGGCAATCGAGCAGGGACCAATTGTGCTCGAACATGCCGACGTACAGGCCGCCCAGGACGTTGACGAAGGTAATGATGATGCCGGCGACGGCATCGCCGCGCACGAATTTGCTGGCGCCATCCATGGCGCCGTAAAAATCGGCCTCCTGTGCGATGTTGGAGCGGCGTTTTCTCGCTTCGGGTTCGTTGATGATTCCGGCGTTGAGGTCGGCGTCGATGGCCATCTGTTTGCCGGGCATCGCGTCCAAGGTGAATCGAGCGGCAACTTCGGAAATGCGGGTGGCGCCTTTGGTGATGACGGCAAACTGAATGACAACGATGATGATGAAGATGATGACGCCGACGGCCAGGGAACCCTTGGTGACGAAATTGGCAAAGGTGTAGATGACTTCGCCGGCGGCGGTCATGGCGGTGTTGGCGTCGCCGGCGCGGTCGCCGGCCGTGAGAATCAGCCGGACGGTGGCGACGTTCAGCACCAGGCGAAAGAGGGTCAATGCCAGCAGAAGGGACGGGAAGACGGCCAGCTCCAGCGCGCTGGAGACGTAAATGGTCGTCACCATCACAATGACCGAGAGGGTGATGTTGAAGCAGAGCAGGATGTCCAAAACGCCCGTCGGCAACGGAACGAGGATCACCAGCACGAGGCTGACGAACGCGATGGGGAAGATCATCCCGCGGCTTTCGCGGAACTTGATGAGCAGAGGATGGGCTGGAATGGCGGCCATTTGGATTCATGCAAGCTCGCCGACTTCAAGCCGGCGGGCCGCGTCATGCGGGAACTGGGCGCCTCATCTTTCCGGTTAGCTCGTAGACGTAAGCGAGGAGTTCGGCCACGGCGGCGTAGAATTCCTCGGGGATTTCCTCGCCGACATCGACCATTCGATAAATGGCCCGCGCCAGCGGCGGGCGCTCGATGATGGGAACGCCGGCCTCGACGGCCAATTCGCGGATGCGCTGGGCCATGAAATCCATGCCCTTGGCGACGAGCTTGGGGGCGCGCATCTTGGATTCCTCGTACTTCAGGGCAACGGCGTAGTGCGTGGGATTGGTGACGACGACGTCGGCCTTGGGGACGTCGTTCTTGAGCCTTTGCAAGTGGCGTTGGACGGCGACCTGCTTGCGCCGCTGCTTCATGATCGGATCGCCTTCCATGCTGCGCATTTCGTCTTTCACTTCCTGCTTGGTCATTTTCAGCGACTTCTCCACGCGGAATCGCTGGTAAACGTAGTCGAGGATCGCCAGCACGAGCAGCAGGATGCCGACGCGAAGGCAGATGTTGAACACGATGTCGGCGCCGATGGCGAAAATCTGGAGAAAGGAAAGCCGCTGAACGGAAATGATCTGTTGGAGCCGGCCGCCGACGGCCGACCAGGCCACGGCGCCGACCATCACGACCTTGAGCAGGTTCATGAGCAGCATCAGGCCGCCCTGGCCGTAACTGAACATTTTGTTGAATCCGCGCACGGGGCTGAGCGCGGCGAAATTGATGGCGAGACGTTGGGGGGTGAAATTGAATCCGACCTGCAGGACGTTGGCGACGATGGCGATGAAGGCCGCGCCGGCGAAAAGCGGGGCCAGGGCGATGGAGACCTCGCCGACGCTGTGGGAGATCAGCGTGCCGGCGCCGCCGGCGCTGAAATCGGAAAGCGACGGGCGGGCCAGCGCCTGTGCCACGATATCGCGGAGGGTGAAGATGAGCCTGGGTCCGAACCATCTCAGAAGGTACAGAGCGCCGATCAGCAGCATGGCGCTGGTGAGATCGTGGCTTCGGGCGATGTTGCCCTGCTGACGAGCTTCGGTGCGCCGTCTGGCGGTCGGTTGTTCGGTTTTGTCTCCTGAGGACTCTGCCATATTCGAAGCACCTGTTTTTCCGCGCCTTCATCGCGGCGCGCCTTCATCGCGGCGCGTACATCCGCAGGACAAGCTGAGCCGTTCCGGCAAGCTGGCCGCGGATGATCGAACTGGTCAAACTCAAACCAAGGATCAGGACGATCGTCCCGGTCAGCGTGCGCAGGGAGATGCCGGCGGTCATGATGTTCAACTGCGGCACGGTTTTGCCGACGAAGCCCAGAACCATATCGACGACGAGCATGGTGACGAGCATGGGTGCGGCCAATTGCATCGCCAGCACCGTGGCGCCCTGGAACACCGAAATAATCGTGTCCAGGAGCGGGCGGCTCATGGAAACGGACAAGAGCGGCAAGGCGGCGAAGCTGTCGAAGACGCCTTTGATCATGGCCAGGTGTCCGCCGATGGAGAGAAAGATCAGAAGAGTGAGAAAGAAATAGAGATCGCCGACGACCGAACTGCCTCCGCCGAATTGGGGGTTGAAGGTTTCGCCCAGATTGAGGCCCATTTGCTGTCCGATGATTTCACCGGCCCATTGGACGGCGACGAAGACGAGGCTGAGGATGAGCCCCATGGCGGCGCCGAAGATGATCTCGCCGCCGATGGCCGTCGCCAGGCCCCAGGATGATGTTGGAATCGCGGCGTGGACGGAGAGGTTCGGGGCGATGGCGGCGGCCAGAACGCAGGCGATCATCGCCTTGACGCGTTTGGGGATTTGCGTGCTCCCGAGCAGCGGGGCCCAGATCATCATGCCGGCGATCCTGAAGAGGACGAGCATGTAGATCGGAATGAAGTTGAGCGCGACCTGAAGCATGAGGGTTTTGAATCAGTGAAGGCGACCGCTGGTGAACATATCGAAGGCATATTGCATGAGCCGGTGGCTCATCCACGGCATCAGCGCGATGGCGGCGGCGACCATGGAGACGATTTTTGGAATGAACGTGAGGGTCTGCTCCTGAATCTGCGTGAGCGCCTGGAGGAGCGAAATGGTGATGCCGACGATCAGCCCGATGACCAGCATCGGCGCGGAGATCGACAGGGCGAGCAACAGCGTATTGCGAATCAACTCGGCGGATTGCTGGGGAGACATGGCCGGCACCCTTCCTTGAGCGTCATCGATCGCCTCTAGCGCCCATCCATGGACGCTCTTTGATCCGGGGCGATCAGGTTACAAAACTACCCATGAGGCCGGCGGTAATCAAGTGCCAGCCATCAACCAAAACGAATAGCAACAACTTAAACGGCAGTGAAATCAATGTGGGCGGAAGCATCATCATGCCCATGCTCACCAGCACGGCGGAGATGACCATGTCGATGACGACGAACGGCAAATAGACGCGAAAGCCCAGGAGAAAAGCGGTCTTGAGTTCGCTGAGCATGAAGGCGGGAATCAGGGCCGTGGTGCCGACGTCCTGCCACGTGCTGGCGCGCTTCTGGTGCGCGAACTGCATGAACAAATCCACGTCCGCTTCGTTCCGGCTTTGATGGATCTGCTCGATCATGAACTGCCGAACGGGTTTCATGGATTCGGAAAGGGCCTGCATCTGGGTCATCTGGCCGTTCATGTATGGCTGAAGCGCGCGGTCGTTCACGCGCTGCCAGGTGGGACCCATGATCAGAAAGGTCATGAACATCGCCAGGCCGATGAGAATCTGGTTGGGCGGAAGCTGCGGCGTTCCCAGGGCCTGGCGGAGCAAAGCCAGCACGATGACGATGCGCGTGAAGCTGGTCATCATCAGCAAAATCGCGGGGGCCAGCGAGAGGACCGTCAGCAGAACGATGATCTGCATCGCCGCGGAAAAATTCTCTCGCTTGGAAAGGTCTGGAAGCTGGCGCTCGGCGGCGGCGACCGGATTGTCGGCGGAGGCAACAGCCGCGTTGGAAGCGATCGCCGGCAAGGCGTCATCGGCTGATGCGCGAAGCGGCAATGCGAGAACCAAGCAGAGTAAGCAAAAACCCCGAACGATCTGATTCACGAGAGCATCCTTTCTCTTCGTGTCGCGACGGGCGACAATTTATCAGGTATTTTGTGAAACGGTAGAGCGAGCGCGGGAATCTTGAGATTTTCTTTTCGCTTTTTTTATTTTTTTCGGCGCGGTCTAGGCGCTGCCGAGCTGGCGGGCCACGTCGCGCACTTTGTCGGACAGACCGGCCAGTTCCTTTCGCGTCGCTTCCAGAGAAGGATCGTCGGCGATGGCGTCGTGCGAATCGTCGAATCGCTCCTCGGACGAAGCGGGAGTTTCGGCAAATCCCCTTCGGGCCAGGCCGAAGAATGAATCGAATCGCCGGGCGGTGGACATGGATTCGTCGCGTGCCAGTGCCAGAACGGCGGCGGCTTCTTCGGGATCGCTGATCTCACACAATGGGTTGAGGTGCGAGCCGGTGTCGCCCACCAATACCAGCCGTTTGCCGAATTGGATCAGCAGAAGGTGTTGCTTGGGTGAGATGGGGCATCGGGCCAGGACCTTCACGGCGGAATTTGCGCGGACCGGGGCGGCGCCGGGAAAGAGACGCCGAACGCCCCCGCGGAGAAGAAGGATGAGGCCGACCACGCCGGCCAGCGCAAGAACGACCCGCGTGGCGCCGAATGCCGGAGGCGACTGCGAAGGGGCGGCGGATTTTGCCGCCGCGCCGGGTGAATCCGGGGCAACGGGCTGGCTTTCCAGGGAATCCTCCGCCGAGACGGAGCCGACATCCATGGCGGGTTTGGATTGGGCGCGGACGGGTTGGCAAATGGCCAAAACAGCGGCGAGAACCGTGAGAAGAAAAAATGCCCCCCCGCCCTCTCCCCACGAGCGCATGAGGAGAGGGAAGTTTTTGGCTGACTTCACATCCCCTCCTCTTTGACGGCGGGCACGATCTCGTTGACGCGCACGCAGAAATTGTCGTTGAGGACCAGCACCTCCCCACGGGCGACGAGGCGCTCGTTGACAAACACATCGACCGGATCGCCGGCGAGCTTATCCAGCTCCACAACGCTCCCCTCGGCGAGCTTGAGGACCTCCTCGACGAGCATCCGGCTGCGCCCCAGCTCGATCTTGACGTTCAACTCGACATCCCGAAGCAGGTCGATGCTGGAGACCTGCGCATCAGCCATGACCTGCTGAAAGCTGGGGAGCTTGAAGGCCTCGGCATCGGCGCCGGGGAGATCGGAAGCCCCGGCCGCGCCGCCCTCAGCATTCACCTGCTGCAAAAGCTGATCGACGGAAGGGCCTTTGGACCCCTCGCCGCCTTCCACGGAGTCTGGGCCGTCGAAGTTGGCCTGTTTCAAGAGTGCGTCGATGGACTCCGGGCTCAGGGCGGCGTCGTCAGCGGCTGGCGGCGCGGTGGCATTGGTTGTCGCGGCAGCCGGAGCGGCCGTAGCTGCGCCGGCAGGGGCTGGCGCGTCCGCCGGCGCTTGGGCAGCGGCGGGTGCGGGCACATCCGCCGGTGCGGTCGGTGCTGCCGGAGCCGCGGCTACCGGAGCGCCTGTCGTCGCTGGCGCGCCTGTCGCAACGGCTGGGGGATCAGCGGCCGGAGCGGCTGGCGGCGGTGCTGCGCTGGGATTTGGCGGAGTGGAATCGACCGGAGGAGGCTGATCGGCCATGGGTCACCATCCTTGGTGATCGGATGCTCGTCGGCTGCCTAGCGGACGCCGAGCGATCCATTAGTAATCGGTGCGAAACGGAATGCACCGAGGGATCAGGACATCGTCGATCAATCCATCGCCGACGATTTCGTCCAACTGATATTTCACTTGTCGCCGAAGCGTTTCAAGGCCCGGCTCGGATCCGCCCCCGAGCTTATCGGGATCGGACTGTGCAATTATGGTCCGAACCCGGTCCTGGATCAAGGCTTCGTGCTCGGTAATCATCGGTTTGATTTTCTCGGCCGCGTCTTTCTTGCAGGATAGGAAGATCTGGATGTCGTAGAGGAAGGTCCGGCCATTCTGCTTGTTGGGGAAGCGGGAATCGAGCAACTGGATTTCAGCGGTGGCGCTGGCGTCGGATGCGCCGGACCCGTCCACTTTGGATTTGTCCGGCACGGTCAGATCGGCCGCGTTGGCATTTTTGGCTCCGCCGGTGATGAACTTGAACCCCGCGAAGAGGACGACGGCCTCGATCAACATGACGCCGCCGAGCAGGACCGGAGTCTTGGTGAGCCATCCGGGACCTTTGGCCGGCGCTGCGGCGGCGGGCGCCGCGGCCTCGGGTTTTGCAGAGCCCTTCTTCTCCGGCGCCGGTGCGGGTTCGGCCTTTTTTTCTGGTTTTTCGGCCATGATTCATTCCGTCCTTTTCTCTGGTCCGATAAGGCGTGGCGAGCGCGCCTCCCCATGCTGGGTTCTATCGGCTGGAAACAGGCAAAACTCGATGAATCAATCGGCAATCGACTTGCGAATAATACGGGCGTATTCAATGGCCCGGCGGGTCACTTCCGCCAGCGTTTCGCGGACCATGAGCTTTTCGCCCGTATCGCAGCAGACCACCGTGTCCGGCGTTGACTCGACATAGCGGATCTTATCCGCGTTTATCACGAAGGCCTGACCGTTGAGACGGGTAAGGGTGATCATGACAAGCCGCCTTGAAAACCAGAAACCAGAAACCGGAATGACGAACCAAATCCGAATGACCGAATGACGAAACGGCCGTTGGGGGAATTCGGGTTTCGGGCTTGGTTCGTCATTCTGGTTTCTGGTTTCTGGTTTTTACCGTTGCGTGTTCAGCAGATCGGTCAGCAACTGGTCGCTGGTGGTGATGACTTTACTGGACGCGCTGAAGCCGGTGGAAGCGATGATGAGGTTGATGAATTCGCGGGAGAGATCGACGTTGCTTTCCTCCAGCGCGCCGGATTCCACGGTTCCGGTGCCGTTCTGCGTGGCGGGTCCGATCAGCGGAGTCCCGCTGTTGGGGCCCGTCTCGTAAAGATTGCCGCCGTTATTGATCAGACCATTGGCATTGTTGAAATTCGCCAGCACGACCTGCCCGAGCGTCTTGGTCAGCCCGTTGCTGAACTGCCCGGTGATGGTTCCGTCGCCGCCGACCGAAAACGACGTGAGGGTTCCGATCGGCTCGCCGTCCTGCGTGCTCATCACCATATTGGAGGTGGTGCTGGCAAACGCGGTCATGCCGCTGAAATTTAGGTTGACGACCTCGGGGCTTTGCGCGCCGGTTCCCGTGCGGTCGATGGAGATTTGCGTCCCCGTGGAAGAAAGCAATTGTCCGGTGCTGCTGAAAGTCAGCGTGCCGTTGCCGAGAATCGAGCCGGTGGCGGCGGTGGTGTCCGGGCTGGTGGCGTAGAAGCGCCAAGTGTCGCCGGTGCTGCTGGTGCTCTCCAGCACGGAGGTCAGGTCGATGGTAACGGGGTTGCCCAGCGAATCATATGCGCTGACGGTTGTGTGGGTGCTTTCGCCGGCGGGGTCGTTGGTGAACGTGCCGTCGGTTCCTGCCGCCATCGTGAACGGGGTTGTGCTGCTGGTGGTATCCACGAGTCCCTGCGTTCCCAGCGTGAGAGCGTTCTGAGTCCCGGTGTTTCCGATGATCGTGAGTTGGGCCGTTGTGCCGGTGGTCTGCAGGGTCGCGCCGGGCGTCGGGTTTCCCGGCTCAACGACGGTGGTGTCAATCGCCAGCGACTGATTGATGAAATTCTCCAGATCGGTGACGGTTGAGGTGGCGGTGACGGTGAACGAATTGGAGGGCAGGTTGCGCGATCCGCGCGTACCGGCCAGCGTGAGCGTGTCGCCGACATTTATCAGGGGGACCGGCGGCGTGTCGGTGCTGACCAGATTGCTCAACAGGTCCGCCCCGGTGGGCGCCGTACCGGCGACGGTGCTGAACGCCTGGCTGGTGAGGATGGTGGCGCCGCTGGCGACCGCGCCGCCGGCGTTGAGATTTCCTTCCAGGGTGACGTTCTCGGTCGCCGCGGCTTCGGTGTCCTGGCCAATGGGAATGGTGAGGTTCTGCATGCCGCCGGAAATGACGTTTCCGTTGGCGTCCACGCCATATCCTTGGACGTAAGCGCCGCTGGCGGTGACGAGTTGGTTGTCGCCGTTGAGGTTGAAGGTTCCGTCGCGCGTGAATTGCTGGCCCTTGGTTGAATTCAAAACGAAAAACCCGCTGCCGCTGATCGCCATGTTGGTATCAACCCCGGTCGTCGAAAGTTGCCCCGGGGTGAAATCGGTGGTGATGGCGGCGACCTGTGAGCCCATGCCTTCCTGGCTTGGGTTATTGCCGCCGAAATCGCCGTTCGGTCCGCTGCTGGCCTTATCCGTCACGTAGAACTGCGGACTGAAGGAAACGCTGCTCACCTTGAACGCCGTGGTGTTCGCGTTGGCGATGTTGTTTCCCACGACGTTCAACCAGGTTTGGTTGGAGTCGAGGCCGGACAGTCCCGTGAACAACGTGCTGGTTAATCCCATGGCTCAATCCGAAATTTGAGGACTTCCGATTTAGAAAACTTTGGCCGCGACTCCGCCACGGCCCTGGACATCCGCTATCACTTTTTCCCGCGGGAATCATGAAGGCGCCGGCGTGGTCGAGTTGGTCGCCGTCGGAGCGGTGTTCGTGATCGACGTAACATTGTTCAGCGGCATCGTGTCGCCGCTGTCGAGTGACAGATTCACTCCGCTGGTGGTCACCTGCACCGAGGTGATCGTGCCGGTCGCCGCGTTGGAATTCTGATCCGTTCCCTGCACGTACTTGCCAATCATGTTGGCTGCCGAGGCGATCTGGTTCTGCTGCACCATCGTCGTCAGGCTGCTCTGCAGGTTGGTGGCCGATTCGAGCTGGCCGATCTGACTCATCTGCGTCAGCATTTGGTTGCTGTCCGTGGGATCGAGCGGATCCTGATTCTGCAACTGCGTAATCATGAACTTGATGAAATCGTTGGCCGTCAGCGAGTTCGCCGCCGAGGGAGAGGATGAACTGCTCGAACTGCTGGAGTTGCTCGAATTGGTCGCGGCCGTGCCGATTGCCGAAGCGAGAGAGTTTATTGCGCTCATAATTCAACATTTCGGCAGAGGATGTTGGACAAATCCAAAATTCCGACGGGGTAATTTCGTGAAGCGCCGAAGGTGCGCGAGATCGGGGCGAAACCTGCGCCAGCGCCTCTGGGCTCCATAGCCGTCAAGCGACGAGATCGAGCGGATCGCGGTCGCCGCGGGCGCGGCGCCACATTCTGCGCAGCACCTCGCGGCGCTGCTGTTCCTGGTCGGCGCCGCGTTCGCCCGGTGATTGTTTCCCGCCCCCGTCGCCGTCGTCGCTTTGCCCGGATGAATTCTCGGATTTCGACCCCTGGTGAACGTGCAGCCGATCCACGCTCACGCCCTGAGTTTCCAGGGCGCTTTTCAGTTGCGAGAGGTTGTGGCTGAGAAGCCGGGTGGCCTGCTCGTTTGAGGTTTGAAACGAGGCCGACATCACGCCGTCGTTCATCTGCACGGTGATCTGCACTGCCCCCAGTCCCGGAGGATCGAGCCGGATGCTCATCGTCCCGCCGCCGGGCAGCAGGGTCCCG
>Ga0116134_1001531_pt1 | contig 11637 bp, 14 predicted proteins | sample June2015DPH_19_5_FD_89737 | JGI IMG/M metagenome (GOLD analysis project Ga0116134, IMG submission 89737) | Peatland microbial communities from SPRUCE experiment site at the Marcell Experimental Forest, Minnesota, USA - June2015DPH_19_40 | ecosystem: Environmental > Terrestrial > Soil > Wetlands...
CCCGTATAACTGGCAGTCGAGCATGTGGGAGAGCCAGGTCAGCGGGTGCCAGTGGCCGATTTGGCCATAAGTCAGCGCCCAGCGAAATCCCTCCCAGGTCAGACCCTTTTGGACGACAGGATTTTCATACACATACAGGTCGTCGTCGCAGTTGACGAATCCATATCCGAGCGTCTGGCCGAACACCACCCAAATAGCGGCCACGAGAAATACGCAAATACCAAAAACCGACCGGTAATTGCCTGACCCAACTGGAAGGGCTGATTGAGTTGCGTCATTGGACGGAGCAGTCTGAAGAGTTTTTTGTCTTAGGCTCATGCCTTCAGAAGAGTTGCATACTCATTGATTTCGTGGGACAGACAAAACATAATTAAGAAATTCCACCCTGGATAACGAGCAAAAAATACAACCGCATCTGCACCGCTTGAGGTCCTGGGTTGGTATTCGTTTGATGCGCGATATTTCCAGATCAGTGTGCCCTTGCACCTGGGCAATTCGGGCGGCGCGCTGGCGGATGACCCCGGCAATGTGGTACAGTAATGGAAGATTGGTTCATTTGGTCGCTGGTCAACGGATTGATCACCAAACCCACGTCATTTTCATTCATATTGAAATTGATGACACTCACGCCGCCAACGGCATTGCTGGCCGTCAGGGTCACGACATTGGTTCCGACATTCAACGACAGATTTTGCACCCAAACCGAGCCATTCTGCTCAACCAATCCTTGCACCGCTGCTGCCAGTTTCATTTTTCCAATTCTTTCAAAGCCGCTTCAAGATTTGCCCGCCTTGTTGAATCCGATTCGTCAGCAAGTTTATGTTTGATCTGATTCTGCGTGATCGCTTTGCCGTCAGCTCCATTAAAAACTTCGCCCTTCTTGCCTTCCACTTCTACTAGAACTACGCACATGAGGTGCCGGCGCAGTTCGTTAGTCTCGGTTGAAAGGTGGTTCAGTATATGGTTCACAGTAGGCATTCCGATTTTTATCAGCGCCTCTTCGGCTGGATAGTCTCCCCACCGCCTAATCCGGGTCTTCGGATCCAACTTCGTTGCCTTTAAATCAACATATTCAATAAGAACATCAATAGAGTTTGCATCAATGGGGTGTAATTCCCCCAAAAGCCAAATGGCTAGCACTTTATTGTCATTGTCTAACTGTCCGTATCGCAGTTGATTGACAAGGTTGGTGATATATTCAGGACAGATTGTTTTTGCCCCTCTGCCGATTAAATCATCTTCCAAAAAAGCTGCTTCGTCTGCTTCTTTATAAGGCAGTTTGCTAAAATTTGGCGGGTTCGTAGCACAATTTGAGATCACGTTTAGGTTCTGAGCATGAACACCAAGTGTTATTGTTAGCTGGATAATCAGAGCGATATAATATTTCATATTTCTTCCGTTCTACCGTTGTGAATAATGCGGGGTGGTTGGCAAAGTAATGAGCGACGTGCTCAATGAGTTTAACTGCACTTTGTTTGTCGGGTTATCTACATCTACTTGCGCAGTATAACTCCACGTATTGGTGTCAGAACAAGTTTGATCTCCATTCCCTAAATTGACCGTTACATACTCGTAGAAATCTTCATAAACTTCAGCAGTTTGAATGATATTGGTGCCAGAAAGTACAGCCGAACAGCCCGGAGTATCCAAATCGAATATATCTCCATTGGTTGGATTTAGGTGTTTGAACTGGGGGAAACTCGTGTCATCTCCTCCGGCAGGGGAATCGGATTGGCCGTTATCCCATGTTGCTGTAAGTTTTGTTCTTTTCATGTTCCATGTATTGGTGCCAGTTAAGATATTTCCAATTCCAGATGGTTGTAAAATTGCTTTCGCCTCCATTCTTCCAATTGTATAAGAATAATCAAGGTTGGTATTAGTCAAACAATCAATCGGGCCAAGACTATTTCCGCCACCCAATCCACTACCGCCGCTTAATGCTACAGTAAATATTGTTGGCGTCGGCCAATCACTATTACCATTGACTAAAACATCTGCTTTATCATTTGGATCAAGCGTGCCGCTGGTCTTGATGGTAAGATTCGCCCAAATGACCCAAACATTGAGATTAGTGGTCGTTGAGCTGAGCGAAGCCGTCACCGTCGTCTCTACAGAATTAGTCTTTGACACCCGCCGTTGCAACGGATTACCCGGCACAGCCTGTCCGCCTGTCCACTGAATCGCCGCTCCAGCTTCGGCCAGAAGCGTGGCATTGGTTAGAAACCAATCGTTCGTGTAGCTGAGTGTCGCCTGCACAATCACATAATCATTCGTCGGCGACTTTACCGCCGCCCAGTTCGTCGCGTCAATCTGCGTCGCACACTTTGAAACCAGCCCCGCGAGCGTCAGCGATTCCGAACCGACAAATCTGGATGCTTGGGCACAGACAAATCCTTTGAAACCAGCCCCGCGAGCGTCAGCGATTCCGAAGAAACTGTTGCCTGTCGCACACCGAGCAGCACTGCTTTGAAACCAGCCCCGCGAGCGTCAGCGATTCCGAATGTCCGGGGACCGCTGGCGACCGGCGCGGGCTTGCTTTGAAACCAGCCCCGCGAGCGTCAGCGATTCCGAAGACGCGCTGGTTGCCCTGCGCCAGAACTGCACCCTTTGAAACCAGCCCCGCGAGCGTCAGCGATTCCGAAAGAAGACAGCGAGTTGGTGGCGCTCCGGATTCCCTTTGAAACCAGCCCCGCGAGCGTCAGCGATTCCGAATGCGCGCCGTCATGCGCAGCAAGGGCCAATATACCTTTGAAACCAGCCCCGCGAGCGTCAGCGATTCCGAACAAAAAACGGAAGGCTCGCCATGTCGTATAACTCCTTTGAAACCAGCCCCGCGAGCGTCAGCGATTCCGAACGGCCACATTGTCACCGGCGCGGTCGTCGGCACCTTTGAAACCAGCCCCGCGAGCGTCAGCGATTCCGAAGACGATCGGCGATCTCACCGCCATTCTCCAGCACTTTGAAACCAGCCCCGCGAGCGTCAGCGATTCCGAACCGGCCTCGGCCTTGCCTTCGACGGTCTCACGAACTTTGAAACCAGCCCCGCGAGCGTCAGCGATTCCGAATCCAGGGCGTGTCATCGGGCGGCCAGGCGCAGATCTTTGAAACCAGCCCCGCGAGCGTCAGCGATTCCGAAGACGTCGTGGTCGGAGTCAGATTCGAGGGTGCGAACTTTGAAACCAGCCCCGCGAGCGTCAGCGATTCCGAAGCGGAGGTAGCCGCCGGCCACGCCGCGCGCCACCTTTGAAACCAGCCCCGCGAGCGTCAGCGATTCCGAAAGGAATCCGTTCGTCAGCACTCCAATCTTTGGAGCTTTGAAACCAGCCCCGCGAGCGTCAGCGATTCCGAATTCTCTTTGTTTCCGCTGGTTTGCAGCGGATGTCCTTTGAAACCAGCCCCGCGAGCGTCAGCGATTCCGAACACACGAAACAACCGGACGCTACGGCGAGCCAAACTTTGAAACCAGCCCCGCGAGCGTCAGCGATTCCGAAAACTTTTCGACGAACTTCCCGGCAATAACTATTTCTTTGAAACCAGCCCCGCGAGCGTCAGCGATTCCGAATTCGGCGCTGACCAAACTGGCGCTCGGGTCCGTCTTTGAAACCAGCCCCGCGAGCGTCAGCGATTCCGAACCGATGCGACCGAACAATACATCACCGTCTGGAACTTTGAAACCAGCCCCGCGAGCGTCAGCGATTCCGAATAAAGGATGCCCCCCGACGGCGTGGTTTAAAATCTTTGAAACCAGCCCCGCGAGCGTCAGCGATTCCGAATGCAGCAAGTCCCGACACCGATTTTCTACGTGGTCTTTGAAACCAGCCCCGCGAGCGTCAGCGATTCCGAACTGGTCCGCATCAAGCACCCAAGCGTCCAATTCCCTTTGAAACCAGCCCCGCGAGCGTCAGCGATTCCGAACGTGTGATCCGTTGGTGTCGTCACGGAGACGGCGCTTTGAAACCAGCCCCGCGAGCGTCAGCGATTCCGAAGCAGCCAGGGTCGCCGTCCTCGTGGTCCAACTTCCTTTGAAACCAGCCCCGCGAGCGTCAGCGATTCCGAATTTTCGCGATCCAACCGTTGACGGAAATCGGCCTCTTTGAAACCAGCCCCGCGAGCGTCAGCGATTCCGAAAAACCGTGTCCGGCTGGATCGGCAACGCATTACCTTTGAAACCAGCCCCGCGAGCGTCAGCGATTCCGGAATGGACGAATTCCTTGTTGCCGGTCGGGGTGGCCCTTTGAAACCAGCCCCGCGAGCGTCAGCGATTCCGAAAGGACCTCGTTCATGTCGGAGACGCTGCGCTGCTCTTTGAAACCAGCCCCGCGAGCGTCAGCGATTCCGAACTACTCCGTCTCTGAGATCGGTTATAGTGAGAACTTTGAAACCAGCCCCGCGAGCGTCAGCGATTCCGAACACGGGATTTTGCCGCCCGCGCCAATCACGCGGTCTTTGAAACCAGCCCCGCGAGCGTCAGCGATTCCGAAGTCGGGGGGCATCCTTTAACCCCGAGCGGTGTCTTTGAAACCAGCCCCGCGAGCGTCAGCGATTCCGAACCCATGTCAGAGAGATCCGAATCCGATCCGGATCCTTTGAAACCAGCCCCGCGAGCGTCAGCGATTCCGAAATCAACGCCTGGCGTGGCTGGATGAGATGATCCCCTTTGAAACCAGCCCCGCGAGCGTCAGCGATTCCGAATGAGATGATGGCGGATACGTCCGGCTTCGCACACTTTGAAACCAGCCCCGCGAGCGTCAGCGATTCCGAAGCTTCCTCCACTGCGATTCAATTGTTTCCAGCGTTGCTCACGCCGGTCGCTCAACAACCAAATTTGGGAAGCGTTGACATTCATCGCTTTAGCACCAGCAAACCACTCAAGCGCCGATTTCGCCATAACCGCCTGACTAGCTTTAACTTTTCAAGGAACGCAAACGATAGCCTGCATCCACCGCTGGCGGTTTCCGAACCGCTGAAGTTCGCGAGGTGCGTCAAATACGTGGGGCGTAAAGGCGCACAGAATCAAAGTAAATCTGCCTCCGAAGAGACAGCTAACGGGAAAAGTTCTACGCCTCCTCCTATCCAGCCGCAAGCCTAAATTCAAAGAAATTCAAACGTTGCCTGCCATACTCGCACCGCGCCATAACGTTCCACATTTTCAAGGTCGTCATCATGCAAGGGATAAACCAGCAGCGCGTTTTTGCCGTCGAACCAGCCGCCGCGTTCCAATGCGCCGCGAAACGCCACATGGTCTGACTCGGTCAGCCGGAACTCAAAAACACTGTATTGCACCCGGACGCCATATCGTTCGCACAGCCGTGCGAGTCGGGCGCGCTTGCGGTCTTCGGGAATATCGTAACACATGACAAATTTTTTCACGGTGTCACTCCGGTGGCCAATTGTCAGCTTCGCCGCGCAGCCATTTGGCGAATGCGCGTGTGTGGGCAAAAATGGCTTCGCGAAATGTCAACCCCACGACGAAGCCAGGCAGCGAACGTTTCTCCTCGTGCATGAATGGAAACCATTTCCCGAAAAATTCTTTTCGTCCCTCTGCATTCAACAGCACACCGTCCGCAGGATTTCCATCCTCAAAATGTTCGCGACGCAATTCCCGGCGGTTCAGCGCGCGTAAGACAAACCGTTCCGCCGCGTCCGCGCGCCACGGCTCCATCAAGTCGCACGCCAGCGACGGACGCCCATAATAATCTTCGTGCAGAAAACCAAAGGCCGGATCGAGGCCGACGGTATTCACGGCGGCCAGCGTTGTATTCATTGTGAGCGTGTAGGCCAGACTCAACAAGGCATTGACCGGATCACGCGGCGGACGTTTCGTGCGCTCGACAAAAACAAATTCACCGCCGCGCAACCAAGCACTCATGCGGGCGTAATGCTCGCGTGTGGCTGCGCCCTCCACGCCACGAATGATGTCGAGGTCAGTCGCGGCCTTTAGCGCGGTGTCCTCTGCGTTGCCGTCATAAGAATCATCCCGTTCCTGCGCGATGCGGCGAAACGAAACAAGTTTGGCGGCAACGATTTTACGGGCGATTTCCAATTTGCGGTTCGGATCGCGGTAAGCTTCAAACTGTGCCTGGCGCGGATAGAAATTCTTGATCGGGCCGGGATGAAGGCTGGCCGAGTATTCCCCGCGTCCATTGAGCAGGAGCAGCGGCACATTCGCGTCGGCCAGCGCGGTCAAAGCGCCGCTTTCAATCGTGCATGAATGGAGCAGGATTATTTCCCGCAACGACCGCAGCGGATACTTGCGCGGCTTTTCCTCCTTGAGCCGCACGATGAGCGTGTCGCGTTCGGCGTCAAGACTTTCGATGCGTTCGCTCAACAAAAGGCTGATTTGGGCAGTTTCGTCAAACATAAGGCCATTCCTCCGGCCAGCAATGCGCGCGATAAATGCAACCGCCGCAACCGGCCTGACGCTGGCGTGGAAAACCTTCCTGCCCGCGCAGCAATCCGGCGCGAAATGATTCAACCCCGGCAATCACCCATGCCCGCGTTGCCTGCGTGAACTCGACTTGAATCCGCCTGCGCTCTTCCGAACGAAAAATAAAACCATGCGGAATCTCGACGCCGTGCATTTCAGAAAGACAAAGCACCTGAAGCGTGATTTGTGCGACAACATGCCGGGGCGGTTCATCCGGGCAATTCTTGTATTCCACCGGCATGGGAATCGCGCCATCCCACTCGACCGCATCGGCGCGCCCGGTGATGCGCAGACCGCGATGCAATAGACGGACGGCGGTTTCTGTCTTACGATGTTCCTTGTCGCGCCGGACCGGTTCATTGCTCACCGCGTGGACTTCGCGCATTTTCTGGTAAGCCGGGGTGACGCGATCCTCACGCTCTGCACCAAACCACGACAGAAAAGACGAGCGCGGGCAATAATGCCACTCCGCGAGCGAGTAGATAGGAAGGAAATCGTCGGTCTCCATGTCATGCTCGCGGGTCTCGAATGGGCGATGTCAGATTACTTGCACCAGACCTTTTCCAACTTTTGGCGATACCAAGTCTGCCAGTCGTCTTTGTATTTACCACGCTTTGCCTCACCTTCTTCGCCTGCGTCGTCAGTCTTTTTGCCTCGTTCGGAACGGAACAAAAACTTTCGGGCAATGTTTAACGCACCTTGCACGTCGGCATTCGTGGTGTAGCCACAATTCAGACAACAAAAATCAGCTTGTTGTGGGCGGTAGGGCAACCAACTATTTTTGAGCAAACTTACCAATGTCATATAGCTGCTCTTGCTCAATTGAGTAACTGTTCGTTCACCCAGCAGTTCGTTGAGACGCTCGTTCGTTTGTTTGGTCTGCTCACCTTTTCCTTTCAACCAATAGCTGTAAGTTTGAGGCAATGTTCGTGTCTGCCCACTTGGAAGCGTCACTTGCCACTTTGAATCGTTTGGGCGCACGATTTTTTTCGCAAGCTCATTGTAGAAAATGCTGTCATGCACTTGCCCGCACGAAGAGCATGTCGAGGACGTATAGTGTGGTGCGGCGAAATTAATGAAGCCATTGGTGAGCTTGCGATATTTTGGTGCTGAAGGCATCGCATAAAGTCCGACCTCTGCGAGCTTTTGTTCAAGCGTGGTGAGCATTCGTTCATACTGCATTTGACTCATCATTGTTCCTTTGCCGCCGCGCGTCGCCAACGCGCTCCCAAGTTTTTCCAAAACCAGAGGCGAACGATGTTCGGAGGCAAGCGACAGCACCGCGCGTGTGACTTCACCACCCAAAGCACGAGCGCGATTGCGCTCTTTGCTTCGTAACCAGCGCGTGTAACCGCCTTGGGTTCGCTGCAATTCACGCTTTTGGTCATTAAAATCGGCTTGTTGTTCGCGGTATTCGCTCGCAACAAATCCAAATCCATCCTCCAGTTCACTTGTCCATTGCAACCGGGGCCGTTTTACCCGGTCGTTTATTGGAGTGTTCTTGTTTTTCTTCCACCACTCATCCAACTCATCATGCCAAGTGCCCAGCGCTTTCAGGAATTCTTGAAATCGCTTTTGATTGACCAACCATCTTCCTTCACGGTCAATCAGCGCATAAGCTGCGGGAACGGCTTCGCCGCGATCAATCCCGATTAATTTGCTCGCTATAAATTCAGCAACAGGTGGCGCTTGTCGTTCGAGAGTGATTGTCAGATAAAAGTCGGCGGCGTTCGGTCGTCCGGGCGGCATGATGCGGAGCAGTCTGCCATTGCCCAAAACCCATTCGTTTTTCTCACGCAAATCCCGGTCAAAATGCCAGAGATATTCACGTCCCTGACGTGACCCGAACGCCAGCGGCATGACTGTCGGCGGAGTTTTTTCGCTAATCCAGACACGTCCTCGCACCAATTGCTTCGCACTTGCTTCAGCCTTTTTCCGCGAGCCGCCACGACTGGCAAAGCCAGTCCAGTCAGTTAGCAACTTGCCGCGAAGCTTCGCCTTTTCATTCGCAAGTTCAAACATTTGTCCTTCGGTGTGGCAATAAAGAAACGCCCACGAATCGTCATGTTCCTTTTCTGATTTTTTGCAGACGAGCAAGCCGTTGTAGAGGGGTTTGCCCGATTCTTTCTGCAAACCAAAACCCATGATTTCAATTGCGGCCGATTCATCACTCGGCTGATGCAGTCCACCCCGCACGTCGCCGAAGGCGTTTCTCTTGGGCGTCTCCTCCTTGTAAAACGAAATGTAATTTCCGGCGGCGCGGATTGGGTCGAGCGAGAAGGCAACCACAACATTGTAAAGATTTGCCAACTTGATGACCGCCCGGCGATCTTCAAAGCCGTTAGCGGCAAGATGCTTTTTAAGTTTTTCCGTTCCATGGAAAATACCAGCTAAAATTTCTCCGGCCAGTTGCGCCGGAGTCCACTCTGGATGCGCTGCCCGCAAAGCAGCAAAGCGGAGGCAGACAGTCTGGTGAGCCGTGCGCGGACGGCGCTTTTCTCCGGCTTCATGCCCTTCGGGAGGTGAGAATCGTTCTTGAATGGCTGTCCAAATTTCAGGTGAGAGTTTGGCAAAGCGAGTTGGCGCTTTTTTGCTTTGCTCTCGTGCCTCCTGTTCCAATTTTTTCAAGTTCTCGGCTAGACTCGCTGTTGTGGCATAGCGTTGTGAGCCGAAAAAGCCCGGATATCCTTTAAGATAGCGCGGCAAACAGGCATCGCGGCGTTCAACTTTCTTTTGCTGGACAAGAATGAGATTGCACCATGCGCGCGTCCGCCCAACCCAATCGTTATACCTTTCGATTGCTCTTTCGGTCAGGTTTTCAAAATCCAAATTCGGGGGTGCTGGCGGCAAGGGAGCTTTGAGGTCGCTGGCCAACTGACTTAAATCGCCGTTCCATTCTCGGAGATTGTCATTGAAGCGTTTTTGAATGTCCTCGGTGACTGTCTCGCGGCGTGTCAGAAAACCTTTCAATCCGCCACTCAAATTGTAAAGAAGGCTGGTGGCTGGTTTGCGCGGTAAGTCAAGAACCGCTTTTGCTTCGGTGATGAAATGAGTGTCGAGCCAAGCATAACAACTGGATTTCTTCTGATACGGTTCCTTCGCGCTGCATTGCACCATTGCTTGAAACGATTTCTGGTCTTTGTTCCATCGTGCTTCAAGCTCATCCAGCACCTTGCGCCGGAACTTTTCAAACGCATCAAAATGCCGGTTCAAGACCGGAACCAAATCCGGCCGGATGTCGGTATTAATCTTGAACTTGGCAGTGCGCGTGATTTTCTGTGGTTCTGCCGAACTGCTCTTGCTTAAGCCAAGCTCCAAAAGCTGCCGGAGCGAGGCATGAATTGAGTTAGACCGATACTTTGCTTTCATGATGAAATCCCCAAAGAGATTTTCATACCCATTTTCCTGATGGCTGATTGTGGAGTGATGCTACGCCCGTGTCCCGGCGGCGGCAAGCGGTAGTTGAAGCTGGCTTCGCGGTGCTTTCCAAAAGGATTAAAACGAGACCTCTGCAAAACGGGCGCAGCGGCTCCCGGCAAAGTGCCGGACAGCGCAATTTCCAGAAGAAATGCGGCGGTCTGCCGACCGCCGCTACGATGAGTTAAGACCGCAAATCGGGCGAAATAGTTGTTGCAAGCCGGATTTGGTTTGTTATATTCCCCGTTCCATTTTTAAGACGCAATGCCGACTATCAATCAACTGGTCCGCCAGGGCCGACGCAAAGTTAAATACAAGTCCAAGTCGCCAGCCTTGGAAGGCTCGCCGTTTCGACGCGGGGTGTGCATTCAGGTCATGACGCGCACGCCCAAGAAGCCGAACTCGGCGATGCGCAAGGTGGCCAAGGTGCGCCTGACCAACGGGTATGAGATCATTGCTTACATCCCGGACGAAGGCCACAATTTGCAGGAGCACTCCATCGTGATGGTGCGCGGTGGCCGCGTGAAGGATTTGCCGGGAGTGCGTTATCACATCGTTCGTGGGCGGCTGGACGCCGCTGGTGTCGAAAAACGCAGGGTCAGCCGCTCGAAATACGGCGTGAAACGCCCGAAGCCGGGTTCAAGACCCGCGGCGCCGGCTGCAGCAGCGGAGGCTCCAGCGGCAGCAGCACCCGCAGCCTGACCCAATTCACGGTTCAACGACTTAACGATTTAACGAATCCCATGTCCCGCAGACGACAAGCTACAAGACGGACGGTTGCCAAAGACGGAAAGTTTCAAAGCGCTTTGGTTTCGCGGCTGGTCAATACCATCATGATGTGCGGCAAAAAAAGCACGGCGCAGCGGATTGTGTACGGCGCGTTCAACAGCATTTCCGAAAAGAATCCGGCCAGCAATCCGGTGGAAATTTTGCAGCGCGCGGTGGACAACGCCAAACCGCGCATCGAAACCAAGGCGCGCCGCGTCGGCGGCGCCACGTATCAGGTGCCGCTGGAAGTGCCGTCGGACCGGCAGGCCGCCCTGGCGCTCCGCTGGATTGTGGATTTCGCGGACGCGCGCAAGGGCACGCCCATGCGCGAGGCGCTCGCGGCGGAAATTCTGGAGGCTTATCAAGGGCAGGGGAACGCGATCCGCAAACGCGACGAAGTTCACAAGATGGCGCAGGCGAACAAGGCATTTGCCCATTTCCGCTGGTAGAATTTTTTTGACGCGCCCCGAAGATTGGAGCATCGGGGCGTTTTTTATTCTCCGAATCAAGATGCGAAAAACTGCAGAAACAACGAAATCGGTCAATTCGCCCAACCGCGAATACACCCTCGAGCACACGCGCAACATCGGCATCGCGGCGCACATTGACGCGGGCAAGACGACGACGACCGAGCGCATCCTCTTTTACACCGGCCTCATCCACAAAATCGGCGACGTGGACGATGGCAACACGGTCACGGACTGGATGGAGCAGGAACGCGAACGCGGCATCACCATCACGTCCGCCGCGGTGACGTGCTTTTGGACGCAGAAAAAAGAAGAGGGCCTGGTCAAATCCTTTGCGGGTGTGCCGCATCGCATCAACATCATTGACACGCCCGGCCACGTGGATTTCACCGCCGAAGTCGAACGCTCCATGCGCGTTTTGGACGGCGCGGTCGCCGTGTTCTGCGCCGTTGCGGGCGTTCAGCCGCAATCCGAAACGGTCTGGCGTCAGGCGACCAAATACAATGTTCCGCGCATCGCGTTCGTCAACAAGATGGACCGCACCGGCGCGAATTTTGA
>Ga0116134_1001535_pt1 | contig 11626 bp, 12 predicted proteins | sample June2015DPH_19_5_FD_89737 | JGI IMG/M metagenome (GOLD analysis project Ga0116134, IMG submission 89737) | Peatland microbial communities from SPRUCE experiment site at the Marcell Experimental Forest, Minnesota, USA - June2015DPH_19_40 | ecosystem: Environmental > Terrestrial > Soil > Wetlands...
AACGCGCACGGGAGTTGGCGAACACACCCGAGTTTTCCACGGCGCAACGACAGCGAAAGAAAGTCGAGGCTTTGTTTGCGGAACTGAAGAATCAGATCGGACTGCGCCGCTTGCGCTTACGACACATGAAGTTCGTTCGGGAGCAGTTCTTCCTGGCAGCGGCTGCGCAGAACATCAAGCGACTGGTGCGGTTCCTCAGCCAGCCGACAACACCGGTTCTGCCAGCCACCGCTTAGCTTAGTTGTATCTTGCTCCGCTATGCGATTTGACTGTGCGGTACTGTGCTGCGCACAGTTTTCCTGCACAGTGGAAGGCAACGGCACGCACGTGCAAGTTCGTAGACCGTTTTGTTCTGGCCAGCATCGCCTTTGCTGGCAACGGTCATCTTGCCTTCGTCCAGCAGAGCCTTCAGCTCTTGTCTGACCCGGGAGCGCGAGTTTTTGGTCGCATGGGTTAGGTCCGTGAGTGACATCATCACTTTCCTGGTTGCGTCGGCGTTATCTTGCATAACTTCAAGTACTGTCATTGTTTTCTCCTTGCAGATGGAGCAAAGCGATCGCATGCTTTTGTTCTTAAGGCGCTTCTCGTCATCCGGGGAGCCTGACCACTGTGCAGCCAGCTCGAAGCCGATACCGGCCGCGCGAAATCTCGCCGTGGTTTTGCCGCCGCGACCACCGCGATGGTCGTCGAGACGCTGGTCCAGGTTCCTCGTCCAACCAAGATAGTGTTGGCGGCGGCCGATCTTTTGATCGAAGTGAAGCAGGTATATGGTCCCCATGTAGTCACGTACCGGTGCATTTCGGTTCTCGGCCGGCATCAACTATGTGGTCGTTGATCCCGGCGTCCTCTTGACTCTTCATCTGGTCTCCGCGCTCGCTTGAGATCGCTCACGGAGGGCGGTTTCACCTTTCAGGTCTTGGACCGCGGTAGCGGTGTCGGCAAGCCATTTTTGCCACAAGGATCCGAATTCGAGCCCCAGTTCATATTCCGCCCTAAAGGGCGCGAAGATATCCAACAATACCCAATCGATGGCTTGGGCCTGTTGATCGCCGTCGTGGATCTGCTGGACTAGCTCCCCGGCCCTCTCAACCCACTTGCCGGCGTAGCTCGCCTGCATGTCGTAATAAGTGACCAGAAAGATGGCCGTGGGAAACGCCTCAGAGACTTCGGACAAGTGGCTCTTAACAACACCAGAATACTTGTCCTTGAACGAGATGCTGAACCTGCGCGCCTTGTTAACGGCGTTATCAAGGTATCCGAGATTCCGTACCGTTTTGAACGCGAGCAGCTCTTTCAAGCCCTCGGCAACCTCGCCCACCGGCTGGCCAAACCTTTTGGCTGCCCAGTACGCCAGTTCCAAAGACGGTTGGTTTAGCCTTGCGGCGATCTGGTTTATCTCGTCGGGGTTGCTTGCTAGTACGTCGAGGTCGTAATCAATCCAATTAGACATTTGAGGCTCCTATAAATATGTGAAATGTGGCGTAGGTCGCTCGCAGCCCGTAAGCTGGTTCACTCTTCGCCTCGCTATTCTTAAATACTGCAAATCCAATCCTTTTCGCCCACAGTGCCACTGGTTCTGAGGGCGCCGGCGCATAACCCTCCGTTGCCGGCCGCGGAATATGAGGTGAGCATGGCGACGTCCCCGGCTGCGGAGGCTCTCCGAACGCGCCGACCCCTTTCGCCCGGGCAACACTCTCCTAGGCGCGCTGAAATGCATCGACCACCGCGCACGCGTACCCACCGGCGGTAGCATTCCGGGTTTGCCGGTCGTAACTGGCGGTTGCATCTGCAACTTTCGTCATCCCGTCCTGAGTCTTCCTCAGGCTCCACGCCCCGCAAGCAATCTCTTTACTTTTTCTCACACTTGCGCTCCCGTAGACGGTGGGAGGAACCAGCCGTCGATTCTCATTTCTCCCCTGTGGCGTTTAGCCCGCAAGAGAGTCTCATAAGTCGTAGTTCCATCCGTATATTCGAGCCACAGGCAACCACGTTCGACCATTCCAGCATGGGGGTCACAGAATCCATGACCCGCATAGTGATGAGCGGCGGGGCTATCACAGGCGACAGGGATGCCATCCGTTGTCCCAATGGGGTAGTCGCAGCCTTTGTTCACAAATCCTCCACGTCATCGAGTGCCCTCGCCCTGACTTCCATAGACCGAGAGGGTGCGGGCGGTGCGGGCTCCCAGCCTCGGGGCATCGGCAGCACGTAGTATTGAACTTCACCCACGTCTATCCCGAGACCGACCATCCCGTTACCCCAATCAATCCACTGATGGGCATCTGACTCCATCATCATTTCGCTGAGAGCACCAGCGTCGATGACGTTCTTGGTTGGCATCTCGGAGATGTCCTGAGCGTCGGGGATGTGCACGTAAGCGATGGAACGGATCTGTACCAGATAGCCGGTCCTGTCCCCGTAACCGAGCGTCCAGTCGAAACCGATGCCCTGCTCTAACTCCTCGATCCGCTTTTCGTCACGGATGATTTCGCCGTAGTTAGTGCTTCCCATTAAACCCCTCCAGTGTGGGTAAATCTTCCACGCCATCGGGCGTCGGTGGTACTACTTTCCCTTTGCGACGTAAGCGGGCAAGCTCACATTCGTAGCGGACTTGCTCGTAACAAAGACCAGCGAGTTGCTTCATCATGCCTGCATCAAGGTCGCCGAGTACCTCGTGGTAGCCGTCCTTGTACATACGGACGATGTAGTAGTAACCGTTCGAATGGGCGATCTGCAAATCGGTGTCGGCTATGTTGGTGATAACTTCTGTGTTGTATCCCATTTACAAATCCTCCACTTCATCAATCGGGTCGTTCGCGTGCTCGATGGCAAGCTGCCTGATGCCTTCCTTCGAGTGGAACTTCGCCTTGAGTTCGGTGAACCACTGCCTTGAGGGAACGGGCTCCGCTTGAGCACGCCGCAGTTCTTCCCGTACTTCATCCTCTGTGGCTTGGGACAAATGGAACTTCATGCACTTTTCGCAGTGGCATGGCTCGCCTTGAGCACGCCGCAGTTCTTCCCGTACTTCATCCTCTGTGGGTTGGGACAAATAGAACTTCATGCACTTTTCGCAGTGGCATGGCTCGCCATGTTCTTCATCAGCCAACCGCGCCTGCTCGTAATACAGTTCCTCCTCGGTTTCAGGTCGCAGGTCGAATGGCTTGAAGTCCAAACGTTCAAGGTTGTCGAGAGTGTATGCGGTGTCCATGTCGTCTAGGGGAGATGTTGCGAGGGTTGCATTGCAATCCAGCCAATACCCCTCGTTGAGCACATCTTCAATCTCACCGCTTACCTTCCGCCATTCCTCATCGGTATGGGCGTCGGCGGTGATGGTGACATAGGTAGTGCGGCTAAATACCAGCTTCTTCGGGTGATGGATACTCGGCTTGTTGTCGTGGTAGTTCGTCCCGAAGACGAGGTTGCTTGCGAGTTCATTTGCGTCGTTAAAGTTACTCATGGTTCCTCTCGATTATCTGCCGTGGCGTGGTGCCATCCGTGTAAGGTATGTCCAAGCAATGGATCGCCATCAGTGTGTGCAGTTCACAGAAACGAAGTCCCTCAACCTTGTGCGCTGCGTAACGGTTGCAAAATATGGGGCATCCATCCTGTGTGCCGAGCGGGTACTGACAATTTGTTTTTCGCACGAAGATCATTTGGAACCCTCTCGTGTTACGGTTGGAGCTTTGACTGCCATCACCTCATCAAACTCCTTCATCGCTGCGTCCCATTCCGCTTGGAACTCTTCCTCAGTCGGCGGCAGGCTGTACGTCTTCGTTGGTGGAGTCCATGGGTAACGACCATCGTGTAACGTCAACAGGCGGGTGTAGTCGTTGCCCATGTCTTGTACCGCAACAAGCTCATCCATCATGCCCGCATAGAACTTCGCCGCCCTCATTGCTGCACGCAACCGCTGGAGGGGAGATTTGGGTTTTGCGGCTGGTGTTACGGTTGTCATCTTCTTTAGGCATCGAGCGCAAGTCACGGGATCGATGCCTTCGTCATCGGTGAGATGTCCGCCACGCTTGCCGTTGCAGAGTTTGCTGCCGTCCTCGTCCTCTTTGTGAGTAACCATTGGACCGCTGCTCGGCGCTGGTGTTACGGTTGGTTGATCGACGGGGAAACAGATGAGGCAGTCATCGTCCCTGTCGTCACCATGAGAGCAACGAACCGTAGCCTCTTCCATTTCTTTCTGGCGGCGTGCGTTGTACTCCTCTTCCGCCGCCCTGACATCCGCCAAGTATGCTTTGCTTGTGCCAAGCTTCTTGGGTTGGCGCTTAGGTGCGGCGACCTGCGCCCTGTCTGCGAGGATGCGCTTGCGCTGTGCAGGCTTCAACAGCCGCACTTCTTCTTTCAAGGCTTTGTTGACATCGACAAGTGCGAGATTTGCTTTCTTCATCGTCTCGATTTTCTCTTCGAGTTTGGCGCACTTCGCACAGGTTGGGCGAACTGAGTTCGCTTTGGGCTTGGGACCCTCGACAATTTTTTGGCAATGCCTGATACCTATGGACTGTCCAGCGCACCATGCCTCTTTGCCAGTGAATCCACCTACGGACTCACCACGGTCGAAAGCTTCCCATATCTGAATGAGAATAGGACGAAGTGCGGCTGTAGCTTCACGCCGCCGCTGGTTGTAACTCTTCGCCACGCCTTTTGCGTTGACCTCGCTGTTCGTAGCTTGGCGTGCGACGAGTAGTTTGACTGCTTGTTGGTGCAGGATGTCGTTATTCATGTGGTTTTTCCCTGAGTTTGTGATTGGATTTTTGGTGCCGAGCCGTGGAGACTCGTGGTTACTACTCAAGGACGGGTCGCTTGGATCGACCCGTGATAGGCGCTCTGTCGTAACCCTGTTTGATGATACAGCCGTACTTGATCCGCCGCAGGGTTGAGCTATTTTCATTCTACCACGAAGTCGCGGGAAATGGCTAGAAACGCACTGGAAAATTTTCAGGTCGGACAAATGTCCGAGTGAAGGTTACCCACGTTACTTTGGTCAGACTTAATAGTTACCACTATTATAGGACGCTGAAACCAGCATGGGCCGGGCGGTTTGACCTACTGCCAAACGGATTCGATCTTAGTCCGCTGGGCGTCAGCCTCCATTGGTCTGACGGTCTTGAGACTCCACAGTCAGCCCATCGTTTTTCGGAAAAAAACCTGAAATTAGCAGGGAAGTTGTCTCGGATTTGGGTATTGGTTAGTAGCCGGGTTCTGCGCTTGCCTCGCTCACAGTGTTTCCGTCGCCTCAGTTTTCTCGTTCTCTGGCTTTGCGAATCTGCGGGATATGACTGGCATGACAAAACCGATCGTGGTCTCGAAGGAAAGCTTCATTGGAACAGTGCCTCCAAATTTCGGGTTCGACACCCACCCCCAGCGTGGGAGTTCTCCTTTCCGCTGCCGTGCCCTTGGCGGTCAACGGAGTGGCCTGCCCGCAAGGACCCCCGATCCTTGTTCCACTCGGTAAATTGCAGTGGGGTTTGCAGAATGTGCCCCCCAATCGCATCGTTGGCGCCGGTGCTCCACCGCCCAAGGAAGTAATCGAGTCAGCGACCAAAGCATCAGCCAAATGTTCGTCAACGCCCGATGAAGATCGTGGTATTGTTTCGACCGAGGCAAATCTCGGCAGGCCATCGAAGGGAGACTTTGAATCGATGGCACGCCGGCGGTTTCAAGACCCGAGACCTAAGCGCCGGGGCAAGTGGTGGACTATTCAAGTCCGTCGCGACGACTTCGTCGGAGGTCAGCTAAAACGAAACAAAACGCGCGTACGGATCGCGCCGGCAACCGTGTCGGAACGGGAAGCGCGCAAAATAGCAGCCGAATACCTACGGCCCCAAAACCAGGGCCTGGAGATGATCGGCTCTGCAACCAACTTCAGCGAATACGTCGAGAACACGTACAAGGCACTGCTCATGCCGCTGATGGCCAAAACGACCCAGGAACGCACCCGAGGCGTTATCGCCAATTACCTGGTGCCAGAGTTTGGAAAGCTTGCTCTTCGAGACCTGTCACCTCTCACTCTGCAGCGGTATTTCTCCGGACTAGCAGCATCGCCCCTTGCGCATGAATCGAAAGACAAAACAAGGGATGTGCTCTCAAGCATTCTGGGTTCAGCAGTCCAGTACGGACTGCTGGTTAAGAACCCGGTCGAGGGGATCCGGATTCCGGCGGACAAGCGCGGTAAACGCAAAACCAAACCGCATGTAACGCCAGAGCAGTTCGAACAATTGGTGAAGCTGATTCCTGAGCCGTACGCGAGCATGGTTTATGTGGCCGTCTGGACAGGACTCCGCATCAGTGAATTGATCGGACTGAAATGGGAAGATGTGGGAACAGACTCGCTAACCATAGATGAGCGCTGCTGCCGCGGTGACTGGGATGCTCCGAAAAGCGACGCGAGCAATGCCACGATCGGCGTTGAGCCGTGCGTGATTGAGCGCCTCCATCGACTCAAACAGCTTACGGTTGACGTCAAAGCCGGCCGGGCCGTCAGGCACTACAAGATGGTCAAGTCGGATCGGCCGGAGGATCTCGTCTTTCAGTCCGTCAAAACTGGCGCTCCCATGAGAGACAACAATATTCTGTCGCGGCACATCAAGCCGGCCGCGCGCAAACTTGGCCTACCCTGGATCAACTGGCGTTGCTTGCGGACCTCGCATGCAACCTGGATGGTTGAGGCAGGCGCCAACCCCAAGGACGTGCAAGGCCAGATGCGGCACTCCCGCATTTCGACCACGATGGATATCTACGCGCAGTTCGTGCCGGAGTCACAGCGGCGCGCACTGGGCAAGATGTCAGCGATGGTCGAGTCCCGCACGTCAAAGCCGATTGCGGCAAACACCGGCAGTATTTCCATCCCGCCGCAATCGCGGATGGTGAATTAGCTAGTTGAAAAGCATTGTGGAGCCAAGCGGAGCCAAATCGGGTGGGACGATGGAGCTAAGTCGTTGAAAATATGGTGGCCAGGGACGGAGTTGAACCGCCGACGCCAGCCTTTTCAGGGCTGCGCTCTACCACCTGAGCTACCTGGCCACTTCCTGTCCGCCCATCTCCGCGCGGCCAATTTGGCCGTGCACTGGGCGCTCTGACTGGGCGGGGATGCCGCGAAGCAAAACTGCCGATGCGCTGGAACCGTACGGAACTCTCGAATTATAACAACCCCGTGCCGTTCGCTCAAAATCGGTGCCGACAATTTTGCAGCGCACTTTGTTGCTCGCGTTCTCTTTCATCAGGAGATATGGCCGCCCGGCACGCCATTCACCATCGTCAGCGCGCAGCGATTTGCGCCAAACCAGTATGGGATCTCGCGATAGTCACCCACATCAAACACAGCCAGGTCGGCGTCTTTACCGGCTTCCACGCTGCCTTTGCGGCCGGCTAAGCGCAGCGCGCAGGCTCCGTTGATGGTCGCTGCCGCGATCGCCTCCGCCGGCGACATCTTCATATGCGTGCAGGCCAGCGACATCGCCATCGGCATGCTGAGCGTTGGCGAAGAGCCGGGATTGTAGTCCGTGGCCAGTGCCACCGCCACGCCGGATTCAATGAACCGCCGCGCGTTCGGATATTCCGTTAAACCGAGGAAGTAATTTGCCCCCGGGACGAAAGTTGCTACCGTGTCCGTCTGGGCGAGGACGGGCAGGTCGGCTGCATTCACGCGGTCCATGTGATCGAGAGACGCGGGCCTATAGCGAAGCAGCGGCCCGAGTCGCGTTTCGCTGAGCTGCCCCATGTGTGCGCGGACGGCGAGACCGTGTTCTTCCGCAGCCGTGAAAACCCGCGCGCTTTCTCCGGCGCTGAAGGCTCCGCGATCGCAAAAGACGTCCACGAACTGGGCGAGTTTGCGCTTCGCGACTGCCGGCATCATTTCGTTGCAGACGAGGTCGACATATTCCTGGGAACGTCCGCGATATTCCGGCGGGACCACGTGCGCACCCAGAAAAGTGGGAACCACCGTCCCCGGCCACTCGCGCGCCGCGGCGCGGATGGCTTCGAGCGACTTCAGTTCCGATTCGAGGTTGAGGCCGTAGCCGGACTTGGCCTCGACAGTCGTGGTTCCGTGACGCGCCAAATCCACCAGTGCTGCGGAAACCTTCCGTGTCAGCGTGGTTTTACTGGCCTTCCGCACGCCGTCGATGCTGGAGCGAATTCCTCCGCCCGCCTCGGCGATCTCTTCGTAGCTGGCGCCAGAAATCCGTTGCTCAAAATCCACCAGCCGCGGATGCGTGAATACTGGGTGGGTATGCGAATCGACGAAGCCGGGTAAGACCACGCGTCCGCGACAGTCGATCTCGATAACCTTCTTGCGATTCTTCTTCAGCCACGGATCGCGAAGAGCGTCTCTCGTAGTGCCAACCGAGACGATCTTCCCGCCGAGGCAGAGCACGGCAGCGTCCGGAATGATTCCGAGTTCGGAAAGCGAAGCGCCGCGGCGCGGGCCGTCTGCCGCCGAGCGCAGGGTCAGGAGCTGGCGGATGTTGACCAGCAAGAGCGCCGCTGTCCTACGCATTTGCGCTCCGGACCAAAAACACCCACCACGGAGACACGGAGACAAGGAGAAATGGGAATGTCATCCTCCGTGCCTCCGTGTCTCCGTGGTGGGTGTTCACGATCGCACCATCGGAATCCGAACACCCGCCCTCGCCGCAAACTCCTTAGCCTCGTCATATCCGGCGTCCACGTGCCGAATCACGCCCATGCCCGGATCGGTGGTCAGCACGCGCTCGATGCGCTTGGCCATCATGTCGGTGCCGTCGGCGACCGTGACCTGCCCGGCATGCAGCGAGTAACCGATGCCCACGCCGCCGCCGTTGTGGATTGAAACCCACGACGCGCCCGCCGCCGTATTCACCAGCGCATTCAGCAGCGGCCAGTCGGCCACGGCGTCCGACCCATCTTTCATGCTTTCGGTTTCGCGAAACGGAGAAGCCACCGACCCGCAATCCAGGTGATCGCGCCCGATCACGATGGGAGCTTTGATCGTGCCTTTTTTCACAAGATCGTTAATCGCCAGCCCGAACTGCGCGCGCTCGCCGTACCCGAGCCAGCAGATTCTGGCGGGCAGCCCTTGAAACTTGATGCGCTTGCGGGCGAGTTCAATCCAGCGGCGCAGGCTGCGATTCTCGGAAAAAAGTTCAAACACAAGATCGTCGGTGACGGCAATATCCGAAGCTTCGCCCGAAAGCGCCGCCCAACGAAACGGCCCGCGACCTTCGCAAAACAGCGGGCGGATATAGGCCGGAACGAAACCCGGAAAGTCGTAAGCATTCTTTACGCCGCGCTGGAACGCGAAGGTACGAATATTGTTGCCGTAGTCGAACGTGACCGCACCCATTTTCTGCAGACGCAGCATGCCTTCCACGTGCTTCGCCATCGCGTCGAGCGAGCGCTCCTGATAAGTCTGCGGGTCGTGCTTGCGCAGCTCCAGCGCCGCTTCGAACGTCATGCCGTTCGGCACATATCCGTTCAGCGGATCGTGCGCCGAAGTCTGGTCGGTAAGAATGTCCGGCACCACGCCGCGTTCGGCGAGTTCCGGAATAACGTCCGCGCAATTGCCCACTAGTCCGACGGAAACGTTTTCTTTCTTGCGGACAGCATTCTTAAGAATGCGCAACGCTTCATCCAGTGTGGTCACGAGGAAGTCGCAGTAGCCGGTCTTGAGCCGCTTTTTGATGCGTTCGGGATCGACCTCAATCCCAAGAAACGCCGCGCCCGTCATGGTCGCCGCCAGCGGCTGCGCCCCACCCATGCCACCCATACCGCCCGAGACGATCAGCTTCCCGCCCAGATCGCCGCCGAAATGTTTGTCGCCCGCCGCGTTGAAGGTTTCGTAAGTGCCCTGCACGATACCTTGCGAGCCGATGTAAATCCACGATCCGGCCGTCATCTGGCCATACATCATCAGACCGGCGCGCTCGAGTTCGTTGAACTTTTCCCAGTTGGAAAAATGCCCGACGAGATTCGAGTTCGCAATCAGCACGCGCGGTGCGTACTCGTGCGTCTTGAACACGCCCACCGGCTTGCCCGATTGCACAAGGAGCGTCTCGTCGTTCTCAAGATTCTTCAGCGAGTGGACGATAGCGTGATAGCAATCCCAATTGCGAGCCGCTTTGCCCGTGCCGCCGTAAACAACCAGATCCTGAGGCCGCTCGGCGACCTCCTCGTCGAGATTGTTCATCAACATGCGCATCGCCGCTTCCTGCTGCCAACTTTTGCAGGAGAGCGTGGTGCCGCGCGGGGCGCGAATGCGGGTGTATGCGGACGTTGGAGCTTCGGCGTCAACGGGCATGGGTTAATGGTAGTTCTTAACCCGCACAGTGTTCAAATGGAAGAAGCGCAAGTATGTCAATCAAAGAAACCCGATATTACAAATTACCAATTGCAAATTACTTCCTTACTCCCACTCAATCGTCCCCGGCGGTTTCGACGTGATGTCATACACCACGCGGTTCACCCCGCGCACTTCATTCACAATCCGATTCGAAATCGTCTTCAGCACTTCATACGGCAGCGGAACCCAGTCGGCCGTCATGCCATCTTCGGAATGCACGGCGCGGACGGCGCAGGTGTAAGCGTAAGTCCGCTGATCGCCCATCACTCCGACCGACATCACCGGCAAGAGCACGGCAAACGACTGCCAGATTTTCTGATACAGCCCGGCCTTCTTAATCTCGCCCACCACAATCTCGTCGCACTCGCGCAGCAAGTCGACGCGTTCTTTCGTCACTTCACCCAAAATGCGCACCGCCAGTCCCGGGCCAGGGAACGGCTGGCGCTGCAGAATGTCCTCCGGCATTCCCAGGTCGCGGCCGATCCGCCGCACCTCATCTTTAAACAAATCTTTGAGCGGCTCGATCAACTTGAGCTTCATCGTCTCGGGCAGTCCGCCGACGTTGTGATGCGACTTGATGACCTGCGACGGGCCGCGCACCGAGCGCGACTCGATGACGTCGGGATAGAGCGTCCCCTGCACCAGCCACTCCACTTCGCCTTCTTCTTTTTCGATGCGATGCGCTTCGCTGTCGAAGACCGCGATGAACTCGTTGCCGATGATCTTTCTTTTAGTCTCCGGATCGCTCACTCCCGCCAGTTTCCGCATGAAGCGCTCGGTGGCATCGACAGCAACCAGGTGCAATCCAAGATTGTCGCGCAGATTCTGCTGAACTTTCTCGAACTCGTTCTTGCGCAGCACCCCGTTGTTCACGAAGACGCAAGTCAGGCGCGAATGCCCGGAGGCATCGCGCATGGCACGATCCACCAGCACCGCCGCGACGGAAGAATCGACTCCGCCAGAAAGCCCGCAGATGGCGCGCCCGTTACCGACCTGCTGCTTCACCTGCGCTACCGTTGCGTCAATAAAATGCTGGGGCGTCCACGAAGGCTTTGCACCACAGATGCCAAGCGCGAAGTTGCGCAGGATGTCAGCGCCGAGCGGCGTGTGGTGCACTTCGGGATGAAATTGCACCGCCCACATCTTGCGCTCGGGGTTTTCGATGGCGGCAACAGCATTGGGAGTTTTCGCCGTCAGACGGAAACCGGGAGGCAGTTCTTCGGCCGAGTCGCCATGCGACATCCAGACCGCGAGCAGCTTGGGCAATCCTTGAAAAAGTTGCGAGTCAGATTCCTGGATCTC
>Ga0116134_1001536_pt1 | contig 11625 bp, 10 predicted proteins | sample June2015DPH_19_5_FD_89737 | JGI IMG/M metagenome (GOLD analysis project Ga0116134, IMG submission 89737) | Peatland microbial communities from SPRUCE experiment site at the Marcell Experimental Forest, Minnesota, USA - June2015DPH_19_40 | ecosystem: Environmental > Terrestrial > Soil > Wetlands...
CCGACCGCTTTTCGATCCAAGCATCTCGAACTCCCATTACATCCTCCTGAAAAACTTGCTCGCGAAGCTTCGTTTCTGCTCGCGTCGGGTTCGGCAGGGGCGGAACCGCAGTGCGTTAGTGGCATCTACCGGCCGGGATCCAGATCTCTCATTACCACACGAAGAACCTGCCCAGTCTGCCGTGCATCGCGCGCGGAAACCGTCGCCTTCAGGCCCTGCTCTCCGTTGGCATCGGTGTAATCTCGATACGTCCGCGCAGCTGCCGGCAGGCGGGCGCACCCGCTGCGAATGAGTCCTGCCCTCTCTGCGACGGCGAGGCGCGTCTCGAACGACCAGTCGGGAATCTTCCCTGCGGGCGCGCCTGAGGCAGCAAGTGCACTCAAGCCCCTGTGTTCCAGAGCGTCTGTAACGAGCGCCTCCAGGATTCCGCAAGAAGTGAGCAGCGCCAGGTTATAGTCGTCTTGCTCGAGGGCGCGGCGACTATCGGCATAAGCCTGCTCGACAATGGGCCGGAGATCGGGGTTGTGAACAAACTCGAAACGGCGAGGAGGCGGCGTTTCCGACGATGCGGGAATGACCGGTCCATTATCAGTTTGGGAGAGCGAGGCGACCGCTTGCTCGAGAACGCCGAGCAGTCGCTGGACGATCTCGGCCGGCGCCGCTCCTTCTACCGCAGGACCGGCCCCCGAGCGCATCAGGAAAGCTTCGCTAAACGACCGGGCAAGCCAATGGGCCTTACTGCCTCCGGACAATTGATTGACCGTTATTCCGCAGTCTTCCTGCCAGGTGCGAGTAGCGGCCATCGCAGATGCACTGGAGGGATCAGCCGCCAACATCTCGCGAACCTGGCCGCCGCGGCGGATCAGGGCATCGACATGCGACAGGTAAGTCTCGATCTGCGCGCGCAGGCTTTCATCCATCGGTTGCATCTCACGCTTCCTGTCGACATCCCCTGGGAGTTCGCGGTTGCTACCAACCTCGCCGCCGCTCGGATTCGAGAACTCGGATTCGAGAACTCTTGACAGTCCGTTGGAAGCATGCTAACTTTTCTTCCCGCAAGTGGTTCGATGACCGGACCAGTATATAACATGGTTTTCGCCACGAGCCAAAAGATTCTCCGTTCACGGCCACGTGGGGTGGCTGCGCTATCAAACTGAAGATGTGCTGAAACCTTCCTGCAAGAGGGCAGCAAACTACCGCCGAGAAATCCGGTGGCGAGCCGAGATTATTGAAATAAGCGAGGAAGATTTCACGCAGACTTTACCAATGATTGATGTCCATCACTTCCAAGTTGAAGTCGATAGATGTGGAAAAAGTGGCTGGTTTTCCCATGTGATTTTACTCCTGATGGAAGTGGAGGCTGACTCCGCGCTATCAAGTTAGAGCATGTTGGCGGGAGCTAGTAATTCTGCTAGAGGAAGTCGCGAGGGGACTGGCGGTTTTCTTGCAGTGCGCTGTTAACGTATAACGCGCCGTCATGGAGGTAACATCTATGGCTGGATCCCCGGCCTCGCTCATTCACCCCTCGCGTATTCCCAATCGTTGGATTCAGCTATCGGCAGGCATCGTCGCGATGATGGCTATCGCGAATCTGCAGTATGCCTGGACTCTGTTCACCAAACCGATACAAGCTCATCTGCACGTCTCTCTGGAGGCTGTCCAGGTAACCTTCTTCGTATTCGTCGCCCTGGAAACCTGGCTCGTACCTTTTGAAGGATTCCTGGTAGATCTGATCGGACCCCGATTCATGCTGGGCATTGGATCGATCATGGTCGGACTGGGCTGGGTCGGATCGGGCCGTGCGGAGACGATTAACAGCCTCTATTTTTGGTATGGAGTGGGCGGCATCGGCGCCGGCATCGTGTATGGGGGCGCAATCGGGAACGCACTGAAATGGTTCCCGGATCACCGCGGCCTCTGCGTCGGCCTGACTGCCGGAGCGTTTGGCGTAGGCACCGCGACCACGATCGCGCCCATCGCCTCCATGCTGAAGGTCTCGGGCTACCAGCACACGTTCATCGTCTGGGGAATTATCCAGGGCGTGGTTGTGCTGGCGTGTGCTCTCTTTTTGGCCAAGCCGCCGGTTGGTTGGGCGCCACCTGATTGGATAGAGAAGGAAGCGAAGATCAAGGCCAAGGTGAATACCTCTGCCGTCGACATGACGCCGTGGCAGATGCTGACCCAGCCATCTTTCTATGTCATCTATCTAATGATGACCATGTTAGCGTTCGGTGGTCTAGTGGTTACCGCACAACTCAACCCCATGGCTTCTTCTTACCACGTGGATAAAGTCGTCGTGGCCTTCGGCATGACCGCATTGGTGGTGGCCATCACCGTGGACCGGATTCTGAACGGATTTACTCGTCCGTTCTGGGGATGGCTATCCGACCATATCGGCCGGGAGAACTCCATTTTCATCGCGTTTGTTTTGGAGGCACTCGCGGTGTTTGCCCTGCTCCAACTTATCAACCGGCCTGTCTGGTTCGTTGTGTTGTCAGGTCTGTGTTTCTTCGCATGGGGCAATATTTTCTCATTGTTCCCGGCGATCACCGGCGATCTCTACGGCAAGAAGTGGGCCACCACCAACTATGGAATCGTGTATACCGCCAAGGGGGTGGCCGCGGCCTTTGCCGGGCCTGGCGCTGCTTGGCTATTTTCCAAGACCGGTTCCTGGACGAAGGTCTTCTGGGCAATGATTGTGTGCGACCTGGTTGCCGCGTTCATGGCATTGCTGTGGCTGAAGCCCATGGCAGCGCGCGCCGTCAGAGAGTCGGAGCGCACGGCTTCGACTGCTAACATAGGGGCGCCTGTAAAGGCGCGAGGCGTGGCGTAGCCGGAGGTCTTTCGCGAGGCGAAGCGAATCCGAGGTGTGCTGGGCCGATGGAATGAGGTCTCAAGGAGCGGCCCTGTTCCAAAAAAGTCTGCGGTGTCGACGAGAATTATTTTGCACGCCGGTCAGGCGTCCTGCGAACAAATATACCCGCTGTAACTATCGCTTCGCCGCTCGAAGACGTTCTTCAAGAGCGTTCACCTCAACGTTCAATCCCTCTGGAAGATGGCTGCCGAAGTGGGCGAAATGTTCCCGGATCAATGGTACTTCCGCCAGCCAGCCCTCGAGATCGACGCTGAGCAGTTCGTCGACATGGGCGCCTTTGATGTCCAGTCCCGCCGTGTCGAGATCGGTCACCTCGGGAATCCGTCCGATCGGTGTGTCGTTCGCATGCACCTTACCGTCGCAGCGCTCGAAGATCCACTTCAACACCCGGCTGTTCTCACCGTAACCCGGCCATAGGAACTTGCCTTTCTGGTCTTGGCGAAACCAGTTGACGTAAAAAATCTTTGGCAGCTTCGATGCAGCGGAGTGCGCTCCTATCTTGAGCCAGTGCGCAAAGTAGTCGCCCATGTGGTAGCCGCAAAAGGGAAGCATCGCCATGGGATCACGGCGTAACTGTCCCACTTTTCCGGTGATTGCTGCCGTAGTCTCGCTGCTGACCGTTGCGCCCAGGAAAGTTCCGTGCTGCCAATTGAATGCTTCGGTCACCAGCGGAACAATTCCCGCGCGCCTTCCGCCGAACAAGATCGCATCGATCGGCACGCCTTTCGGATCCTCCCACTCGGGTGCGATCACCGGGCACTGCGCCGCGGGGGCCGTAAACCGCGCATTCGGGTGCGCTGCATTCCTTGGTGAGTCTGGGCTCCAGGGCCGGCGTAGCCAGTCCACCAACTTGGCGGGCTTCTCGTCGGTCATGCCTTCCCACCATACATCTCCGTCCATCGTCATCGCGCAATTCGTGAAGATAGAGTTTCTGGTTACGCTGAGCATCGCGTTGGCGTTCGACTTCATACTCGTGCCCGGAGCTACGCCGAAGAAGCCGTACTCCGGGTTGATGGCATAAAGCCGGCCATCCGCGCCGAATTTCATCCATGCGATGTCGTCGCCGATGGCTTCCACCTTCCATCCTGGAATGGTCGGAATCACCATCGACAAGTTGGTCTTGCCGCAAGCTGAAGGAAATGCGCCGGTCATGTACTTCACTCCACCCGATGGGCTTATCACCTTCAGAATTAACATGTGCTCGGCCATCCAGCCCTCGTCGCGCGCCTGCACGGAGGCAATCCGCAACGCGTGGCACTTCTTCGCCAGCAACGCGTTGCCACCGTAGCCGGAACCATACGACCAGATCTCGCGCGTTTCCGGAAAATGGCAGATGTACTTATGCTCCTTGTTGCAGCGCCAGGTGGCGTCTGGCTGGTTGGGACCGAGCGGCATACCGACCGAGTGCAGCCCACGCACAAACTCGCCATCTTCGCCGAGAACCTCAAGCACGTGAATTCCCACGCGCGACATGACGTGCATGCTGGCGACAACGTAGGCTGAGTCGGTGATCTCCACTCCGATCCTTGCAATTGGCGAACCGATGGGACCCAGGCTGTATGGAACTACGAACATCGTACGACCCACCATCGAACCCGCGAACAATCCCGCCAGCTTCTGTTTCATCTTCGTCGGATCTTCCCAGTTGTTCGTGGGGCCAGCCTCTTCCTCGGCTCGCGAGCAGATAAAAGTCTGATCCTCAACGCGAGCCACATCGGCAGGGTCTGACCGGACAAGAAAGCTGTTCGGCCGCTTCGCCGAATCCAGCGGGATAGCTGTCCCGGTGAGTACCAGCAGCCGCAGCATCGCCTGGTATTCCTCAGGCGAACCATCGCACCAGTGAACGCGATCGGGTTTGCACATCTGCGCTACTTCTTCGACCCAGCGTTCCAGCTTGACGTGCCGATGGTTACTCGACGCTGCCTCGACTTCTATCGTTGTAGTGGCCATAGTAATGTCTCTCCGTAAAACGAACCGCGGATGATTCCGGTATTCGTCGTTGAAGATTGTTGATGCCGACGAGCATCGCCTGCGATTGGATGGAGACTCGGCAGGCGTCGCACAAACTTCAACCTCGGCGTCTCGGATAGCATATCCTTCGTGCTTTGAGTTGCCGTGGGCGCCGTGTCGACTCGCAAGACACGACGTCATCATTCTCTCTTACTTGTGGAGATTATTCCAGCTTAGGATTCTGCTGGGAGTGTTTCTAACTGCGCATGAAATCAAGTTTGGCTTTTCTCTGTTTGATCTTGCTGACGGGCTTGCAGTTGTGCGAGACCGCCCCGCGGACAACGGATTCTGTCACACAAGTTCTTCTCCATGAACTGCTTGCCCTCAATCGACAGCGAGAGAGCGTCCCAGCTAAAGCCATCGCCGCAACTTTGCTCGCCCAAATGTCACATTGAACCGTGATTTGGATCATTGCGCCAGTTTGGGTTTAGGCCTGAAATCAAGTGGTCAGTCATCAGACCATTGAGATGCTAGGCACTGAATCACCCGCGAAGGTCGGCTTCGAAGCGATCCCCAGAAACAAGGTCTATCAGGAAGTCGCCAGGCAACTTGAGCGGCGCATTACGGAAGACTTGAAGCCTGGCGATCTGCTTCCCCCAGAACGCGAACTGGTCCGGATACTGGGCGTGAGCCGCGATTCAGTGCGGAACGCAATCCGGACCTTGGAGCTGATGGGTCTCCTTGAGCCGCGCCAGGGCATCGGCACGGTGGTCTGCAGTCCCGCCGCGAAACCAAGCAATCCACTGGCAACCGCGCTTCTGGAAAAGCGGAAGATGGTCGAGGAACTCATCGACGTGCGCAAGATGATCGAGCCACCGCTGGCGGGACGCGCCGCTTTGCACATCACTCGCGACGCAATCGCCGACATGGAGGACATTCTCGTACGCCAGGAAGCAAAAGTACGTCAGGGTGAACTTGGAATCGAAGAGGACTCCGAGTTCCACTACGCCATTGCCTTGGCATCCGACAACGGAGTGATCTTAAAAGTAGTGGATGTGTTGATGGATTTGTTGCGCGAAACACGGGAAAGCTCGTTGCAGGTGGAAGGGCGGCAGGAAAAATCGCTTGCCGGTCACCACCGGATTCTGTCCGCTTTGAAGTTGGGCGACGCCGCAGCCGCTGAGTCTGCGATGCGCCGGCACCTGCAGGAAATTGAAACCGTCGTACTGAAAAAGCTCTAAGAGAATGGAGGTTGCCAAATGGGTCAGTTATTCGCGGTCGAAGTAATCTACCGAGGAGTCTTCCAAAAGACTCTAGCGAAGAATATAACGCGCGACATTGTTTTAGCAGCGCACAACGAAGGCAAACTGGGCATTTCCTTTGGCCGTTATGGGGATGCTCCTGAACGCAACGGCATTCCAGCCAAGAGTTTCGCAATCGTCGCCAACGACGAACTGACGCTCGAAGCCGGAATGGCGCAATACGAGCCGAAACAAGTTGACCTCACCCTGGTTCTCGATGACACGCTCTGCAAGGGCGGAGAGTCCTGGGCATGGTACGGATTGCAGCCGGTGCATCACGCTCTGAAGCCGGGACATACTCTCATCGTAATTTCCCTTGAGGATGCACCCACTCTGCTGAAGAGCATTCACCGTCGGGAAGAGCCTTACAAGCTGGGAATTATGAAGGGCATCACCAGCTTCTCTGGCATGTGGGTCTTCAAAGATGACCACACGGATGTTCGCGTTCTTGGCGCCATCGCCAAGGCGCTGCCGGAAGTGTTCAGCCTGAAGTCGGTGGAGCAGTTCATCAACGAAAAGCTGAAGAGCGCCGCGAAGGTCACGTCCGCTCGCGACGCTTTCGAGCGCTTCACCACCGTGCCGGTTAAAGCTGGTCAGGGCAACCCCGAAGTGCCGTTCGCGTTCGAGAAGCCCGGTTGGGAAGACATGCGGTCCGCTGTCTCGATCAAAGGACAGCCGCAAGGTGGACCATATCCGGATCCAGCGACGGGTAAAGTCGGAGGCTTCCGGCCCGCCCGCAACGAGCTGTTCAAAAAGTATTCCACGCGCACCCTGCGGCCGGTCATCAACTTCTCGACCTGCACCAAGTGCACGTTGTGCTGGCTCAATTGTCCGGATGCGTCCTTCGACGTCACCCCCGAAGGAACCTACGATGCCAACCTCGAAGCCTGCTGCGGTTGCGGCGTTTGCGAAGAGGTTTGCCCCGTTAAGGACTGCGTCCATATGGTGAACGAGTCCGAATTCCACGACAACAAGAGCCAGTGGGAAGCGTTCCGGAATGACAAAGATGCTTATTTGAAATGGCTCGAAAGCACCATCGAGAAAGCCGAACCGATCGAGAAGCGGTCTCATGGATTCCGTTATCGCGGCCAGTATGCAGAACAGGTCCCCGAGGCCCTGGAAATCGCTAAGAAAGGCTAGCAGCCCTGCATGAACTTGTAGATGCGGCCTGAAAACTTAGCTCGAAAAACAAGGAGATTGAAATGGCGACATTAACACTACCGGTTGAAGAAAAGAAAAAAGGCACCGAGCAGGAAGCCCTGATCACAGGCGCCGAGGCCATTGCGATTGCCTGCAAATTGGCCAACGTGGATGTGGTCACGGCTTACCCAATCCGGCCTTACGACACGGTCATGCAATACATCAGCCAGTTGGTCGCAGATGGCGAGATGGATTGCGAATATATCGTGGCGGAAGGTGAGCATTCTCAATTCGAAATCGTGAAGCACGCGTCGGTTTGCGGAGCACGCGTGTTCTGCGGTTCGAGCGGCGTTGGCTGGATGTATGCCATGGAAGCGCTGACCGTAACTCCGGCTTTGCGTATTCCTTTGATCGCAATGGTGGGCAACCGGGCGCTCGACGATCCCGGCGCCTTCGGCGTAGAACACAACGACGCGCTGGCCGTCCGCGACCTGGGCTGGATGTTGACCTGGGTTGATAGTGCGCAGGAAGCACTGGACACAGCTTTGATCGCCTATCGTGTGGCAGAAGACCGCCGCATGTTCGTGCCCCTGGCCATCAGTTGCGACGGCGCGTTCCTCACCCACTCCCAAGCCCTGGTGAAGATCCCGACGGCCGAGCAGGTCAAGAAGTTCCTGCCTGCCTACAACCGCGGCGATCTGCTTCTCCACCCCGACAACGTTATTTCGGTGGCCCCACAGGTCAACGAAGATTGGGTGATGGAAATTCGGCGGCAGAACTTTGCAGTCACTGAAATTGCATGCGATGTGATTCGCGAAGTCTATGCCGAGTTCGAAAAAACGTTTGGACGCAAGTATGGCAACCCATTCTTCGAAGAGTACATGACCGAAGATGCGGAAGTCGTACTGCTGGGCATGGGAACACTCTCGACGCCGGTCAAGGTCGCAATCCGGAAGATGCGCGAACAGGGCAAGAAAGTCGGGTTCGTTCGTCTGCGCTGGTTCCGTCCGTTTGCCGGTAAAGAAATTGGCAAGTGCCTGGAGCGTTTCAAGGCCATCGGCGTACTCGATCGCGACTTCTCGTTCGGTTCGCCGGACTTGAGTGGCGTGGTGGCGACCGAAGTTCGGTCCGCCATGTACAGCAACAGCAAAACCCGCCCGCCAGTGATTGGATTCATCGGTGGATTGGGTGGCCGCGAAGTGACCGTACCAGACGTGGAATCGATGACCGATATCGTGTTCCAAGCCGCACAAGGTAAGGCGCAACCCCTGACGCAATGGATTGGGCTGCGGGGATAGCGCGCTTCAACGCGTGGCGCTATTCATAGCCGGAAAGGACAAAACAATTATGAGCACATTTGTAGATGAAAAACCGACGCAAGAGCTGGAAGCCTTCAAAGGAGTCAAGAAGGTTCCGCACGAGGAGTACTACACGTCCGGCCACCGCACCTGTCAGGGCTGCGAGTCTGCGCAAATCATGAAATTGATGGCGAAGGCCGCAGGTCCCAGGACCATCATTCTGGGAAGTACTGGGTGCATGTACGTGGCTAACACTTCTTACTACGCTACTCCCTGGGGCGTCCCCTGGATGCATACACAGCTGGGCAGTTCGGGCTCCGCTGCGCTGGGAGCGGCGGCTTCACTCCGCGTCCAGATGCGCAAGGGCGTCATGAAGGACGAGCCCATCAACGTCATCGCCTTCTGCGGCGATGGCGGCGGCGCGGACATGGGTCTGGGAGCAATCTCAGCCACCATGTGCCATCCCGATTACAACCTGCTGATCCTGATGTACGACAACGAGTCGTATGCCAATACCGATATCCAGATTTCCGGGACATCGCCCTATGGCGTCAACACCTCGTTCAGCACGCCAGGAAAAGTAAAGCGCATCATGAATCACCGCTGGAAAAAGAACATGGCGCCGTTAATGCTGGTTGGGCATCCCACAGTGAAGTATGTAGGAACCATCTCTACCTCATATCCGCTGCAGGCAATGAACAGCGTTCGCAAGGCGCTGTCCGTTGGCGGCCCTACCTTCATTCATTGCCTCAATCCTTGCCCGAAGGGCTGGGACTTCGATCCAGTGCTTTCGTTCGAGCTGGGCGAACTGGCTGTGAACACCGGCATTTGGCCTCTGTACGAGGTCGAAAACGGAAAGCTGAAGCTCTACGGCAAGACCGAACAGATCGCCAGCGGCCGATTCAAACGTCTGCCGGTGCGTGATTATTTGCTCAAACAGGGAAGGTTTGCGCATTTCATCGAGGAGGATATCGACTACTTCCAGAGCAAAATCGATGACATGTGGAACAAATGGCTGGTGCCGGGAATCATTCCGCTCCAGAAGGATATTGAAACCGAATAGACCCGCCGCCCCCTTCAAAAAGGGGGCGGGTTTTTCATTTACCCGGATGTTTTCCGCCAAGGAGTGCCAGGCGAATAGAGACGAGCAAGAGACGCGCAGTTGTGACAGTTAGCTAGGAGGGTGCCCGTGGCCACGAATGTGACCTCCTTTGGTACAGAATCCACGATCCCTAATCGCTGGGTTCGGACGCACGACGGCAGGTTCGCGATGATCGCCGTCGCGAACCTGCGACGTGCTTGGGCGCTCTTCCTGAATCCTCCAGCTTCAAGCCTGAGCACCGACCTCGCAGCCCCAGTTTGTCGTCATCCAGCCGAACCCCTGAAATCATCCCGAAGATCCAATATTCGTTTATCCCCCCAGGGGGTGGTCTGATTTGCGATGCATTCGTGGAAGTGCGGGGCTTCACCTCAGTGCGGGAGGAAATCCGCATTTGCTTCACTAGGAGAAAGAACTTATGGCTACCCAAATTTTAGTTCCCAGTCAGCCAGACAGCGCAAAAGAAGCCTACGGCAGCATCGCTGGCAACCGATGGATCCAGTTGGTGTGCGGCATCATCGCGATGATCGTCATATCCAACTATCAGTATGCCTTCACGCTCTTTACGCCAGGCATGAAACTGACATTCCCCGGAGTGCCTTACGCGAAAATCGCAGCGGTGTTCTCGGCTTTTATTCTGTTTGAGACATGGCCTATGCCCGTGTCAGGGTACTTTGTCGACAAGTTCGGCATCCGGAAGCTTATGACGTTCGGCGCGATGTGTATCGCGCTCGGATGGGTGCTGGGTGGGACTGTCGCCAAGTCCCCTCTTGACTTGTACATCTATTACGGCGTTATTTCCGGAACCGGAGCAGGAATCATTTACATTTCCTGTGTGGCCAACGCGTTGAAATGGTTCCCGGACCGCCGCGGATTGGCCGCTGGATTGACGGCCGCAGGCTTCGGCGGCGGCGCCGCCCTCACCATCCTGCCCATCGCCCATTCGATCCACGGCATGGGATGGGCGCATGCGATGGCTGTCTGGGGGCTTGGCCAGGGCATCGTTGCATTCGCTGCCGCCATGATCCTCCGCCATCCGCCTACCGGCTGGGTTCCGGCTGGGTGGGACGAGAAGGCGAAGCAAGTACACAAGGCCGTCGCGCAGTCGAAGGTGAACTTTACCTGGATTCAAACCCTTGGAAGGCCCGAGTTCTACCTGCTTTACACGATGTTTTTCTTTGCGACCGCAGGCGGGCTGATCGCTACCGCGAACCTCTCACAGATTGCCAAGTCGCTCCATGTGAGCGAAGCGAAGATATGGGGTCTAGCAATTGTTCCGCTGACCGCAACCTTGACCTCGCTTTGCAACGCTCTGTCCAGAATCTTGTGGGGCTCGGTCTCGGACCGGTTGGGGCGAGAACGCACGATGTTTCTAACCTTCGGCGTCGAAGCGGTCCTGGTGTTCCTGGTGACCAAAATAGCGGGAGCTCCGTTAGCGTTTTTGGTGCTGTTCTCGTTTATCTTCCTTTTCTGGGGGGAGATCTATTCCTTGTTTTCGGCAACAACGGGAGATATTTTCGGCCCCAAGAATGCCTCCGCCAACTATGGCATGGTATATACGGCTAAGGGAGCGGCTTCCGTGTTTGCCGGATTTGGGGCGGCAGCTCTGGCTGCATACTTCGGCGGCTCTTTTGCGGTGCCGTTCTACATTTCGGCTGTACTGTGTGCTATCGCGGCAATCTGCTCCCTATTTATCCTGAGGCCGTTGCTCAGGGGCAGAATTGCGAAGGAAGCGCGAAGCGCCGAAGGAATGGCGCTCACAGCGGCATTGGCGCAAGCCTCCAGGGCCGAAGAGACGCAGGAGGAGAAACATCCGGCAGGCGTCGGCCGCTAGTCATTTTCGTGGAGGGCGGTCAGGACAAAAAACACGCGGCGGTTGGGGCTTATTCAGCCTTGCCCATCGCTTGCTTAGCCCTCAAAGAATCGCGCTGACACGCGAGTCCTGACACCGTGGCAGGCGCC
>Ga0116134_1001537_pt1 | contig 11610 bp, 10 predicted proteins | sample June2015DPH_19_5_FD_89737 | JGI IMG/M metagenome (GOLD analysis project Ga0116134, IMG submission 89737) | Peatland microbial communities from SPRUCE experiment site at the Marcell Experimental Forest, Minnesota, USA - June2015DPH_19_40 | ecosystem: Environmental > Terrestrial > Soil > Wetlands...
CACGCCGCCCAACTGGCTTTTGGTCGCGCAGGAACGGCAGGAGACCTGCGGCGTGGTGGTCCACCGTGTCAGCACGAGGGCCGACCAGACCTGATGGACTTTATGAACGTCAATGGGGCCGAGTCCCCGGCACTTGGGACAGTTGCCCCGGAAAATTTCCTCCACCTGCCGGTCAATCACGTCCGGCGGGACTTTTTGGGCAACGCTGAGGACATAAGCGTTGGTGAGGCATTTTTTGTTGCAGAAGCGCTGGGTGCCGGAACTCAAGCCGCCCATTATAATCGTTGACCCGCAATAGCCGCATTTTGCCATAGGCTTATGGCTTCTTACCCTGAAGCCTCCCGGTGGGAATGTCGAGTTAGGATTTCTGCACCTTCGACAACGCGCTCAATGGGTCGAGTGCAAATTCTTTGAACGATTCGTCAGCCATGATGCAAAGTCCGACATCAACCATGCACCCCTTTCTTTCGGCGTTAATCCCGAAGCGATGTCCGCCCCAATGGACGCCGCTACTTTCCAGATGTTTCCTGATCGCCCGTGTACGCAACGCCGTTGATTTTCACGTTGTTTAATTTCAAGTTCTTCACTTGTTTGATCACCACCCCGGGCTCGTTCAATTTGATGTCAATGTTCTCCAGGGTGACATTTTGCACGGTGCTCTTTGCCGGCCCATTAATCCGGCCGAAGTCGTTCAGCGTGCCGGTGATGTTGGCCAGGGTCACATGATCAACCAACTGGCTGGGCGGAGGCTGGCCGTGCAGATCAAAAAATTGGTTCCAGCCCTCTATCGAAACCAGTTTCGCCGCCGGATTGTCCACCGTGATGTTCCGGGCGGTGATGTTCTCGTAAACTTGCGGCGTATCGGGCCGGAGTTTGAGCTTCAACACGCAGTTTCTTTCCGTGCCCACCAGCCGGCAATTTTCCATGACCACATCGCGCACCACGGAAGCCTCGCTGCCCAGGGTCAACCCGGCATTGCCCAGGCCGAAGGTGCAGTCGGAGATGCGAATGTGGGTCACCGGCGGGCTCTCCTTGTCCTCCATGGCGAACGGTCCCTTGTCACCCTTCAGGGCAATGTTGTCATCGCTCACGGAGATGTAACAACCGCGAATGGTCACGTCCTGGCAACTGTCCACATCAATGCCGTCGGTGCTCGGCGAATGGGGCGGCGCCCGGATGTCCAGCCTCTCGACCACCACATTCTGACAGCGGTAAAGATGCAGGTTCCAGAACCCGGAATCGCGCAGTGAAATGCCGCTGATTTGCACGTCCTTTGAGTCTTGAATGAACAGGTTTCGCGGACGTTCATCGTCAACATTTTGGGTCAATCGATTTGTGGCGCGCCGTTCCCAGAACGCATCCCAGAACGGCTTGCCCCCGCCCTGGATGGCGCCTTCGCCCGTGATGCGGAGGTGATCCACGTTTTTGGCGTTGACCAATGCCGGACGCCAGACCTGGGCATGTCCCTCGATGCGCGTCTCCATCGCCGGATAATCTTCAATGTTGGTGGAACCCCTGAGCACCGCACCTTGGTCCAGATGCAGATTGACGCCGGGCTTCAGAAAAATGGCGCCCGTCAGAAATTCACCCGGTGGAATCACCAGCGTCCCGCCACCGTTCGTGGCCAGTTGGTCAATCGCCTTCTGGATGACCGGCGTATTCAGCATCACCCCGTCGCCCACCGCGCCCACGGCGGCAATGGACACCCGATTGCTCTCCGCAGCGTTCCCGGCCGGGATGAAGGAGATGAGCAATGCGGCGGCAATGGCAAATCCGCGCAGCACAAATTCTTTGAATGATTTGTCAGGCATGCTTGCAGAATGTACGTAAAGCTGGCAGGAATCCAATAATATTCCGTCCCGCCGAACAGCGCTCGCAGCGTTTGCCCCCGGCCTTCGGTTGAGTTTGAATAAATTTGTGCTATGCTGTGCGAATTATCGCCCCCATGAAACAAATGGTTGTCTTTATTTTAGCCTTTCTGACTTTGGCCGGTTGGGTGCGCGCCGCCAATCCGGCGATGCCGACCATTGCCCCCACTATTTTCAATGTCACGGCTTACGGTGCCATCGGTGACGGGATGAAGGATAACACGACCAACATTCAAAACACCATCAACGCGGCGAACGCGGCGGGTGGCGGCATCGTCGAGATTCCGGCGGGCACGTTCCTGAGCGGCCCCATCACCCTGCTCAGCAGCATCAATCTGCAAGTGGACACCAACGCGATGCTCCAGATGTTGCCCTATGGAACTTATCCGGGTGGTGCCACCAACGCACAAACCTTCATCTATTGCAATAATGTTCATGACTTGGAAATCAGCGGCTGGGGCAAAATTGACGGTCAGGGCGCCGCCTGGTGGGCGGCGTATAGTCTCAACTCAAAAGTGGTTCGCCCCATGATGCTCAACTTGTATTCCGGCAATCGGCTTTTCATCCATGACATCACTTTCCAGAACCCGCCGTATCATCACTGCGGCCTGCGGAACAACGGCGGCAACATCACCATCAGCAATCTGACCGAGAACACCCCATATCCCTCGCCCAACACCGACGGGCTTAATTTCGTCGGCACCAATTGCATCATTGAAAATTGCCACATCAGCGTTGGCGACGACAACATCGCCATGGGCTCCACCGGCCCCATCAACGACCTGCTCATCACCAATTGCACTTTTGGCACCGGGCACGGCGTTTCCATCGGCAGCGGTATTTCCGTGGGCATATCGAACCTGACCGTCATCAACTGCACTTTCAACGGATCGGATTATGGCATTCGCATGAAGTCCGACACCAACAGCGGCGGCATGGTGCAGAACCTGAATTATCTCAACCTCGGCATGACCAATGTCAAATATGGGGCGATCACCATTTACAGCTACTACAACGAAATCGGAACGCCCACCAGCATCACCCCCGCGACCGCTGCCGGGGAAATCATCAGCCCCGTCAACAGCACGACCCCGGTTTGGCGCAACATCACCATCAGCAACCTGACCGCGACCGTGAGCAGCAGCGGAGTTTCGGGCATCATTTGGGGACGGACGGAATTGCCCGCCACCAACATCATCATGAGCCACGTCAACATCACCGCCTCGAAAACCTTTGACATTTACAACGCGCAAGGCATCCAGTTTCTGGATTCGACAATCACCACCGGCAGCGGCAAGACCTTCACCCTTTGGAACGCCAACGTCACCGTCAGCAACACCGTGCCCGCGACCAACCCCGTCACCTTCGACGGGATGGGCGGCAACACCAACGACTCGCTGGCGCTTTACAACGCCCGCGCTTCCATGACCAGCACCGACGCGTTTGGCGCCAACCCCATCACGTTGAGCGGGTGTGTGCTGACCAACACCGGCAACCTCACGTTCTCCAACAACGACGTGATAAACTTTGCGCTGGGGACGAACAACTCCGCCATTGTGGTTGCCGGCAATCTGAACCTGAGGGGCACGCTCAACATCACGAATGCCAGTGGTTTCACGGCCACCAATTACATTCTGTTCACCTACTCTGGCAGTTTGACCAACACCCCGGTCCTCGGCGCAAAACCGGTCATCAACAGTTACATTTACCGCCTCGACACCAACACCGCCGGGCAGGTGAAGCTCGTGGTTGCCGTGCCGTCGCCGCCGAACTTCAGTGACATCGGGGTAGCAAACGGTGGCGGCGGAAGTTTTGTGATGAGCGGCACAGGTGGCGTGACCAACGGCACTTACTACGTCCTGGCCTCGACGAACCTCGCGCTGCCGCTGAACCAATGGATGCCCGTTGCGACCAATCCATTTGACGGCAACGGCAACTTCGCCTTCACCGACACGCCCGCTGCAAACTCCCCGCAGATGTTTTACCGGTTGCAACTGCCGTAAACCCCGGTGCGCCACGCCGGCAATGCGCTCAACGGGTTGGCCCGATTCTCTCACTCAAATCGGTCGCACCGGTGCCGCCGATGACGAATTGGATGCGAAAAGACGAATAGCACAGCGGCTGATTACACTCGTCATGCGACCTTTCCGCTTGAGTTTGGCAGCCAAACTGGTTTAGTGGGGCACAGAAGTTCAAACCAAGTCCGACGTTTCAACGCCGGCATCCACATCATGAATAAACAAGAAATTGCGGCAACCTTGAGAAACGAAGTCGGAGAACTGGAAGTTTCCATCAAAAAGGTCCAGGCCCGCTGTGACCGGTTGAAGACGCTGGTGCTTGACCTGGAGGCGGAAATCGCCGGCCCGACCGTTCAAAACCCCGTTCCGGACAGCAAATTCAGAAAAGCGATTGACAAGGTGTTCGGTGAAAAACTAAAGCGAAGGACCTGACGCCGGGGACGGTTTAGCTCTTTCAAGTGCGGGCGGTGGGCGGCAGCACCGGTTACAGCAATTGGAGCAATCCCGTCTCGCACATGGCGATTTAAAAATCGGAAATGCACTCAACGGGGCGAGGACAAAATCTTGAGGATTTGTCCGCACTACTTGGTCGGCGCGGAGCAGGAATTGGTCGATTGGACAGCTTCTTGGATAAAGTTTAAGAAATGATTAAATGGATCAGTATACCAATCACTCACAAATATCCTTTTTGAGCTTCCTTCGCCCACGCATCCTTCAACGTAATCGTGCGGTTGAATATCAGTTGAGGGTTGGTGGTTGAGTGTTGAGAGTCCTTGTCCAAGGCGAAATAGGCGAGGCGCTCGAATTGGTAGCGGACCTCGGGTCGGGCGTCTTTCAGGCTCGGTTCGCACTTGGCCATCACCACTTCGAGCGAGTGCGGATTCAGAAATGATTTGAAATCGGTCGCCTTGCTTGTCGCGCCGGAGCTTTCAGCGGAGGCGGATCCGGCAGCCACCTTATCGGGCTCAGGGACAGTAAACAAACGATCATAAAGACGCACTTCGGCATCCACGGCGTGCGCGGCGCTTACCCAATGAATCGTGCCCTTTACCTTGCGGTTCGCCGTCGGGCCGCCGGTTTTGCTGTCGAGGTCGGCGGTGCAGCGCAGTTCGGTGATGTTGCCGGCGGCGTCTTTCACCACTTCGTCGCATTTGATGATGTAGGCGTATTTCAACCGGACTTCGCCGCCAGATTTCAGCCGGAAAAATTTCGGCGGTGGGACTTCCTTGAAATCGTCCTGCTCAATGTACAGCTCGCGGCTGAATGGAACTTTTCGTTTGCCTGCCGTTTCGTCCTCGGGATTGTTGACGGCGTCAAGTTCCTCGGTTTTGCCTTCGGGATAATTGGTGATGACGACCTTGATGGGCCGCAGTACGGCGAGCCGGCGCAGGGCGCGCTTGTTCAAGTCTTCGCGGATGGCGTGTTCGAGCACGGCCACGTCGGTCAGGCCGTTGTATTTGGTGATGCCGATGTTGTAGGCAAACGCGCGCAGCGCGGTCGCGGTAACACCGCGCCGACGTATGCCGGAAATCGTCGGCATGCGCGGGTCGTCCCAGCCGATGACGAGTTTTTCGTTCACGAGCTGCATCAGCTTGCGTTTGCTCATGACGGTGTAACCGAGGCTGAGCCGGGCGAATTCGTATTGATGGGGCAGGGGACGCGGCAGGTCGAGGTTCTCCAGAATCCAGTCGTACAGCGGGCGATGCACCTCGAATTCCAGCGTGCAAATGCTATGCGTGATGCCTTCGATGTAATCGCTCAGGCAATGGGCGAAATCATACATGGGATAAACACACCATTTGCCGCCGGTGTGATGATGGTCGGCGTGGCGGATACGGTAGATGAGCGGGTCGCGCATCCAGATGTTCGGCGCGGTGACGTCAATCTTCGCGCGGAGCGAGCATTTACCGTCGGGGAACTCGCCGTTTTTCATCCGGGTAAACAGGTCGAGGTTTTCAGCGACCGGCCGGTTGCGGAACGGGCTTTCCTTGGCGTTGCGGCGGTATTCGTCGGTTTCGTCCGGTGTCAGGTCGCAGACGTAGGCCTTGCCCTTCTTGATGAGCGCGACGGCGCATTCGTAAATCTGGTCGAAATAGTCGGAAGCGTAGAAGGGTTCCAGCGCAGTGCAGCCGTCCCGGCTGCTTTCCTCGGATGTTTGCAGGCGGGACGCCTGCGCTACATTTGCAGGCGGGACGCCTGCGCTACCAGAAACTGACGCAAGATAAAAATCCGGCCTGCCGTTGCTGGTCACCGTCTCCGGCGTTTTGCCTTTGGGTTTCAGGCCGAGCTTGTCATTGGCCCAGCCGGCGATGAGCCAGTTCACGTCTTCGGTGATGGAGTCCACATACTCAACGTCTTCCTTGGTCGGGTTGGTGTCGTCCATGCGCAGGTTGCAGACGCCGCCGAACTCGTGGGCGATGCCGAAGTTGAGGCAGATGCTTTTGGCGTGGCCGATGTGCAGGTAGCCGTTCGGTTCGGGCGGGAAGCGGGTGTGAATCTGCGGATATTTCTTTTCGGCAACGTGCTGCGTGACGATGTCGCGGATGAAATCGGACGGGGCGGCGGGCGGCGGATTTTCGATGTTCGGATTGCTCATTTGTCAGGCGCAGGCTAACAAACCAATGAGCAATTGTCCAACGGCGGTAAAAAGCCGCGGAGCGCCGAAAGAAGATGGCCCACGGCGGCAGACTTGGGGATGCTTCCACCCGTCCGTTGGGTGTGGACGACAAGTTACCCCTGTGGGGTGCTTTTCGGCTGAGACAGGCGACACAACAAGCCGTCTGATGACCGGTCTGAAGCCATCAGTGCCGGCTGGACATCATCCACATCACTAGCGCGCTGGTGCCGCAAAGGCTGGCCATGAAAACGAGCAGGATGATTTGCAGCTGCTGTTTGCGCTGGTCGCGCGCCAAATGCGGGAACAGCAGCTTGCCCGTCCGTTTTACAAGATATGCAGTCATATGTAAAAATGATGTTTCTGGTCGGGGTGGCTCATTGCAGCTTGTGTGCCACCATCGGCGCGGTGGCCGTTACTATTTATCTCCGGGAAATGATTCAAGTGAAACCCATTGCGGCGGAAGCAAATCCACCAAACCAGTTGAAAAAATTGGTCTCGACGGAACGACGATTAATTGCCTTTTCGAAACTTAATCCGCATCGAATCTCCAACACCAACCAGGCAGGCAGAACGAATGAAAAGCGCGTGTGTTGCAAAGCAAAATTGGCAGCAGCACGGATTCGACAGGATGCTGATGCCAGCCCTATCTTATTGCTGTGTCTCGGTTCATTATATTAATTCCCCGATTCAAGTCTCAATTATTTACATCAGTGTTCCATTGGTGTCTTGGATTTTGACATAACGAGATGACTGTTGGTGACGATCAAGGATATTTTCCGTTTTAGGTGTCTCGGTTCTTTACAGACAGAATCGTGCGTGCGATTCGGAGAAAGTGGTTGGAATGTAAATTCCACTTTTCCCAATGACACGCTGCCCTGAAATTAATCCGCGCGCAGCGTCAGATTTTGAGGTTTTGATTTTTCGCACGCGCAATTCCTCGGCGAGCTTATGTTGGAAACCCGCCAGCGCTTCCTGCAATCGCCTGCCGACAACAGACCCGCATTTTACGCCGCTGCCGACCACCGCCATGAGGGGCGGGCGGCGCACACGACATTGAATCAGGACAACCTGAAACCATCAGTGCCAGCCATGCATCATACATATCACCAGGGTTCCGTCGCCGAAAACGCTGGTCAGGAGAACAAGCATGATGATGGATAACCGATGTTTGCGCTGATCGCGCGCCAAATGCGGGAAAAGCAACTTTCCCGTGCGTTTAACAAGATATTCAGTCATACTTTTAAGTCGTTAAGTTTTCCAAGCCATCCCTAAATACCCGGTTGCGAATCATGCCTCTCCAAGCAAACCCCATACCAGCAGGACCATGAACAATAACTGCCTTTCTTGAGCAATCTTCCGCAAAAAATAAGAAAAAAAGGAGGGGCTGAAAAATGTCCACCGGAAGACACGCTGCCTTGAAATCAATCCGCGGGCAGGTCAGAAAGTGATTGTTTTGTTTTTGGCGCGCGATTCTTCGGCGAGCTTTTCTTTGAACTTCGACAGCGCCTTTTGCAGCCGCTCGTTGCCGACGGCCAGAATTTGCGCCGCCAGAATGCCGGCGTTCTTCGCCGCGCCGATGCCGACCGTGGCCACCGGCACGCCCGGCGGCATTTGGACGATGGACAGCAGCGAGTCCAGGCCGTTCAGTGATTTGCTTTCAATCGGCACGCCGATGACCGGCAGCGTCGTGAGCGCCGCCGTCACGCCCGGCAGATGCGCCGCGCCGCCCGCGCCGGCGATGATGACGCGCAGGCCGCGTTCGTGCGCTTTGCCGGCGTATTGCTCCAAATCCTTCGGCGTGCGATGGGCCGAAATGACTTTCGCTTCGTAATCAATTTTGAATTGCGCGCACACATCGGCGGCGGCTTTCATCGTCGGCCAGTCGGAATCGCTGCCCATGAGAATTCCGACCAAAGGTTTGGTTTCGCTCACTTTCATTCGTGGGCAAACTATCAATTTCAAAACCGAAAGTCATCATTTGAAAATTGCGGCAATCAAGCGGGGCACATCTTGATACTGCCCCCAGCGATGGTAGGGCAAACCTGCCGGTTTGCCCCAATCTCACCGCCAGCAAGCGCAGCGATGCTGGCGGAACCATGGGCTACGCATGTCAGAACATCGCTCCGCTCGTTCTGTTGGAAGTTTGGGCGGCGCGGCAGCGCCGCCCTACCTTGATGGCGGTGAAATGCTCCGAATTGAATTGGTGCAAATCCGCGGGATTCGTGTCATGCTCCGGTGTCTTCGGCCATGACGACCGCCAACAAAATCACGATCCTGCGAATCCTGCTGATCCCGTTTTTTGTCGTCGAATTGATTTATTACCTCCAAACCGGCAACGAAGTTCACCGGCTGCTGGCCATCCTTTCGTTTGCGGTCACGGCGATTCTGGACGGTGTGGACGGTTACATCGCGCGGCGTTACAACCAAAAAAGCGAGCTGGGCGCGATTCTCGATCCGCTCGCGGACAAAATGTTGCTCATGTCGGGCATCGTCACGTTGAGCTTCAATCACGGGCCGTATATCGGTCAAATTCCGCTCTGGCTCACGGGCACCATCATCGGACGCGATTTGCTGGTGCTCATCGGCATTGCCGTCGTTCGATTCATCGTCGGCAAGGTTGTTGTGCACCCGCGCATCATGGGGAAAATCGCGACGGTGTTGCAAATGATCGTGATCCTTTGGATTTTGCTGGACTGGGATCGCGATTTGAATGCGCGCTGGCTCACGGTCTGGACGTTTGCCACGGCGATATGCACGGGCGTGTCGGGGCTGCTTTACATCTGGGATGGCGTGAAACAGCTTGGCTCGCATCCGGCAAGTTCGCCGACGGTGAAGAATGGGGCGGTGGAGTGATGGAGTAATGGAGAGCTGGGGGGAAAAGGTGGCACGACTCAAATCCCAACACTCCAACACTTCAACCGAAATTTATGGCAAAGGAACTGGAATTGAAATTAAAGGAAGATGATGTCGCGCCGGAGTTTTCGGCGGCGACCAGCGGCGGCGGAAAAGTTTCGCTCGCCGATTTCAAAGGCAGGAACGTCGTGCTGTATTTTTATCCGAGGGACGACACGCCGGGTTGCACGAAGGAAGCGTGCGCGTTCCGCGACCATTTCGCCGGGTTCAGGAAGAAGGGTGCGGTCGTGTTCGGCGTCAGCACCGACCCGGTGAAGTCGCACGATAAATTTGTCAGGAAGTTCAAGCTGCCGTTCACGTTGCTGGCCGATGAGGACAGAAAGATTGTCCAAGCTTACGGCGTATGGGGGGAGAAGAGTTTCATGGGCCGGAAATACCTGGGCACGCATCGCGTGACCTTTCTCATCGGGCCGGATGGGCGCATCAAAAAGGTCTGGACGCAAGTGAAACCGGACGAGCACGCGGAGGAAGTGCTGGCCGCGCTGTAGCGTCGGGCCTGTGGCCTGACAATCGAGCCGCAGGCTCGACACTACACCAGTCGAAAATCGGCGCTTGAACATGGATTTGGAACGTGCAGTCTAAAGCCCATACGACCGAATGAATTTGCGATGAAGTGTTGGTTATGGTTCCTGGCCTGTGTCACCCTCGGTTTGGTGATGCTCGTTTGCGGCTTGCTGGTGCCGGCGCACCTGCGGGCGGTGGATGTCAGCGTCATCCAAAGGGCCGGGAGGAACACGCCGGTCTTGGTCGAACAAGGGCTGGCGCTCGTGAACGAAAATGAGTTGGGAGCGGCCCAGTTGCTCCTGCCGGTGGCGCAGGCGGAGAAACTTTCCGGTTGGGAGAAACTCGGCCTGGCAATTGAAAATTCGGCGCGGCAGCATCCCGACTGGCTGGTTTGGGGTGGTGACAGCGACCTGCGTTTGGAGCGTCTCTTCGAAAGTGATGCCAGACTGCCGAAGTCCGGCCCGGAGCCATTTACCGAATTCGTTGTCCGGCAGGAAAATCGGGGGTTGATACTTGAGCTTTTGCATGACTCGCCGCGTCCCGCCGTGCAGGAGTTGCTGCAATGCCGCGCGCTGAACAACACCGTCCTTTTCCCGCCGTCGCAGTCGGCCTCGGGCCAGGCCTTCGATACGGCGCTGTCGATTTGCGGACTTCTATTGGAGGGAGGACATTTGACGACGGGTTTAAGCGACAGTGTGTTCAGGCTGGCCTCGGCCGCCAACCGCGGCGGAAGTTCACTGCCGTTGGAACAGATGCTGATGGACCTGATGTCGCTGGGCCAGCGATTCAACTGGAGCCAGCTCGTGACGTTCATCGGCCGGATTGAGGATGCCGGGACGCTCCACCTGCTGGCCGATCAAGTCCGCAATACCGGCGGACAATTGCCCGTGCTTTTCTCCGCCGTGTTGCTTTCCGGCAAACCGGCGGACGTGGCGAAATACTTCGCGGACTTCAGACAAACCGGTTTGACGGACCTCGGCTCCAGTCTCCGCTTCGGCGCGGGCGGGGTGAACGAGCTTTTGCAGCGTGACCAACGTCTGGACCGTTCGAGTTTCCAATTTGCGACGGACTTTTGTTTCCGGATGCCGGGACTGGCAATGGCGATGAAATGGTTTTTCTACCTGTTGAGCGGATTTTTGCTTGCCGCGGCTTTGCATTTTGCAAGACCTGCCGTATCATCCCTGGAACGACCGTTGCAGGTGCGCGGGTTTCACGTGGCCCGCGAAATTTTATTTGCGCTGGGTTTCCTGCTGGTGGTGCTGCTTCTGAGCGAGCCGTTTCTCGCCCAGGAGAGCCAGAAAGAGGAGTTTCCCTTTCGACTGCAACTGCCCACAATGGGCAATGTGGTCCCGGCTGGATTCGCCCGCGCTCATCCAACCATTATGAACAACATAATTCTGCTGACACTGCTGCTGTTCTTCGTGCTGCAGGGTCTGATCTACATCGCCTGCCTCGTCAAGCTGGCGGAAATCCGCCGGCAGAAAATACCCCCGCGCATGAAGCTGAAACTGCTCGAAAACGAGGACCACCTGTTCGACGCCGGCCTTTACCTGGGCTTCGTCGGCACCATCATTTCGCTCATTCTGGTCTCGATGGGCATGATCAAATTCAGCCTGATGGCGGCCTACTCGTCCACGTCGTTCGGCATCATCTTCGTGTGCGTGTTCAAAATCTTCAATCTGCGCCCGGC
>Ga0116134_1001539_pt1 | contig 11596 bp, 17 predicted proteins | sample June2015DPH_19_5_FD_89737 | JGI IMG/M metagenome (GOLD analysis project Ga0116134, IMG submission 89737) | Peatland microbial communities from SPRUCE experiment site at the Marcell Experimental Forest, Minnesota, USA - June2015DPH_19_40 | ecosystem: Environmental > Terrestrial > Soil > Wetlands...
AATCTAACTCGTAAACAGCGTGCATCGTTGCTCGATGTTAAGATGTGCCAGCAACTTTGCATGTGCTTATCGGACGAAGCGCGTAGGTTACTGTTGGGAGTGAGCCAGTGATACGTCCTGGTGCGTCTGCAAGACGCCGCCGTGCTCGTTCTGGAGTACCGGGTAGGCTTGGCATCGTCCGGTTATACGGGAAGGATTTGGAGTCCCTACGGCGCGATTGCTGGCTGCGTCACAACGAAACATGTCAGACATGCGGCGAACGAGTTTACTATCAGGCTCGATTCGACGGAGATCCGAGAGCCTACGATATGGCGCACATCCAGAGCCGTGGTTCAGGCGGTAGCGACACGCTAGAGAACGTCCGATGCAAATGTCACTCCTGCCACATGAAAGAACACGCGGGAATCAAATAGTCCTTGCGGTGTGCAACGCAATGTGTTACGGTGTAGTCATGGCGAAGAGCAAGTGCAAGACGTGCAAGAAGGCATTCGACAAGCACACTACGTGGCAGAAGTTTTGCTCTGCGGCGTGTAGGTTGAGGGAGTTCAGGAAAGCGCGAAAGGAAGGCAAGTGAATGCGAACAGAACTAGAGATCGCTTACAGTGCAATAGATCGACTCGAATCGCAGCTCACCCAAGCGCGTGCAGACCTGGCCGAGGCGCGTAGGCTGGTGCAATTCAGTCTTGCCGAGCACATCCAACGGCAGCGCGAATGGTCAGACAGGACATACGGACCGGGGCCGCGTTCATCGGGAATCATCGACCATATTCAGAAAGAGCTTGCCGAGATCGCTGAGAGTCCTGCCGACGTGAGCGAGTGGATCGACGTAATCATTCTCGCTATCGACGGCGCGTCGAGGGAAGGCCACTCGCCAGAGAAGATCGTCAATGCTTTGGTTGCCAAGCAGACAAAGAATGAATCGCGTGTCTGGCCTGATTGGCGCACGGTGGATACAAACAAGGCAATATGCCACATCGCGCCGCCGACCGAGGCCGCGCACACATCGGGCTACATCGCCGCTCCGTTTGCGCCGTGGTGGGACGAATCGAAGACGGGTCCAGCGCCATCCTGCGAGAGATGCGGTGCTCTGATGGTTCGCGGACGCGAAGCGTTGATAACTAGCCCGCACGGCAGCGTCATCGGTCACAGGGAAGCTGATAAGGGATGGGAGTGCATGTCGTGCGGTAATTACAAGGCTGATGCCGAGGCCGCGCATGACTGACCTGACGCACGTAACCGAGGAGGGATTGTGAGCGGGAATAAATGCTCCAAGTGTATAAAATGCGGTCGTCGCCATGCAGTTACTACCATTTGCATGAGGCAGAAAGCATACGATGAGTACCACTCGAAAGTAGTTGAAGCGTGTGTGGATCTGATGCGAGGTAGGATCACAGGCGAGGACGGGGGAGCAGACACAGACGAAGATTTGAGGCACTTCTTTGGGAATGCTTGCTCCTACGAAGAAGAATTCGCTGACGGACAAACCCCGAAGCAAGTAGCAGAGGCACAATGGGAAGCGATCACATAACCTGCAAACTGAAGCGATTGTTAACCGAACCGCGACCCCTGCGCGTCACATGGGCCGCAATAGCAACCGCAGTCGCGCTGATGGCGTGGCTGGTGGGGAAGTGAGGGAGGAGTCATGAAAATCGAAGTCGGGCAAGTATGGAAACTTGACGGTGATTTGATGATGATTTCAAGCGTGAACTCCAAAGAAGGAATTCGTGCAGGTAGCGCGAAAAAGCGCGGATCGTCATACGTTATCATCGGAACGCCCAAGCGAATTGATCAGTCCGATGTTTTGCGCGGCGAGTTCGTGTTTGACACTGAGTCATAGCCCTCGCAGCGTTCGCTGTGGGATGTGGGGAGGAAACAATATGCCGAAGTTTCGCAAGAAGCCAGTAGTGATTGAAGCCGAACATTTCACTGAAGAAAATAAGAATCGCGCTTTCAACTTCGTCACGTGCAATCATTACGCATGTTTCGGAAAGAATGGATCTCCCTCCATGAAGATTGAGACGCTAGAAGGTGAAATGACGGCCTTGCTTGGCGATTGGATCATCAAGGGAGTAAACGGTGAGTTTTATCCCTGCAAGCCAGACATTTTCGACGCGACGTACGAACCAGCATAACTACCGCGCAGTTTGTGGTGGCGAGGAGGAACGAATGGAACTGACGAAGGAACGTGCAGAAACTCTGCGTAACATAGCTGCTCTACTTATGCATACGCGTCCAGCATCGGCGAATGACTTACTGGAAATAGCCCGAGACATAGAAGCGCAGGCACCCCAGGCAGCGCTGACGGTGATGGAGGTGCGAAATTCTTTATTTTCCATAGTGACCGGCAACCAAAATCTTCAAGATTGCGAAGTGGTAGCGGAGGCTATTCTCTCCCGCCGCACCGCGCAGCCGGCAGAGAGCGTGCAAGCGGCTCCCACAATGGAAGAGATCGCAGATGAGGCTCCTGCGCCACACGCCTATGTGCAAGGCAAAGATGTTTTTGATTCGAGAGGACCCGACTTTATTTGCAAGGCTGTCACTGGAGCAATGGCCATGCAGATCTCCGATCTTTTTAACGCCCACTATGCGGCTCCTGCGCCGAGCGGGGATGTGATCGAGCGGATGATGAAGTGTATTGATACCATCACGCGCAAGGAGAGGACGACGATGAGCAAGATACCGCAAGCGTTGAGTCCAGGCGAAGAGGCGTTCGCGCTACACTGCCAAGTCGAACACCTGTACCCTGAACGCGAGTTCATGTTCCACCCTGATCGCAAATGGAGATTCGACTTCGCGTGGCCCGAGCAGAAGATTGCGGTTGAGGTAGAGGGCATAGGCCGGCACCAATCCTTCGACGGATTCTTGGCCGATTGTGGCAAATACAACTCTGCGGCGAAAATGGGATGGAGAGTGCTGCGCTACACCCCGGCGATGGTTCGGGCTGGCGTGGCAATCAACGACGTGATGGAGATCCTCAATGCCTAGACAAAACTTTCCCGAGTCCAGCATCACGTTCCTCACTGCCCAGCAATTGCAGGCCGAGCGCAAAGCAGCCCACGAGGAAGCGCACCCGGAGCCGGTATGCCTGTGCCATGACGGGGTAATCGACGGCGTGGCGGTACACTTTACCAATGCTGGTTGTCAGTTGCACGCGGAGTACCGAGACAGCCGTTACATCCGAGTCCTGCAAACGTCGAGGCGTCTGGTTGGACACAGGCATTGCGGACGGGATGAGAAAGGGATGGGAGCATGACCCTCCTCTACCTCACCACCATCGCAACCGTGCTCATCGCCCTCGCCGGCTGGATCGCTCACCTGTGGCACAAGCGGCATCCTGACACCGCGACGGCGAGCGAGTGGCGCGCTGGAATGGCCCGTCTTGAGGCGCAAATGCCCCTTCCTGCGCCCCGCTTCCGGTCCAAGGCTGTGAGCAAGGGTGCGCCCGGCGTGAGCTTCCCAGAGCCGAAGCCGAAATCGTGCAATATCGCACCCAAGATCGCCGTGATCGGAAAGAAGAAGGCGTAAGACACCACAGGCCCCGCCAATCGACGGAGCCTGTGTGCGCTCTGGGTTACCGCGTTCTCCTTTCTATTGCGTAACAAGCAATGTGGTGTCTCCGCTGTCCCTGATGGCGATTCGGTAGGGGCGCGCCAGGATGATGCAGCCGTGGCTCGCTGTGTGATTGGCCGCTCCGTTGTCGCCATGAATCATGAACCCATCCCGGCCCAGAGCGTCGGTTCCCACGCATGGGGTCAGATGCGCCACAATCGGCCCTTTACCTCCCATATCTTCAAAGAAGGCTCCGATGGTCCACATTCCAGTAGGAGTTGGTCCTAGACCCTCTAGCGCCTCGGCGATGGGGTTATTAACGTGCGGTGGGAAGCCGCTGTAGCCTTGGCCGATGACCTCTCCAGATGGACTGGTCAGGTTGCCTGTCGATTGCTGATATTGCCACATGGCTTACCTCACGAAAAAGGGGGGCCGGAAGCGAGCGCCGACCCCACCGGAGAATAGGTGCAAACTGGTTAGGTTGTGGGCATCTGAGACGCGATAGTTGTGGGCGTCTGAGCCGCGATAGCCGCCTTGTCTTTGACGATCTGAGCCGCCGCTGCGACTGCGATCGCATCCCAGTTGGCGTCCGCTTCAGCGAGAACCTGCTCAATGGGCTTCATAGCGTTGGTGTTGCCCTGCTGGATCTGGCTGTAGATGTTTATCCCCAGCGGGATGAGTTGAGCGATAAGGTTTGCCAGTGTCGTCGGGTCCATTATTTGCCTCCCAGTGCGGTGTAGACGCCGTTCACAACTGCGGTTGCCGAGTTCATCACGACAGCAAAGGTTGATTTTGCCTTGTCGGACTTGAGGGCAAGCGCGCCGTCTGTCTGCATCTGATTCATAGTGGTTAGCTCAGACTTTATGCAAGTGAGAGTGGCCGCGCTGTTTCCAGCCGAGAGAACGCAGGCATCGGTTGTCTTCCCCAGCAGCGATAGGGCGGTCAATTCCTGCTGAATGAAAAGGTCATCACTGGGCGGGATTAGTCCGTTGTTGACTGCGGCTATTTCGGCCTGTTGGGCATCCTTGACGACTATGCTGGTGTTGTCGAGCGCCGTGGCCGTCTGCTGGAGCTGCGAGGTGTTCATCGGGCATCCGGTCAGGCAGAGCGCCAGCAGGCAGCCAGCGGTGAGTGCGATGATTCGTTTCATGCGGTTCCTTTCATTGCTACTTCGTTGTGGACGGACCTTGCCCATCCTTTTGGATCAGAGAAAGCCAAACCTTTGCGAGTCCTGTTGCGAACGTGGCCCAGCCTATTTCCTTGGCGGTGAATCCGGGCGGAGGAGCCAGCGTGAGGTATGCTCCACCAGTCACCATCAGCGTCAGGACGCCGGAAACGGTTGTCTTCCAGTTCTGAATCAGGTGCGTGAGAGCATCGGATAGTACAGCATTGAGAGGTTCGGTCGGCTCTGTCATTGCCTTGGCTCCGCTGGAGATTCGTTCCTGAGCTTGGCGGAAAGGATGTAGAGTTTCTCGCGTGTGCTTACCAACTCCAGCAGTAGATCGGACGTTTCGCAAGAGGCTTGAAACACCTGCGCCATTGCCGGATCGTGCTGGTAGGTTTTGGCTTGGTTGGCGTAGAACACGGCCCATCCCTGCGCGTCATACAAGGGATGCTCCTTGTCGTAGACGTTGTGCGTTGGGGCTTCGACGGCGTCTGTTGGGGGTTGCTTGTTGGGGTCGTTGGGGTCTTTACCGGGTTGGGTTGGCTGCGGACCTGGGTACGGATCAAGTGGCATTTCGGCTCCTTACTGCGGGTGATTACCCGATATTTGCGGCGGCGGGGGAACCTGCATCAATCCTAGCACAGGATCGGGCGGGAAGGCGCTAGAATGCTTGTCGTTCTTGTACAGTTTATCCAGTTCCTTGTCCAAGTTGGCGTCTGGCCCTTTGCGCTCTTTCTGCGGCCATGCGTGATACTCCGGGTCAACGTCGTCGATGGGAATGCGCAGCCGGAACATCAGTTTGTCGAGTTTGTTTTCCATCATTCCGTGCTGCTGTTCGATTGTCTGCATTCTTCCATCGAGTTGGGTTTGCCCTTCCTTCAGCTTGTCAAGCCGTTCTTCAAGGCTGGACTTGTACGTGCTCACCGTCCACACAGCGCCGCCGAAGCCGATCAGGACCGAGCAGCAAATCGACAGCACGGGAACCCAGTCGTGCCAGAATTTCTTGATCCGCGAATCTGTCTGTCTTCTTCTCTGCTCGTGCTCGTTTGCCATTCCCGCTCTCCTTGGCCCTAGTACGGTCCGTTCTGGTAATACGCCTGCACCGAAAATTCATCCAGATTGATCGCAGTCCCGGCTGGCGGATAGATATTCGATGCAAACCAGGCCCACATATTAGCAGTACTCGGTAGCGTGGTAGTGTTCGTCACCGCCGTTCCGCCCGTCACCGCTCCGCCGACAATAGAGCCTCCAACCACGCACGTAGCCCCACTCGCGTTGTACGCTACCGCCATGAGAATTGTAGTTGCGTCCGTGGGCGCTGTCGTGCCGATGGCTGTCACTGTCGGCGTCCCGCTGCCCGTGCTCGAAACACACTGGAAAGTCGTGTCGCTGGCTGTCGTGCTCCATCGAATGTAAATGTAACCTCCCGAACAAGCCGGGGCATCTCCAGCCGTGAGCGTTGTCAGAGCGCAAGTCGAGGCGGAGAATCCGGCCTGGAAACGGGCATTTGTGTTCCAATCGGTATGGTTCGGAAACTGTACTGCGAAATTAACGACTGGATACTTGGCTCCTTCGAGAGCATTTCCTGATGTGATGGACGCAGCCTGCGTCGAAGCTGTTCCCGAAGTGATTTTCGCGCCGTAGGGATTGGTTGCCGTAGCATTGACTGTGGCGACGGAATACCCTGTTCCAAGCGTGACTAATGCTCCTCTCCCAGTTAAAATCGTTCCGCCGGTCGATCCCCATGACATATCGAACACCCAGCCGGAATACAGCAAAGGCACACTGCCAGCGGCGGTGACCGTGCAAGTCAAGCCTAGCGTGCATGTCTGACCATTGACGGTGGTGGAGGAATTTTGCAATTGCGAGTTGGCCCATGTCCCCCCTGGACCGGTCGGCGTTGGCAGCGTCAGAAGATTCGGTCCGTAAACAGGATTTCCAGTCCCACTGACCACGCCACAAACGCCTTTGTAATCGGCGTAGGTTCCCGATGCAACCGCGCTCGCTGGCGCGAACCACATGATCGTGCTGCCAGCGTTTTGACCACCACAGTTGGCTCCCGGAACAGGTGGAGTCGTACCACCGATATAGATGGCCGATGTCCCCCACGGACTGAAGTAGCGGCCATTGGCCGTTACAGCATCATATTGGTAGCCCATGCTAAGTGGCGCTGGACCTACAGTAGCCGTCGCTAGCATCGAATAGTTACCACCTAAAGCTACAAGCGGCTCAATGAAGTTTGAAGTGTTGCTAGGAGTAGCCCCCAAAGTCGGATCGGAGGTTAGGGTAAGTGTGAGATAGGTATTTACCGGCGTATTGATGTAGGCATAGCTTGGTAGCATCGGCTCAGTGCTTGAGGTCATCCACACGCGGAAGTTCGTACCGCAAGCCTGTTCGGCACCTGATGAAGTCGAACAATAGATCGCATAATCGCTGGCCCCAAACCCGTTGACAAGAGGAATCGTCACGGAGATAGTCTGAGTCCCGGAACTCGTGGTGGCCGAGCATTCGTTTGAATCTGCGGTATGCTTGTACACTGGCGCACTCGTAGCCGGCAGTTGCTGCTCTTTTTGCGCAATGAAATACCAAGTATTTCCGCTCGTCATGCTTCCGCCGCTGGCTGATGCGCACGTGATCGCTGGAACATCAGTGGCCGTGCGCCCAGAATCGTTGGTAAACCCGGTGAGCACAAGTTCCGCGAAATTTGAAACTAGGAAAGTAGGCGTCGTCGTATTAGCGAGAACCGAATAGGAGCCGTTGGGATGATAGGTCAGCACTGAAGACCCTGCCGCAATCGCCGTTGGCCCGCGCTGGCCGCTATCCTTCTCAGAATTTCCGGCATACACATCACATGTTGCCGTGCCTCCGCTTGTAAGGAGCCAATCTATCGGTACCCCGCACTCAAAGTCCGACAGGTTGGAGTTGAAATCTCCACCCATCAAAACACGTTCTCCAATTCCAGTTTGAAACCAATAACCAAGACCGTTGCCAGAAGGCACGCCGCTGGAGTAGATGTGCTCAAACAGATTCGAGGACGGTGCGCTCCCGTTGTTCACGAAGTTCCACTGCTCACTTGTCGTCACAGTCAGATCAGAGACCGTGTTTGCGGTGCCGGAGCAAGTAGCGGGAGTACCCGTAGTCCCATTGGTCAGCGTAGCTGTGTAAGGAGGCGCATCCGTGGTGTAGGAATTAGTGCCCGCCGCCGTGACCGTGTACTGAGTATTGGAAGCAATCACACTCGGTCCGGTCAAAGCGATAGTCGCGGTTCCGCCATTGCTCCAGGTCAAATTGCAGGTGTTGCCAGTGCTCCCGGAGATGGAGCCGCCGTTCAAATAAATTCCCTGCGCTATTCCGCCAGTGATAGTAGGGTAACTCAGTGAGGAAATACCAACATCCTTGAAGTCCATGCCATCCGTGCCGACAAGGTTGACGCCCTGCGAGAATCCAGAGATAGCTACATTATCCCACGAGCCGCCCTCGTTGCCTAGCACTGTGGCAATGCCTGGTCCTACATAAGTCGATCCTGAAGCGGGTACGATGGCTAAATTTTGCAAGAATAAGCCTCGACATACGCCGCCGCAGTTATACTCGTAAGCTGGGGCCGCCGCCAGATAGTTGCTGCCCCCAGTGGCCGTGAAGCTCGCCACCGCACCACTGCTCCAGGTCGGAGTAATGGTTCCACCAGAACCAGTACCTACGCCATTCACGTACCAGGTGATGCCCGAACCAGTACCACACCCAGCGCCTGCGTTGCCAATGGTTCCCCCATTCAATGCGCCTGCCGTCACTGTCAGAATGAGAATCGGATCAGTTGTGCAGCTTCCACCCAAACCTACCGCCTCCGGCGCGTTCCCGCCGTAAACGATGGCTGTGTAATCCGCGCCATATTTATTATCTCCCGCGCCAGTAAGCCGCCCATTCTGTGCCCTCATCTCAGTTGTGCAAGAGCTATAGATCAGCCCTCGCGATCCATCTAACCATCCCGGAAGACGGTAGGCGTGGCCCGTGAGTCCCATTGAGGTTAGCGCGGCGCAATTATCAGTTGGAGCGCCGCTTACACACGAACCGCCGCTCATATGGGAGGATGGGCTGAGCGTATAGCACGCATCGTTGATGATAAGTGGTTCAGTCCATGTTCCTGAGACTGGCCCCACCGTTGTTGCTGTAGAGGTTGTCGAGAATCCAGCCGGCGAGCCTGATGCCCCGCTATTCACCGTGCCCGATCCTGGACCCACTCCGCAGGGAGAGCCGGTACCGGTCACCAATCCAGTGTTGTCATGCGTGAGGCACTCCGTACCGTACCCGGACAGATAATCGAGATACAACCCGAGAGAGCCAAAGTGTCCTTGCAGAATGAAATTGCGCTTGAAGTTTATATCGAATGCTGCCGCCGTGCCGACATTCAGCACGCCGTAGCTCTGCACGTATCCCTCATCTGCCCCGGCGATATTTACCCCGCTGCAACTATAGGCCAGAGAATTGTAGCCAAGTCCTGCGATGTGAGATAAGGGTGTCCCGACTGAGTTCAAGGCATAAAACGCCGCGCTGGAGCAAACTGCGTTCAGAGTGTTCTTGATGTTCATTCCGTTTGTGGTCGAGTAAGCGAACTGTGCCGCTACATAGGCCCCCGTTGCTCCTCCAAAGGTAGCTCCGCCGGGAAATGTGTTCACTTGCGACGTTCCACTCCCGGTCTGCGTTCCGCCTGTAATCGCATTCCATGCGCAAGCAGCCGTAGTGCAGCCAGTTCCGCCTGAAGTTACAGGAAGCGGTAACGTTGTTCCCGAGGCCACAAAATAGCCTGTCCCGCTCGTGTCGATGGTCAGTGAGTTCAGGCCGTTGACGATGAGATAGCTGGATGGAATGGCAACATGGGATACGTTGGTGATCGGATATGTGACCGTCGTTACTCCGCAGGTAAATTGCAGAGTGGGGTTCGCTCCATTCGTGACCGGGACAATCAGCGACAGGACATATCCCTGCGCGGTGCTGCAAGTCGGATCAACGCTTGTGCAGACCATCGCCGTAGTCGTGCCAGTATTCGTGCAGCCGTTCGATCCTTGCGCCGTCACGTTGACTTGCTGCCAATAGGGAGAGCACAAAGGGCATTGCCCCGGCGACAACTCAAAAAGTTGTCCCGACGACCACGGACCCCATTGTCCTGTCTTCAGAGGAGGTTGAATTGCTAATGCCGATCCTCCGTTTACTGCAAGGGTCGCACCCGCCGAAGAAGCCGTATCTGGATAAAACAAAATCAAAGACCCATCGGATACTGGGTCTAACGGGGTCGTAGAACAGGAATAGGCGGCTCCGCTTCCCGAAGTTCCCGCGCACCCAAGCGGGGCAGAAACAAAATTAGAGGACACATCGACTGGGGAAGTAGCCCCCGCAACTCCAGTGAATTCCGGCACCTGTCCCGCTGTGCCAGTTCCCGTCATCGGGTTGATGAGCGCGTTTTGCTTGGCGTTGAATGTGGTCCAGTCTCCACTACCGAGATAGCCGCTTGCAGTAGCACTGGCTTGCGGAAGAGAGATGTTCGGGTTTGCTCCTCCACTGGAAAGCACAGGAGCACTCGCTGTGACGCTATTTACACTTCCTCCTCCACTACCTCCCCCCGGAACCACGTCCGTCTGTGTCGTTCCGCTGTTTCTCGACACATCCAAACCAACACCATTCGCCGCATAGAAAAGGTATTGCCCGGTGGTCGTGTTGGCGGTGAATGGATTGCCGAGAACTGTTCCGATAGAATCGGCGAAGATAGACGATCCGGGAACTTGTGTCGATGTGCCGGTAAAGTAGACCGTGACCGTGCATCCGGGGATTATGCCTTGAAGTTTGTTCGTCGAGTTCAACCCGGATACGGTAGCGGGTTTTGCTCCTTGCTCGCACCACCCGCCAACCGCAGATGTCTGGCCGAGTGCCGACGTAGATAGCAACGCAAATAGGGCGAAGACACACCGTTTCATGTGACCAGTTTACAGCGGTTTACACTTTGACGGTGACAATTCTCTTGACCCAACTATATGCATACGGTAAAGTTACGTGCAGTGATGACGACGGAACAACGCGAAGTCAACCGTTGCGTCTGTGAGCAATGTGGGTGGGAATGGTTGAGTCTCTTGGTTCCCTCAGCGTGCCCCTCGTGCCATCGAAGGACCTGGAACGGGATCAAGCATAATGGAAGGCCGTTCAAAGGAACCGTCAAGCCGCCTAAGCGTCCTAAGCGAGTTCACCATGAGTTGTCCGAGTACCAAAGTGAAGACTGGTAGTATACTGCGAAGTAGTAAGGAGAGTACCCATGCCGAAGAAGATGACTGAAGAGCAGAAGAAGAAGATTGCCGATGGACAGAGAGCGCGTTGGGCCGCAAAGAAACAAGAGGCCGATCCTGTCGAAGTGAGAGCACGCATCTCCCGTCCGATTGCTCCACTCGCCCCGCCGCCGCCCGATCCCACCGTCGTAGCCTTTCGCCAGCAACTCGTTCCCCTCGTCGAGAAGCGGGAGAACATCCAGCAGCACGTTCGGCAGTCACAGAGAGTGCTTCAGGACGCACAGATAGCCCTCCAGAACGACCAGCAAGCCCTACAGGACACCGAGGCCCAGATTCAGTACCGGCTCAACATGATCGCGCAGCTTACCGGGCAACCAGCACAGCAGATGCCGACGATGATGCACGTTTCCGAGGTCGCAATGTATCCGTCAGGGGAAGGGTTCGCATCGGCACTGGCATCACCCGGTCCTCGTATCGTCGCCGATCAATCGCGCTACTATCAAGTACCTCCCAACACCTACAACGGCCCCGAAGTAAACCTGATGGGCAACCCGAACATCCCAGCAGGCGTGACGAGCATCCCGGCCCCGCAGAACATGCGATACGCTTCAGGATA